>Ga0307515_10000046_pt1 | contig 293319 bp, 321 predicted proteins | sample 17_EM_MG_FD_194513 | JGI IMG/M metagenome (GOLD analysis project Ga0307515, IMG submission 194513) | Populus trichocarpa ectomycorrhiza microbial communities from riparian zone in the Pacific Northwest, United States - 17_EM | ecosystem: Host-associated > Plants > Roots > Unclassified...
GCGTGGGCCGGTGGAAGTGCCCGAACTGGGTCTCGGACGCGTACCGTTCGGCGTGCACGTCGAGCGGGAAGGCGAGCTTGAGGAACTTCTCGGTCTCGTGCCAGTCGACCTCGGTGTCGATGAGCAACCGCCGCTCCCCGGGAGCCAGGGACAGGAGTTGGGTGACCTTGGACTCGCCGAAGGACCGTACGATCCGCACCGCGTTCCCGTCGGCCACGACCTCGTCCGCGTCCGCGAGATCGGTGACCGTGTTGCGGTAGAACTCGTCGACGTCCCAGGCGTCCCACATGTTCGGGAAATCCGGGTGGAGTTGGAGCAGGTTGGCGGCCCGGCCGGGGGCGATGGTCTCGCGGCCGGCCTCGATGTCGTAGGCGGAGACGACGAGGCCCCGGCCGTCGATCTCGACGCGGAGCAGGCCGTTCTCCAGTACGTGTCCGCCGCCGACCCGGGTCGCGAGTGCCGTCTCGCCCTGCGCCTCCGGGGTCTGTGCGCCGCCTGCGGGGACGCCTTCACGGGCGTGGGGCGCCGAGTTGAAGACGAGGGAGGTCGTGCCCTCACCCGCCAGCGCGTGCTGAGCCGCGTCGATGATGGTGTTCAGCTCCCCGGCGATCCGCTCGTACGTCCGGCGGGCCTCCCGGTGCACCCAGGCGATGGACGAGCCGGGCAGGATGTCGTGGAACTGGTGCAGCAGCACCGTCTTCCAGATCCGGTCCAAGTCCTCGTACGGGTACGGGAATCCGGCCCGCACCGCCGCCGTGGCCGCCCACAACTCCGCCTCGCGCAGGAGGTGTTCACTGCGGCGGTTGCCCTGCTTGGTCTTGGCCTGGCTGGTGAGGGTGGCTCGGTGGAGTTCGAGGTACAACTCGCCCACCCAGACCGGGGGTTCGGGGTACTCGGCCTCGGCCTTCTCGAAGAACTCCTTCGGGGTCTCCCAGGCCACGGTCGCCGAGCCTTCGAGGTCGTGCAGGCGGGCCGCCTTGGCGACCATCTCGCGCGTCGTGCCGCCGCCTCCGTCGCCCCAGCCGGTGGGCGCGAGGGAGTGCCGGGCGACGCCCTTGTCCTTGAAGTTGCGTGCCGCGTGGGCGATCTCGCGGCCCTGCATGGAGCAGTTGTAGGTGTCGACGGGCGGGAAGTGGGTGAAGATCCGGGTGCCGTCGATGCCCTCCCAACGGAAGGTGTGGTGCGGGAACTTGTTCGTCTGGGACCAGGAGATCTTCTGCGTCAGCAGCCACTTGGAACCGGCCGCCTTGATGATCTGCGGGAGTCCGGCGGCGAAGCCGAAGGTGTCGGGCAGCCAGGCCTCCTCGTTCTCGATGCCGAACTCGTCGAGGAAGAACCGCTTCCCGTGCACGAACTGACGGGCCATCGCCTCCGAGCCCGGCATGTTGGTGTCCGACTCCACCCACATGCCACCGGCCGGCACGAACCGCCCGTCCGCGACCGCCTTCTTGACCCGCGCCCACACCTCGGGCCGGTGCTCCTTCACCCAGGCCCACTGCTGGGCCTGCGACATGGCGAAGATGAAGTCGGGCTCGTCCTCAAGCAGGGCCGTCATGTTGGACGTTGTGCGGGCCACCTTCCGGACCGTCTCGCGCAGCGGCCACAGCCACGCCGAGTCGATGTGCGCGTGCCCGATCGCGCTGATGTGGTGCGCGGACGGGACGGCGGGCGTCGACAGAACCTCCGCCAGCTGTGAACGGGCGCGCTCCGCCGTGCCGTTGACGTCCTGGAGGTCGACGGCGTCCAGCGCCTTCTCGATCGCCCGCAGGAGGTCCCAGCGGCGGGCCGAGTCCACCGGCAACTCAGCCATCAGCTCGCCGACGACCTCCAGATCGAGAACGAGGTTCCACACGTTCTCGTCGAGGACGGCGAGGTCCATGCGGGTGAGCTTGTACTGGGGCTCGCTGCCGGCGGTCTCCTTGTCGCCCAACTGGGTGGGCAGGAAGGGGTGGTAGTCGAGGACGACGGGGTTCGAGGCGGCCTCGATGTGCAGCCGCACCTCCTCGCCGCCGGCGACGGGCGCCCCGATCCTGACCCACTGGTTGCGCGGATTGAGACCCTTCACCGGGGTGCCGTCGGGCCGGTAGACGAGGCCCTCGCACTGGAAGCCGGGCATGTTCTCGTCGAAGCCGAGGTCGAGCAGCGCCTCGACGGTCTTCCCGGCCCACTCCTGGGGGACGGTCCCGGTGACACGGAACCAACTCGTGCCCCAGGGAGCACCCCACCGGGCACCCACCTCGATCGGTTCGGGTGTGCCCGCGAGCCCCTCGGCCACGGGCACCGGCTCGTCGGGCGCGTGCCAGACGGCCACCTCCAACGGCACGGACTCGGGATACACAGCGGGACGGATGCGCTCTTCGAGGACGCGCTTGAGGCGGGCTTCGACCAGGCTGCGGTCGTCATGCATGTGGGGTGCTCCGTAGCTCGGTTGCGGGTTGGGTCACGGGTGTTGACAGGCTGGTGTCACCGGGCGGGTGTCACCAGGTGTGCGCGACGGTCACGGGGGCCGACGCTGTGTAGAGCTCCCCTGTCGCGCGCAGTTCGAACCACGCCTGCTGCTCGCCCTGTTCGGCCTGCAGCCCACCGACGAAGAAGGCGCGCTGGCAGGTGCCGCCGAGGAAACGCCGGGTGCCGTCGGGGAGGAGGCGGTGGAGGGTGTACTGGCGTACGGCACCGGGCGCGGCGTCCCAGGCGAAGCGCAGGTCGCCTCCGGTGGCCGCGGTGATCTGCAGGTTGGACGGAGCGGCGGGCAGCTGGGTGTCGTTGACCTCGCGAACAGCGATACCTCCGAGCCGCCAGTTCACAGTGCTCTCGCTCGCATCGGCCGCGGTCAGCCGTACGCCGATCGCATGCAGCGTGCCGGAGAGCCCTGTGAGCGGTACGGTCACGGTCTGCCAGCCGTTGACGTCCGCCACGGCCCGTACGCCGTTGACCGAGTTCACAGGCAGATAGGTGTACGGCGGCGTCGACCCCGCCGTGCTCGGCTCGGCCGTGGCGACGGCCAGCTCGACGTTCACACTGCCGCTGCCGCTGTCGGTGCGGAACGTCAGGTCGACCACCGTGTCATCACCGATCGGCAGCTGTGAACCGTACACATCTACAGTTGTCGGTTGATTCAGTACACCGGAGACCAGCACACTGCTGCCGCCTCGCCACGCGTCCGCGAAGTCGAAGGTCACCGTGGGCCGTTGCCCCGCCGTCCGCACCACCCACCGCCGCGACGGCAGCCGGTCCTGGAGTCCGAGGTGGTTCCATGCCGCGTCCGAGGTGACCGCCCCGTCCTCGTACCAGCGCAGCCCGTGCCCGGTGTTGAAGACACTCGCGAACGGCAGTGCGCCACCCACCGTCGACCGGTCCGCGACCGACACGGCCGGCGCGCGCCAGGTGTCCGTACTGTCCGGCAGCGAAGGGTCGAGCGAACGCCCGGTCCAGAAGCGGTCGTCGGCCACGTGGAAGTCGCCCGGGGTACGGCTCGCGGGCAGATGGTTACGCGTCCACTCGGGCCGGTAGAAGCCGATCGAGGTGATGTGCGCCTTGGCCGTCGGCACCATCGCATCCCAACTCACCGACGTGCTCGACCCGTTGGACTCGACATCGACGCCCGCCCACAACTCGTAGCGGCTGCGCCCGAGCCCGTCCGCCTTGGTCCCGGAGGCCGCCAGCGTGCTGGTACTCCACCGGAAGTCGATGAACATGTCGTTCGCGGCCTGGAAGAACGCCTGGTTCGACGTGTTCAGCGCGCCCTGCCAACTGACCGTCCCGTTCACGGTCATCGCGTCGTACCAGGTGACCCGCTGCCCCTGCGCAGCGGCGAGGGACTTCAACTCGCTCATGAAGCCCTGCATGTCGGTGCCGAGGGCGGTGTTCCCGCCGCTGGTCTCGGCGTTGACGAACCAGCCGTCGAAGCCGTACGCGGCGGCGACCGCGACGAGTTGGGCGGCCAGCGGGTAGTGCCCGGCGGAGTCCTTCTGGACCAGGTCGCGGGTCCACTGGAGCTGTCCTCCGTAAGCGACGGGCGGCAGGAAGATATTGCCGAGGACGGGGACGCCGTGCCGGTGGGCGGCGTCGACGATGGGGGCGTTCGGGGCGAGGATGATGCCCTCGCCGGACGAGCCGCCCCAGAAGACGAGTTCGTCGAGGTAGGACCAGTGGGTGAGCGCGTAGTAGTCGGCGGTGGCCGCGCCCTGCGAAGGGTTGCTCGACGTCGGTCCGAAGGAGACCAGGGACTGGATGCGGGCCTGGCCGGAGCGGGCGGTGCCGCTCGCGGCGGTCGGGGTGAAGCGTGCGGCCAGGGGGACAGCGGCGGCGTTGAAGGCGAGGTCCGCGTCCGAGGCGGCGGTCCAGGTCTTCAGGCTGTTCCAGGTGATGCCGGTGCCGGGAGTGCCTGCGGGCAGGGAGTCCGGGTACCAGTAACTGGCGTACGGCTGGCCGGTGTTGACGGCGGCGGCCTGCGAGGCGGCGAAGGCGGGCGTGGGCAGTTGGGGCAGCAGGGTGGCCGCCGCACCGGCGAGCAGGACGGTGCGTCTGGTGGGGCCAAGCGGGTTCACGAGCTGGTGCCTCCTTGTGGGGTGGGGAGTACCTGGTCGGGAGTGACGACTTCGGTGATGCCGCGCGCGGCGAGGTGTTCCTTGTCGTCCGCGCGCACGTCGAGGACGGTCGCCGGTCGGGCTCCGTCGGCGACGAGTCGGAAGTAGGCGTCGAAGACCGGCCCGCCGGGACCGCAGCCCGAGCGGACCGACGGATCGGCGGGCACGACGAGCGCGGTGGTGCGGGTGGCGGGCGTGTACGTGGGCTCGCGGGCCGCCTCCGCCAACACCAGCGCGATGTCCTTGGGTTGCCGGTCGTTGGTCAGCAGGCCCAGCCCGTATTCGAGTTCGGGGAAGTCCGCGAGCTCGCGGGACACGTCGTGCGAGCACCACCAGGTGATGCCCCAAAGGTCAGGACAGTCAAGGGCGTTGGCGATGGTCGCGGAGGCGAAGTCGGCCGCGTGCTCGGCGGGGACGAGCGGCTGGGGCGCGCCGACCTCCTGGAGCCAGACAGGCCGGTGCGGTGCGTCGGCCCACGCCTTGCTCAGCTCGATCAGGTAAGCGGCGTGGTGTTCGCTCGGCACGGAAGTACGGCCGTGCCGTTGGGCGGTGCCGTTGAAGACCCAGGAGTGGACGGCCGTCATCGCGCCGTGCCGGGCGGCCTGGGCCGGGGTGAACGGCATGTCGTCCTGGTACCAGGTCGCGTCGTACTCGGCGTGCAGATGCGGCTTGCCGGGCGCACCCTCCGCACAGGCCGCGAGCATCCGCGCCAGCCAGGCGTCGATCTGGTCCTCGGTCGCCCGGTCGGGGTCCGGATGCGGGCCGGCCGAGAACTGGTTGACCTCGTTGCCGAGGGTCATGCCGATGAAGTTGGGGCGGTCGGCGAGGGCGGCGGCGAGCGTACGCAGATAGGCGGCCTGACCGTCGAGGACGTCCGGGTCGGTGAAGAGGTTGCGCCGGTGCCAGGTCCGGGTCCACGCGGGCAGGTAGTCGAAGCTGCTCAAGTGCCCTTGCAGACCGTCGACGTTGACATCGAGCCCGCGCTCACCGGCCGCGTCGACAAGCTCAACCAGCTGCTCCACGGCCTTCGTTCGGATCAGGGTCCGGTTGGGCTGGAAGTACGGCCACAGCGGGAAGACGCGGATGTGATCGAGGCCCAGCTCGGCGATCGAGTCGAGGTCGGCGCGTACGGAGTCGAGGTCGAAGTCGAGCCAGTGGTGGAACCACCCTTGGCTGGGCGTGTAGTTGACGCCGAAGCGCACGGCAGAAGACATCGGGATCCTGGTTCTGTAGTGCGTACGGGAGGAGTCTGTAACGCGTTCGAGAGGGGTTCCATCGGCGATCAGCCCTTGACGGCACCCTCGCCGACGCCCCGGAAGAAGTACCGCTGGAGGCAGGCGAAGAGGGCGATCAGTGGTGCCACGGCGATGACCGTACCGGCGGCCACCAGGCGTTCGTCGTTGGCGAAGGTGCCGTGCAGATAGTTGAGGCCGATGGTGAGCGTGAACTTGGACGGATCGCTGAGCACGATGAGCGGCCACAGGAAGTCGTCCCAGGCACCCATGAAGGCGAAGATCGCGACGACGGCGAGGGTCCCCTTCACGGACGGCAGCGCGATCCGCAGGAACCGCTGCCACACGTTGGCGCCGTCGACGTAGGCCGCCTCCTCGATCTCGTACGGCAGGTTGAGGAAGGCGTTGCGCATCAGGAGGACGTTCATCGCACCGATGCAGCCCGGGAGGACCACCCCGATCAGGGTGTTGTTGAGGCCCAACTCCCGCATGGTGGTGAACTGGGCGATGATGATGCCCTCCACCGGCACGAGCATCGCGAGGATGAAGACGAGGGTGGCCACGCGGCGACCCCGGTAGCGCAGCCGGGCCAGCGCGTACCCCGCGAGGGCCGAACCGACGCAGTTCGTCACGACGTTGGCGGAGGCGACCTTCAGCGAGTTGAACGCGTAGTCCCAGACGGGGATGGTGTCGGCGACCCGCTTGTAGTTGTGCAGGGTGGGGTGTTCGGGCAGGAAGGTCGGCGGCGAGCTGTAGATGTCCTCGGTCGGGCCCTTGAGCGAGGTGGACAGCTGCCACACGAAGGGGCCGACGGTGATGGCGAGGACGATGAGCAACAGCGCGTAGCGCAGGACGAGTTCCCAGACGCGGATACGGCGGCCGTGCTCGTCGGTGATGCGGGGTTCGCGAACTGCCGTCTCCTGCGAGGGCCTTGTGCGCTCGATGACGCTCAAGAGTCCTCCTTCCGGTCGGCCCGCAGCACGAGCAGCATCAGCACGACGGTGACGACGAAGACCACCACGGAGAGGGCGGAGGCGTAACCGACCCGCCCTGTCAGGCCGGTACCGGTGCGCTGGACGAGCATCACGAGGGTGGTGTCCTCACCGGCCGGTCCACCGCTCGGGCCCGCCATCAGGTACACCTCGGAGAACACCTTGAAGGCGGCGACCGAGGACAGCGCACCGACGAGGACCATCGTGGAGCGGACAGCGGGTACGGTCACCGTGAAGAAGCGCCGTACCGCGCCCGCGCCGTCGACCGAGGCGGCCTCGTGCAACTCACGCGGCACGCCGGCGAGCGCGGCCAGATAAATGATCATGTAGTAGCCGAGGCCCTTCCAGACCGTGACGGCCATGGCGCTGAACAGAAGCAGCCACTGGTCGCTGAGGAAGCCGATCCGGCCGACGCCGATCGTCTCCAACAGCGAGTTGACCAGGCCGCGTTCGTCCAGCAGCCACACCCAGATCAGTCCGACGACGACGATCGACGCGACGACCGGGGTGTAGAAGGCGGACCGGAAGAAGGTGATGCCGGGGATGTTCTTCTGGACCAACAGGGCGAGCAGCAACGGGAGTACGACGAGTGCGGGGACCACCCCGACGATGTACAGCGTGCTGTTGCGCAGGCCGGTCCAGAACATCTCGTCGTGCCACAGCTCGCGGAAGTTGGCGAAGCCGACGAAGTGGCCCGGTATCAGGGTGCGCCGGTCGGTGAAGGCGTTGACCAGCGTGGAGCCGAACGGGTAGAGGATGAAGGCGCCGGTGATCAGCAGCCCGGGGGCGGCGAACAGCCAGGGGCTGGTGGGCAGTTGGCGCCGGACCCGGGAGACGGTGGAGAGGGCCATCTCGGACTATCCCTGCTGCTGGAGGAGCGTGTCGCACTGCTTGACAGCGTTGTCGAGAGCCGACTTGGGGCTCTCCTTGCCCTGGAGCGCCTTGGCGACCTCGTTGCGCAGCGCGGTCTTCATCTGCTCGCTGAACAGCACCGGCGTGTAATTCACCGCGTTCTTCAGGGACTTGGCGGCGGCGATCCGCACGCGTGTCTCGTCGGTGCCGTCCTCCTTGGTGAAGTACGGGTCGTCGAGGGAGCCGGCGGTGCTCGGGAAGATGGCGACCTTCTTCGCGAACGACATCTGCTGCTGGGCGTCGGTGACGTAGTGCGCGAAGGCCACCGAGGCGGCCGTGTGCTTGGTCTTGGAGTTGACCATCACGCCCATCACGTACATGTTGACGTGCCCGGTGCTGGTGATCTGGTCGGTGATGCCGATGTTCTTGTACAGGGTGGGCGCCTGCTTCTTGAAGTTGTCGAGGTCCAGCGCGCTGCCGGGGTTCATGGCGACGGCGCCGGTGAGGAACTTCTTGCCGGACGACTCGGGGGTGGCGGTGAGCGCCTGCGGGTCGAGGGCCTTGGCGTCGTACAACTCCTTGTACTTGGTGAGGAGTTCGATGCCCTTCGCGTCGTTGAAGGCGAAGGCGGTGCCCGCCTTGTTCATGAGCTGGACGCCGTAGCGGCCGAAGTCCTCGACGGTGGGGACGTTGGCGAGGGTGGCGACCTTGCCGTCGGTCTTCTTCGCCAACTGGAGGGCCTGGGCGAAGAGTTCGTCGTACGTCTTCGGCGGCTGGTCGGGGTCGAGTCCGGCCTGCTTGAAGAGGGACTTGTTGTAGAACATCGGGCCGGTGTTGAGGTACCAGGGGAAGGCGTAGGTCCCGGTCATGCCCGGTATCTGGTGGCTGGCCCAAGCCCCCGCCAGGTACTCGCTCTTGTACTTGGCGGCCGCCTTGTCGAGGTCGAGCGCGAGGCCCGCCTTGGCGAGCGGGGCCACCAGGTCCGGGGAGACGTTGACGACGTCGGGCAGGGTGCCGCCGGCGGCGTCCGCGCTGATCTTGTCGGCGTAGCCCTCGGCGGGCTGGTCGATCCACTTCACGTGGGTGCCGGGGTACTTCTTCTCGAAGCCGGAGACCACGCCCTCGAAGTACGACTTGAAGTTGGCGCGGAGGTTCCAGGTCTGGAAGGTGATGTCGCCCTCGACCTTGCCCGAGGCGTCGGTCGATCCGCCGTCGTCTCCCCCGGAGCCGCAGGCGCTCAGCGGCATGAGGACGACGGCGGCGGCAGCTGCGGCGAAGACTCTGCGGGAGATGCGCACGGAGGGTGGCTCCTTTGCAGTGGGGGTTGGCCAATCGTGCCGGGGCAGACCTTGCACGCTGTTCACGGGGCCCGTCAATGGATTCCGCTCAGCTAAATTCATTAGTTGGCCGGTTCTGACCAACTGCACTGGTCAGCGAGGTGTGTTCGCATTCTTGCGGTGGATCACTAATGCGCTTTAGGGTGTGCTGACTCAAGCGCATTAGTGCGCGGCACCGGTGGAATGGAGTGCAGGCTTGTCAGGCAAGCGGTCGCCCGCGCGTCGGCCGACGATGAAGGACATCGCGCAGCGCGCCGGCGTGTCCGAGAGTGCGGTCTCCTTCGCGCTCAACGGCCGGCCCGGCGTCTCCGAGATCACCCGCGACCGGGTGCGCCGGGTCGCGGAGCAGCTGGGCTGGCGGCCCAGTACGGCGGCGCGGGCACTGTCCGGGGAGGGTGCGGCGACGGTCGGTTTCGTTCTCGCCCGGCCCGCGGACACCCTCGGCGTCGACTCGTTCTTCCTCCAACTCGTGTCGGGTATCCAGGAGGTGCTGGCCGAGCGCCATCTCGGTCTGCTCTTCCAGATGGCCCAGGACGTCGACGACGAGTGCGCGGTGTACCGGCGCTGGTGGGCCGAACACCGCGTGGACGGCGTGCTGGTGGCCGACCCGCGCACCGCCGACCCGCGGCCCGACCTCCTCGACGAACTGGGCCTGCCCGCCGTGGTGATCGGCGGCGCACCCGACGAACGCCACCCCGGTCTGTCGACGGTGTGGGCCGACGACGCGGGCGCAATGGCGTCGGTGGTCGACGAGTTGTACGCGCGCGGCCACCGGCGCATCGTGCACATCGCCGGCCTGCCCGGCCTCGCGCACACCGAGCGCCGCATCCGCGCCCTGCGCGCCGAGGCCGGACAGCGCGGGCTGACCGAGGTGCGCTCGGTGACCACCGACTACTCGGACGCGGCGGGCGCCGCCGTCACCCGCCGGGTCCTCGAAGTCCCCGCTCCCCCAACGGCGTTGATCTACGACAACGACGTGATGGCCGTCGCCGGGGTGGCCGCAGCGACCGAACTCGGCTTCTCCGTACCGGCGGACGTGTCGGTGGTCGCCTGGGAGGACTCCGCGCTGTGCCGCATGGTCCGGCCATGGTTGTCGGCGCTGTCCCGGGACAGCGTGGAGTTCGGCCGTACGGCGGCCCGGGAGTTGACCGCGCTGCTGGACGGCGGCCCGGCGCGCACGGTACGGGTGCCGGTGCCGCGGCTGATCGAACGGGACAGCACGGGACCGGCACGGGCCTGAAAGGGGGCGTGTCCCCTGTTTCGAGTCCGAATCGCCGGACACCGCCGGGTACTTCGTGTGAGGCTTTGCCCATGACCTCCGAAGACCCGCTGGCCGACCGGCTTCAGCTCGACCGGCCGCACTCCGCCCGTGTGTGGAACTTCCTCCTGGGCGGCAAGGACAACTACGCCGCCGACCGCGAGGCCGGCGAGATGATCGTCCAGATGTTCCCGGACATCGCCCTGCTCGCCCGCCTCCAACGCCGCTTCCTGGTAAGGGCGGTGCGCTATCTCACCGAGGAGGCGGGCATCCGCCAGTTCCTCGACATCGGGACCGGCCTGCCCACCGTCGACAACACGCACGAGGTCGCGCAGCGCATCGCGCCCGAGAGCCGCATCGTGTACGTCGACAACGACCCGCTGGTGCTGGTGCACGCCCAGGCGCTGCTCACCAGCACCCCGGAAGGCGCCTGCGCCTACCTCGACGCCGATGTGCGCGACCCCGAGGGCATCCTCGAAGTCGCCGCGCAGACGCTGGACTTCAGCAAGCCGATCGCGCTGACGATGCTGGGCATCCTGGGCCAGATCCCGGACTCGGACGAGCCCGAGGCCGTCGTGGGCCGCTTCCTGGACGCCCTGCCGCCGGGCAGCTACCTGGCGCTGAGCGACGGCACCGACACCAACGCGGCGCTGAACCAAGCGATTTCGGTGTACAACGCCAACTCCGCCAGCTCGTACCACCTGCGCGGCCCGGAGCGGATCGCGGCCTACTTCAAGGGCCTGGAGGTCATCGAGCCCGGCATCGTGCCCACCTCGCAGTGGCACCCGGAGCCGGTCGACGTGGGCCGCGACCCGTCCGACGTGGACGCGATCTGCGGTATCGGCCGCAAGGCCTGAGCACCAACACGGGAGAGGGGCACCGGAGTTACCGGTGTCCCTCTACTTTTCCCTGCGCCTCTCGCTTCTTCCCTGCGTCTCTCATCTTCCCTGCGTCTCTCACCGAAGGCGCTCACGTGACTCGTGTCAGAGCCGGAACAGCGCCCAGACCGTCTTCCCGCCGGCCGCCCGCAGATTCCAGCCCCACGAGTCGCTCAGCGCGGACACCACCTGCAGGCCGCGCCCGGACTCCGCGAACTCGTCGGGGTGCCCCTCCACGGGTATGCGCTCGCTGTCGTCGGTGACCGCGCACACCGCGTACGGCAGCCGGTCCCACACCGCCAGCCACAGTGAAGGCTGCGGCTCTGCAAGGGAGTTGGGCGCCCGGCCGTAGCGCAACGCGTTGCTCACCAGTTCCGACACGGTGACCGCCATGTCGTCGACGAGTTCGTCGTCGGCCCGGTCGGCCAGCGCCGCCCGGGTGAAGTCCCGTGCCACATGGGCCGATTGAGGCATCGGCGGTACGACCAGGACGGAACAGAGAGCGGGGTCGCGCCCGTCCCCGGCGGCGGGGAACAGGGTGACGGCCTGACCGCGTTCGGGCCGGCCCACCTCGTCGACGGCCCGGCACAGCCACTGCCAAGTCCCCTCGACGCGCAGGGTGTCGACCGGCCGTACGTCTTGCTCTGCGGACATCGCGACCCCTGAGACCCCTGGGAAGAGAGAACAACTGCGCGCACTACCCCCGTCCGGAGTATCGTCCTCCGCCTACCCCTGCAAACGCAAGTGCATCGGCAATTACCGCTGCAATTGCAGACGATCTTGCGAGCGGTCCCCCCGAGGGCTATCGTCCTCCACATCACCAATGGGTGCAATTGAAGCTGCAATTGCATTCGATCTTCCGGGGGAGCGATGAGGCCTCACATAGTGCACGCGAACGGCATGTCGGCGACCCTGCTGAGCGACGCGCAGTGGCGCAAGAGCCACCACAGCAACCCTGAGGGAAACTGCGTCGAGTTGGCCGCACTCTCCGACGGTCAGGTCGCCGTACGCAACTCGCGCCACCCCGAAGGTCCGGCGCTCGTCTACACCAGCGCCGAGATCTCCGCGTTCGTCCGCGGTGTGAAGGACGGCGACTTCGACGGCCTACTCCCCGGCCGCTGAGGTCAGGCAAACCCGCGGATCGGCCGGAAGGCGCCGGAACACAGGCCGGCACCTTCCGGCTCCTTCACTCCCTGCAGTTATCCGGAACCTCGGTGCTACGATCCTCTTTTGAGTCCCGAAAACTTGCGGACGGTATCGGCGCGACCGCCGAGGGGATGAACATGACTGCAGCTCAACCGGAATACGCTCCCTCGGGTTCGGACGTGCTGAGCCTTCAGCGCGGTGGTCCGACGGTCCAGCGCATCATGCTGGGCACCCGCCTGCGCCGCCTGCGCGAGTCCCTCAACATCACCCGGGACACGGCCGCTTCGGCGATACGCGCCTCGGACGCCAAGCTCTGCCGCATGGAGCTGGGCCGCGTCGGCTTCAAGGAGCGTGACGTAGCCGACCTGTTGACTCTCTACGGCCTCCAAGAGCCGGACGCACGCCAGGAGTTCCTGGACTCGGCCCGCCGTGCCAACGAACCCGGCTGGTGGCGCGCGTACGGCGACGCCTTCCCGACCTGGTTCGAGCAGCACCTGGGTCTGGAAGAGGCCACCTCCCTCATCCGCACCTACGAAGTGCAGTTCATCCCGGGCCTGTTGCAGACCTCCGCGTACGCCGAGGCCGTCATCCGGCTCGGCCGTCCCGTCGACACCCCGGACGCGATCCGGCGCCGCGTCGAACTGCGCATGACCCGGCAGGAGTTGCTCACCAGGCCCGGCGCTCCGAAGCTGTGGGTCGTGGTGGACGAGGCCGCGCTGCGCCGTCCGCTCGGCGGGTCGGACGTGATGCGCGGGCAGCTGCGGCACCTCATCGAGACGGCCGCCCTGCCGAACGTCACGCTCCAGGTGCTGCCGTTCCACGTGGGCGGCCATGCCGCCGCCGGCGGCCCGATCACCGTGCTGCGCTTCCCGGTACCGGACCTGCCGGACATCGTCTATCTCGAACAGCTCACCAGCGCCCTCTACTTGGACAAGCCCGAAGAGGTCGACCGCTATCTCGCCGTCATGGACCGGCTGAGCATGGTGGCCTCACCGGCCCCCGAGTCGGTGGCCTTCCTGGAGAAGCTGCTCAGCGAGATGTGAGGCCGGGCGGCCCCCGGCCGCTCAGACCCGCGACCGGTACAGCCCGAACTCCGCGATCCGTACGGCGTCCCGGGCTGCCGTCACCCTGATCCGCCACCGCCGGGCGCGTACAGGCGCGGCCAGCAGCAGGATGCGGCTCGCGCCGATCGTTCCGGCGCGGGTCACCTCCGTCCAGGCCCCGTCGACGTACGCCTCGACCACGAAGCCCTCGACCTGCTGGCCGTAGCGCCCTATGTCCTCCGCCAACCGGACGCGGTCGACGGCCTGTTCGGTGCCGAGGTCGACGGTGACCCGTCCCGGCGCTACGGCGGTCCGGGCCCCGCGCGCCAGGTCCTCGGGTAGCTCCCGGTCCACACGCTCGCGGAACTCCCGCAGCCGTGCCACATCCGGGGCTGCCAGCAAGCCGTCCGTGTCCGGTGGCACGTTGAGCAGCAGGACCGAGTTGCGGCCGACCGAGCCGAAGTAGATGTCGATCAACTCGTCGACACTCTTGGGGACTTGGTCCGGATGGTAGAACCAGCCGTCGTGGATCGACACATCGCACTCGGCGGGCCACCACTGGAGGTAGTCGGTGTTGGGCTGCGCCGAGACGAGCGCGCTGCGGCTGCCTTCGTCGGGGGTGTCGTACGACAACGCCCAGTCCGTACGCCCGTACTGCTCCTCCTTCACCGGAAGGACGCTCCACTCGTCCTCCCGCGCGGTGCCGCCCTCGTTGCCGACCCACCGCACGTCCGGTCCGGTCACGGCGATCGCCGCGTCCGGGGCAAGGGATCTGACCAGCGTGTACCAGCTGTCCCAGTCGTAGTCCTCGACGTGGCCCGGCGGGATGCGGCCCTGGGCGCCGTCGAACCAGACCTCGTCGATCGGCCCGTGCTCGGTCAGTACTTCGTAGAGGGTGTTGAGCATGTGGGCGCCGTAGTCGGTGGCGTCCAGTGTGTAGAAGGCGTCCGGGGTGCGGTCGTCGCCGTCGACGAGCGTCGGGACGGTCCGCGTGGTGCGGGAGCTGCCGTTGGCGTAGACGCCGTGGAGGTACTGGTTCTCGTCGGCGGGCGAGAGATAGACGCCGACCTTGAGGTCGTACCGCCGCATGGAGTCGGCGAAGGAGCGCAGGACGTCACCCTCCCCCGCACGCCAACTGCTGTACGCCACCGTGTGGTTGGTGTAGCGGGAGGGGTAGAGGACGAAGCCGTCGTGGTGCTTGACGGTGAGGATGGCGAGCTTGAAGCCGCCGTCGCGCAGGGCGCGGGCCCACTGGTCGGTATCGAGACCGGTCGGCTGGAACACGTTCGGGTCCTCGTCACCGGTCCCCCACTCCAGGCCGGTGAAGGTGTTCACGCCGAAGTGCAGGAACGCCGTCCGTTCCAGCTTCTGCCAGGCCACCTGCCGTGCGGTGGGCCGGACTTGGGAGGCCTTGCGGACCAGCTCGGCCTCGGTGTCGTCGGGGCTTACGGGGATGCGGGAGTCGGACGGGGGCGGAGGCGCCGCGAGGGCGGATGCCGTGGCGGTGGTGGCGGTCGCGGCGAGTGCGGTGGCCGAGAGGACGAAGAGACGTCTGGAGAGGGCCATGGGGTGGGACTCCTCTGGTTGCTCAGTTGGCGGTCAAGTACCAGGTGGCGGGCTGGTGTTGGTCCGGCGGGTACTGCACGAGCCGGCCGTCGTCCGCGACGCTCAGCGCCATCTGCGTGATCGCGTTCACGAGCCGGTAGCCGCCCGCCGCGGGCGCCAACTCCCAGCGCTGCACGGTGTTCGCGGCATCGCAGGGCTGCTGGGTCGCCGAAACCCCGGGCTGGAGCGGCACGTTGAGGGTGAGCTTGCCGCCCTGTATCTCCAGGCAGCCGTCGGCGGTCCGCAGCGTCGCGTAGCCGTCCGGAGTGCGCTGCACCTCGGCGTCGAAGGAGGCGGAAGTGGTGGCGGAAGCGGACGTCGCGCCCGCCGTCCGGAAGGTGTACGTCCCGTCCGTCACCGGCACCCGTGTCAGGTCCCGCCACCCGGGCGCATGCCCAACTGCCGTGCCTCGCGCGGTGAATTGGGCGTACGTGGCGTCGGGATGCGGGTCGCCCCAGGTCGCCTGGGCGAGGTGCCGTAGCGCGGGCTCGGTGTCGGCGGTGACCTCGTTCTCGGTCTCGCCGCGGCCGTTGTCGGGCCAGAGGCTGATCTTCGCGCCGGTGATGCCGTCGCTGGAGGTGAGCTTCTCGCCCTCGAAGCTGCGCGGGTCCCAACTCTGGTCGTACAGCGACTCGGTGTCGCTGTGGAAGCCGCCCCGGACGAGGTAGAGGGAGTAGGCCGCGTTCATCAACGGGTAGCCCTGGGCGATGAGTTGGCTCGGTTTCTCGGTGACGTTCAGCCAGTGCTCGACCGTCGTGCCCGCCGCGACCGGCACGGTGTTGGCGCCGGTGAGTCCGTCGTTCCAGATGCGCAGCTTCTTGCCCTTGCTCGCGGCGTAGGCCTGGACGCGGTTGATGAAGTCGATGTAGGCGTCCTGCGGGGTGGCGTTCGCGCCGTACTTCTCCTGGGCGTAGCGCAGCATCTGCGGGTACTTGGAGTAGTCGGAGCCGAGCATGTACTCGTCGGCGCCCATGTGCCAGGACGTCGCGGTGAAGACCTGCGCGTACTCGTCCATGAGGCTGGTGTAGTAGTCGAACGCGGCCTGCTGGGTGACGTCGAGGCGGGCGGGCTGCTTGTTGCCGTCGCTGTCGGTGAGCTGGAGGTCGGGGCGGTTCTCTATCCACGGGTCCATGTGGCCCGGGGAGTTGATCTCGGGGATGATCTCGACGTGGTACTTGTCGCCGAGGGCGACGAGACGCCGCATCTCGTCCTGGGTGTAGTAGCCCCAGGTGTTCGCCTCGGGGTGCGCGGCGCTCTTCACCTTGAGTTCGAGGAGCAGTTGGTTGAGCTTGTGGTACGCCATCTCGCGCACCAGGTTCTCCAGCCAGGGCAGGGAGATGTGGACGTAGCAGGCGCAGACGCCGACCCCGCGTTCCTTGTAGCGCGGTACGTCGACCGTGCGTCCGGCGGGGATGCGGTCGTCCTGGGCGAGGAGTTGGAGGAGGGTCCGGGTGCCGTAGAAGGCGCCGGTCTCGGTCGCGCCGGTCACCGACAGCCGTTCGCCCGCCTGGAGTTCATAGTCTTCCGCGCCCAACGAGCGCTTGCCCGGCCGGACTTCGATCACGATGTCGCCGGACCGGGCGGCACCGCCCCGTACGACAGGCACTGTTCCGTGACCGGCCGCCTTGAGGTCGTCGGCGAGAGTCTCGGCGACTTCGCGTTCACTCCTGCTGTCGGCCACGAGCCGGGTCCCGGCCCCGAAGCCGTAACTCCCGCGTTCGGGCGTCCAGTTGGAGAGCGCGGGCACGGTCACCGGCACCGCCCGCTCCTGCTGGACCGCGACCGCCGGCACTGCGGGGACCACGAGCAGTGCGAACACCGCCGCGAAACCGATGAACCGGAACCGTCTCTTCCTGCGCTCAGCCATGCCACTCCACCGGTCGCGATTGATCGGACGACTGATGATTGGACTGCACTAAGGGGCTGTCAATGGGCGCCGGGAGCAGTCAAGTTGGGCCATTGATCGGATGACCAGCAGGTCAGGCGACACCGGCCCGGTACCGCCCCGCGAAAAGTCCAAGAAGACGGGCCCGAATGTCCAAGACCGGCCGCGCCCGGCTGTCCAGGACCCGCCGCCCCTCGACGCCTCGCCCCGGCCGAGGCACAGTTCTCCGTACGTACTCACGAGTAGATCGAAGGAGCGCGCCCGTGACCAGCTGGGTCGGCCGTACCGCCGCCGAAATCGCCGCCGCCGTACGCGAGAAGCGGGTCACGCCCCGCGAGGTGGTGGCTGAGCATCTCGCCCGGATCGAGCGGCTCGACGGGCGGGTCGGGGCGTTCCGGGTGGTGCGGGCGGAGGCCGCCCTCGCGGAGGCCGACGAGGTGGCCGCGCGGGCCGATCTGGCCGAACTGCCCCTGGCGGGCGTGCCGGTGGCCGTGAAGGACAACCTCCCGGTGACCGGCGAGTCCAACCGGGTCGGCTCCGCCGCGACCCCGGACACGCCCGCCGACCACGACCATGTCACCGTGGCCCGGTTGCGGGCGGCGGGCGCGGTGGTCGTCGGGCTGACGAACGTGCCCGAGTTGTGCATCTTCGGTACGACCGAGGGCGTCCACGGCACCTCCCGCAACCCCTGGGACACGACCCGCACGGCGGGCGGTTCATCGGGCGGGAGTGCGGCTGCCGTAGCCGCCGGCATGGTCCCGATCGCCCTCGGCAACGACGGCATGGGCTCGCTGCGCATCCCGGCGGCCAACTGCGGTCTGGTCACCATCAAACCGGGGTTCGGGGTGGTCCCGGCCGCCATCGGCAACGGCGACTGGTTCGGAATGTCCGAGAACGGCCCCCTCGCGACGACCGTCGAGGACGCCCGGCTGCTGTTTTCGGTCATCGCGGACATCGAGGTCGTACGCCCCGCCGAACCCACCACCCGGAAGATCTCCGTCTCCGTGCGCAGCCCGCTCGCCGGAGTGGCCATCAGCAAGCCGTATACGACCGCCGTCCGGGAGGCGGCCGGACTGCTGAACAGGGCGGGGCACACCGTGCAGCGCGCCGATCCGCCGTATCCGCTGTCCCTGAGCAACACCTCACTGGCCCACTGGACGGCGGGCACGTCGGTGGACGCGGCGGGGCTCGACCCGCGGAAGCTGACGCGGCGGACCCGGGTGCACGCGGCGATCGGGCGTCGGTTCGTGAAGAGCGTCCGCACCGGAAAGGGCCGGGAGCGGCTGCGGGAGCGGCTCACGCCGTTCTTCGCCGAGTACGACATCCTGCTGACGGCGGCGCTGGCCCGCCGCTCCCCCAAGGCCGGGCCGTGGCACGAGCGGGGCTGGCTGCGGAATGTGCTGGTGAACACCAACTACTCGCCGATGACGCCCCCTTGGAACCTCACCGGCTGGCCCGCCATGTCGGTCCCGTTCGGCACCCTGCCCTCGGGTGCGCCCTGCGCCGTACAGCTGGTGGGGCGGCCGGGTTCGGAGGCGGCGCTGCTGGAGCTCGCGGAGGAGTTGGAGAAGCTGCGCCCGTGGGTGCGGACGGCGCCGCTCGGCTAAAGAGCGCGGTGCATGACGTGCAGGCCCACGCGTCCGTCCCGGGGATGGTCGAAGGCGTCCGGCACCGTGCCCAGGATCGTGAAGCCGAGGGAGAGCCAGAGCTTGACGGCGGGGTTGGTCTCGACGACGGCGTTGAAGACCATGCCCCGGAAGCCCTGCTCGCGGGCGGTGGTGAGGATGTGTTCGGCGAGGGCGCGGCCGATGCCGCGGCCGCCGTGGTCGGGGTCGACCATGAAGCCGGCGTTGGCGATGCGGTCGGCGGGGCCGCCGTAGTTCGGGGTGACGAAGGCCGAGCCGACGACGGTCCCGGTCTCGTCCTCGGCGACGTACACGCGCTTCGGCGGGTTCGTCCACAGGGCCCGGGCCGCCTCCTCGGAGGTGTCCCGGGCCCAGGTGTAGGTGTCGCCCGCGGCGACGATCCGGTGCCAGAAAGGCCAGATCCGCGGCCAGTCGTCGGCCGCGGCTTCTCTGATCAGCATGGGCGTGATTTTCGCACGCCCATGCTGTCGGCGATCGCGCTGGGTCCCGTGGGGGTCAGTCCACGCTGGGCAGGATGTGGGGCTCGGCGAGGTCGTCCTCGTAGCCCGCGAGACGGATGGGGGCGGACCGTGCCCACACGGCCAGGCTGCCGAGCTCGTCGGACCTGCGGCCCGCACGCTCCGTGTGTTCCTTGGGCCGTTGCTCGCGATTCGTCTTCTCCGGTGTCACCGCGCACTCCTTATGTGTCGGGTCACCCTCGGGGCACACCGGCCGTCTCCGGTCCGGTACCTGAGCCCGCTCGGGCGTGGGTTATAGGCAGTTCGGACGCGGTGGCGCCGGTTACTCGTGTGAGAGCAGGCCGTTGTGACCGGCTTGTCCCGGGACGGACCATGGGTGTGGGTGGGACCCCTTGTCGCTGTCCGTCTGCCTCAGATTAACCAAATGAGCGGCCCGCCGCTCGATAGGGCTGAAAACATGGGGTAAAGATTAGGGACATGCAGCCACCGGGTCTTGCCTGCCCCCGCCCGTTCTCCCGGCAACGCGTGCGAGCGGTTGCCTTCGACTCCTGAAGCCGCCGCGTGAGGTGCGCGAACGGCGTCAAAGGCCGTCGGCGGGACGACAGCACCTCCAGTCTGCCGCCGCCGTCACAGAACCGCAGCTCAACGGGATGGCACCGCGCTCGACAGATCGCCGGAGAGCGCTCCACAGCCCGGCGGAACTTGGTTCGGACCTTTTTCGGAGCTCCATAGGGCGTCGCCAGGAGACCTGCTCCCCAACCGATCACGTTGAAGCCATTGACGCATGGAGAGCCGCGCCGGACACTCCTGCATTGAAACGGCGATTCCGCCCGGTGAGCAGCCAACTCGGGCTCGTCCCACACGACATGGTGGATCGTCCGTGTTCAGCCGCGCGCACCGGGCTCCACAGTGCGGCGGCGCCGACGCAGAGGAGGACGACGAGAGAACGCGGACCCATGATCACTCTGAGAGCGCTCTCAAAGACGTCAGCAGACCATGCCGCCAGACGACGGAGACGACCTGCTCCCCCAGCCCCACCAGGAGGCAGGCCCCTGCAGCACTCCCATCCCGCATGCCTGACAGGGAGAACCACCACGATGACAACCTCCCCACCGCCCGCCGGTGCGTCCGCCGGCAGACAGAGAACCGTTCCCCTCGTTCTGGGCAGCGCTCTGGTGCTGCTCATCGGCGCGCTCGCAGGCCTGATCGGTAGCGGCGGCAGCGCCTCGGCGGCCGTACCGGGCGCTCCGACCGGCTGGACCACCCTCTTCTCGGACGACTTCAACGGCGCGTCCGGCAGCGCGCTGAACCGGACCGACTGGCTGTACGACCTGGGCACCGGTTACGCCGGAGGTGCCGCCAACTGGGGAACGGGCGAGATCGAATCGGCCACCGACTCCACCAACAACGTCTACCAGGACGGACAGGGACACCTGGTCATCAAGGCGCTCCGCGACGGGTCCGGCCACTGGACCTCGGGACGCATCGAGACCCAGCGCACCGACTTCGCCGCCCCGGCCGGCGGCCAGCTCCAGATGAGCGCGTCGATCCTCCAGCCCAACCCGGCCAGTGGACTGGGCTATTGGCCCGCGTTCTGGGCGATGGGCGGCGCGGCCCGCCCGGTCGGCGCGACGAACTGGCCGAGCATCGGCGAGTTCGACATCATGGAGGACGTCAACGCGCTGAGCCAGCACTCCACCACCTTCCACTGCGGCGTGTGGGCAGGCGAGTGCCACGACCCGGACGGCATCACCAGCAACCTTCAGCCCTGCGCGGGCTGCCAGACCGGGTACCACACGTACTCCGCGATCATCGACCGCACGAACACCGCTGCCGAGCAGCTCCGCTTCTACCTCGACGGCAATCTGACGTTCACCGTCAATGAGAACCAGGTGTCGGTCGCGACGTGGCAGGCGGCCGTCGACCACGGATTCATGGCCATCTTCGACCTGGCGATCGCCGGTTCCTACCCCGACAAGGTCTGCGGCTGCAGTTCGGCCGCACAGGCGGGCAGCATCACATCGGGTGCCGCCATGAGCGTCGACTGGTTCGCCGTCTACCAGCAGAGCCCGAGCGGGAGCACCACCGGCGGCACGACGACCGGCGGCACCACAGGCAGTACGACGGGCGGAACCACCGGCGGGAGCACGACGACGCCGGACTACACCGCCGGGGTGACCCACGTGAGCGCCAGTCAGGCGCAGATCACGTTCGTCCCGACCACACCCGCGGCGTACGTCGATGTGCACTACCTGATCAACGGCGCCGGCCAGCAGAACTTCCGGATGACCAACAGCGGCGGCACCTGGACACAGAACGTCACGCTCGCCACCGGTTCCACCCTGACCTACTGGTTCACCTACGAGAAGAACGGGCCTCAGTACGACAGCCCGCACTACACCTACGTCCAGTGAGCCCTCCCGGGCCGGCCCGACAGGACCGGCCCGGGAACTCCTTGTGCACCGGGGTTCAGGGAGCGATCCCCACGCCGTCGATCCGGCTCCACGCCCGCTCCTGCGCGGCGGTCATGGCCGGCCAGGCGAGCCCGCCCGGCCGGGGGCGGATCCGTGAGGCGTACGGCGCGGGGTGGAACGCCGGGTCGTAGAAGCACCCGCTGCCGTACTTCCGGTCGAAGGCCGCGCATGACGCCGCAATCGAGCGCGCGGTCGGCTTGCGGCCGTGACGGACCCAAGTGTCCAGCGCCGCAATGGAGTTGGCGTACTCGGAGTCGCTCAGTGCGCTGTGCTCGGTCTCCTTCGTGAAGGTCTGGACGAGGTTGCCGCCCCTGCCTGTGCCCTGGAGAGTGGCTCGATAGGCCGCCTCGTGCTCGACGAAGGCCGTCGGATCGTCGATCGCGTGCATCGTGAGGACCGGGATGGAGACCTTGCCGGTCAGGTCGCTGTCGTAGGAGAGGTCACGGCGTGCGGTGGGGTCGGCCGAGAAGCGTTCGACGCCCGCGTTGAGTGCCTTGTCGTCGTGTGAACCCGAGTACCGGACACCCCTGTTGCTGAAGGGATTGCGGCCGCCGAGGCGGGTCGACACGATGTCCCGGAACGTGAAGGTGGCGAACCGCAGGTGTGATTCGAGAGCGCGCTCCGGGATGCGGGTGACCGCGAGGATGTCGTCGAGGTTGCGCTGCTGGAGCGCGGTCCGGTCCGCGGGGGCGGAGGAGAATCCGGTGCACTCCTGGAGGCGGGCGCGGAGCCCGGCGCTCGTCATGGTGGAGTCCGCGCGCAGGCCCTGCCACAGCGGGTACTGCGGCTCGGTCGGGCGGGGGTGGTTGTGGCAGTAGTACTGGTAGACCACGCGCAGGTCGACGCGGTAGTCGTAGCCGCGTGAACCGCCGCCGAGGACGCCGCTCGTGAGCAGTGCGCCGTCGTAGGCACCGGGGTGTCGGCCGTAGGTCTCCGCGACCTTGGCGGCCACGTCGCCGCCCCAGGACTGGCCGTGCACATAGGTCCGCTTCGGCTTGCCGAACTCCGAGACGAACAGCTTGCGTACGTTCTCGGTGTCGGCGGCGGCCATCCGGGTGCCGTAGCCACCGCGGCGGTAGGACGAGCCGGTCCAGGCGTAGCCCTCGTCGACCATCACCGCCCACCGGTTCAGGTCGTCGGTGCTGCGTGCCGGGTCGGAGGAGTCGCCGAGGTCGGGTCCGCCGTGTGCGTGCACGACGAGGGATCCGTTCCAGCGGGTCGGAACGGCCATCGCGTAGTACGCCCCGTTGGTGTCCTGGCCGGTGTAACACGTCGCCTTCCCCAGCAGGTTGGGCGGGCAGGCGGTCACCGCGGGCCGCTCGGCCTGTGCCCGGGGCGCGGGGGCGTTGCCGAGCGTGCCGAGGAGTGCGGCGGCCACGCCGGCGGCCAGTACTGCCCGTCGGTGGCGAGGGGCCGGGGGTCTCCGGCGTACCGGTTCGGGCGCGTCAAGTGTCGTCACGGGAGCGGCTCCTATGAATTCGCTGTGCAAAGTTGCCCTGCGAACCGTGATGTTAGGAACCGCCGCTGGTGGGGACTACCCGTCGACCATTGCGTTCATAGTGTTCGCCCGTCCTGTGACGGGGTGACGGTGACGAGTTGGTGTTTCATCAGGGGCTGGTCGCTCTGCCTGCTGTAGTCGTCGAGCCCGCAGAGGATGTTCAGTTCGGGCATGTAGCCCGCGACACTGGCGGGCGGGATGTCGTAGGCGATGACGCGGTAGCCGTAGACCGACCGGGTGCTGCCGTCGCGTGCGTGGCTCGTGATGTCGATCAGGTCGAACTCGGCCAGGCCCCGCTCGGCCATGTCCTTGGGGTTCAGTTCGGGGTGCGATCCCAACCGAGTACCAGGAGGCCCTGCGCCAGGCATCCAGCACCGGAGACCGGTATCCCGCACGCACGATCAAGAAGCATGACCTAGGTCGCTCAAGGCGTCGCGCAGTTCAGGTCCCGTTGGCCGATCCGCAAGCTCGCCATGATCTCCTGGCGTTCCGCACGGGCTGTCTCGCGGGAGGACTGACGCATGGAGTTGCGCAGCGGCGAGGAGCTGATGAATCTGCTGTACGCCTGTCGGGGCGCCTGGGACACCCCGGACAGGAGCGGTGATCCGGTCGATCTGCACGACCACGCGCTGCAGACGGCCGCGCTGCTACGTCGAAGTCGCCCCGCCGACAAGGAACTTCAGGTCGCAGGCCTGGTCCACGACATCGGGCATCTGCTGCAACCCGGCGACGACGCCGGGCACGCGGACCACGCGGCGGACGCCGTCCGCGCCCTCCTCGGCGAACGGGTCGCCCACCTCGTCCTCCTGCACGTACCCGCGAAGCGCTATCTGGCGACCACCTCCCCCGGCCGCGACCTGTCCGCACAGAGCGCGGTGACCCTCCGCACGCAAGGCGGCCCCATGTCCCCCGCCGAGGCCGCCGCCTTCGAGCGCGACCCCCTCGCCGACGACGCGATCACCCTGCGCCAGGCCGACGACGCGGCCAAGGTCGTCGGCCTCGACGCCGGTGTCCTGGAGGACTGGCGCACGGTACTGGGCATCGTCGCCGCCCGGAACTCCCGGCTTCCCAACTCCCGCCTGGGGGCTGTCGACTGACGGTCCGTCATGAGACGGTACAGCGATGACGTCGTCGTACGGTCTGCGAGGCCGGGCCGCTCTGATCACCGGCGGCACGCGCGGGATCGGGCGCGCGGTCGCCGAGGCGTTCGCCGGGGCCGGGGCGCTGGTGTGCGTGAGCGCGCGGGACGTTGACGAAGTGGCGCGCACGGCCGAGGAGTTGGGCGGTGTCGGCCTCGCCGGGAATGTCGCCGACCCGGAACACCTGCGCGAGCTCACCGAGTTGGCGCTGCACACCTTCGGCCGAATCGACGTGGTCGTCAACAACGCGGCGACGAACCAGCCGTACGGCCCGCTCATGGACGCCGATCCGGATGCGTGGCGGACGGCGTTCACCGTGAACGTCGAGGCGCCGCTGCGGCTGGTGCAGTGCGCCTGGCGGGTGTGGATGCGGGAGCACGGCGGGGCGGTGGTCAATGTGTGCACGGAGGGCGCCGGGCATGTCGGGCCGAACGTGGGGGCGTACGGCACCAGCAAGGCGGCGCTCATGCATCTGACCGCACAGCTCGCGGGCGAACTCGCGCCGAAGGTGCGGGTCAACTCCGTCTCCCCCGGGCTCGTCCGCACCGAGATGGCGCGGTTCGTGTGGGAGCCCGGTGAGGCGGAGGTCGCCGCCGGGCTGCCGCTCGGCCGCATCGGGGAACCGGCCGACATCGCCCGGGCCGTCCTGTGGCTGGCCTCCGACCAGGCCGAGTGGATCACCGGGGCGGATCTGCTGGTGGACGGCGGGACCCGGGTGCGGGCGGCGTACGGGTCGGGCGGGTACGCCGTCCACGACCGGCTGAGGTTGGCCGCCCCGCGCCGACCAGGTACCGGGACCGGCTGAGCAGATGTGCCGGTGGGTTTGGTGGCCGGGCCGTACCTGTGCGAGCCTGCGGGCACTCCTCCGAAAGGGCTGGCCCTGATGCTCGGCATGGTTGTCTGGGACGTCCGCTCTCGCGCTTCGACGCGAGGGCGGTAACGGCCGACTCCCCCACCCCGCACGTCTGTCCGATGGACGGGCGTGGGTCCAGCCTGCTCCCCGTCGAAGTGCTCTTCGTGACCTCTGCACGTTCGACCACGAGGAGTACATGGTGTCCACCATCCACTGGACCACCGGCGACACTCATCGGTCCGCCCGCTGGCATTCCGAGAACGCCACCTCCCTTCCGCGACGGACCGCCGTCGCCGACGACCGGACGAAGGCCGCCGATGCCTACCGTCAGGCGTGTGAGGGAACGGCCCTGCTCTGGCAGGGCGACTTCCACAACGCCCGGCAACTGCTGCAGGCGATGGGCCGCCGCGTCGACCGCAAGACACCCGGCTCCGGCACCTCCCTGAGCGAGTCCTTCCACCTGCACCGGCGCGGCAGCGCGCACCGCGCCCGTGTGCTCGGAAAGCTCCTGGTCCTGCTGGACGACGACTACACCCTGGCGTTGCGCCGAGCCCCCGAAGTCCGCCAGGCGTGCCTGGACGCCTACGGCCCGTCGAAAGGACCCACGGCGGTCTCCCTCAGGGAACTGCTGGGAGTGATCGGCGCCCACCAGTGGCGCTCGAAAGGCGTCGACGTACCGGCGCTCGGCACCCGTGTCCATCCCCACTACGGCGTGTTCGCGCCGGTCAGGGGCGAGTACGTGGACCTGGTCGCCCAGGCACCGCTGCCACCGGCGGTCCTGCGCAGCCCGGCCACCGGTACGGCGTTCGATCTCGGCACCGGAACCGGTGTCCTCGCCGCGGTCCTGGCCCGCCGCGGTGTCGACCGGGTCGTGGCCACCGACATCAGCCCACGCGCCTTGGCCTGCGCCCGGGAGAACGTCCAACGGCTCGGACTGACCGACCGTATCGAGGTGTCGGGCCCCGGCCTGTTCCCCGAGGGCCGGGCCGACCTCGTCGTGTGCAACCCGCCTTGGCTCCCCGCCCGTCCGACCAGCCCCATCGAGCAGGGCGTCTACGACCCGGACAGCACCATGCTCAACGGCTTCCTCACCGGGCTGTCCGCCCATCTCCGGCCGGGTGGCGAGGGCTGGCTCGTCCTGTCCGACCTGGCGGAACACCTCGGCCTCCGGACGCGTCGGCAGCTGCTCGACGCCATCGAGGCAGCACAACTCCGTGTGGTGGACAGGATCGACACCAGGCCCCGGCACCCGCGCTCCGCGGACGCCGGCGACCCGCTCCACGCGGCACGGAGCGCCGAGGTCACGTCCCTCTGGCGGCTGACGCCATGACCGGCACCGCGTGAAGACAGCGCCCGGTCACCATTTGCCGGGCGCGTAGTCCTTCAGGAAGACGCCGTACAGGTCCTCGCCCTGTTCGCCGAGGACGATCGGGTCGTAGACGCGGGCGGCTCCGTCGACCAGGTCGAGGGGGGCGTGGAAGCCCTCCTCGGCGAGGCGGAGCTTGTCGTAGTGGGGGCGTTCGTCGGTGATCCAGCCGGTGTCGACCGAGGTCATGAGGATGCCGTCGGTCTGGAACATCTCCTGGCCGCTGGTGCGGGTCACCATGTTCATCGCGGCCTTGGCGGCGTTGGTGTTGGGGTGCCCGGCGCCCTTGTAGCCGCGGCCGAAGACGCCTTCCATCGCCGAGACGTTGACGATGTACGCGCGCCCGCTCTTCGCGGCCTTGGCGGCGGCGGCCATGGCCGGGCGGAGCTTGCTGATCAGGATGAACGGGGCTGTGTAGTTGCAGAGTTGGGTTTCGAGGAGCTCCACCGGGGAGATCTGCTCGATGGTCTGCACCCACGTGTTGGTGTCGACGACGTCGGGCACCAGGCCGCCGGCGTCGATGGCCGTGCCGTCGAGGTGCCGGGCGACGCTGGCGTTGCCCGCGACCAGGGCGAGGTCGGCGACCTGCTGGGCGTCGAGGCCGCTGATGCCGACGGGCAGCGCGGCCAATCCGTCGACCGCGCCGGAGCCGAAGGCGCCGATGACGTGGTGGGCGGGGAGTTCACCGGCGGGCAGCGGGGCGCTCTCGCCGTCGACGAGGGCGGCGTAGGCGGAGGGCAGCCGTCGTACGGTCTGGGTCGCGTTGTTGATGAGGATGTCGAGAGGTCCCGCCTCGGCGAGCTGGTCGGCGAGGGCCACGACCTGCGCCGGGTCGCGCAGGTCGGTGCCGACGACCTCCAGGCGGTGCAGCCAGTCCCCCGAGTCGTCCATGGCCTTGAAGCGGCGGATCGCGTCCTTCGGGAAACGCGTGGTGATGGTCGTGTGGGCGCCGTCGCGCAGCAGCCGCAGCGCGATGTACATGCCGATCTTGGCGCGGCCGCCGGTGAGCAGGGCGCGCTTGCCGGTGAGGTCGGCGTGGTCGTCGCGCTTCTCGCGGTTCAGGCGGGCGCAGTCGGGACAGAGCTGGTGGTAGAAGTAGTCGACTTCCACGTACCGGGTCTTGCAGGTGTAGCAGGAGCGGGGCCGCTGGAGTATCCCGGCGATCCGGCCCTCCTCCGTCACCGACGACGGGAGGAGGCCCTCGGTCTCGTCGTCGATGCGCTGGGCGGAGCCGGTCGCGGTGGACTCGGTGACGGCCTTGTCGTGCGCGGTCTTCGCGGCCCGGCGCTCCTGGCGGCGGCGCTGCTTGACGCTGCGGTAGATGCCCGCGGTGGCGCGGCGGACGGTGATCGCGTCGGGGTGGTCGACGTCGATCTTCTCCAGTTCGTCGAGCACGCTGAGGCAGACGGCCAGCCGCTCGGGGTCGATGCCGGGCCCGTACACGACCTCGTCCGGGGTCGTGGAGCCGTTCTCTGTCACCGTCATCGCGCTGCCGTTTCCTTGGGTCGTCCGCGGCGGCGCTCGATCGCGCACACCGTCGAACCCGGAATTTTACGGAGCGCCGGGCCGCAGCACCAAACCCGCTCCAGGTCACGACCCGCAGGCGGTGATGAGCGTCTCCACCTCCTCGGTCAGCGCGCGGGCGAACACATCGAGATCCGGTACGGCCTCGGCGTCCGCGACGAGTCCGTAGTGGACGTGTCCGCGGAACGTGGAGACGGCGACCGCGAGGGACTGGCCGCCGGCCAGCGGGGCGTACGGGAAGACCGCGGTGACCGGGTTGCCGCCGAGCTTCAGGCCGATGCCGGGCAGCGGGACGCTGGTGACGAGGATGTCGAACCAGAGCCGGGCGGCCTGCGCGGCGAGTGGTCCGCCGAGGCGGTGGCCGAGCGCGGGGACGTGGTCGGCGAGCAGGGCGACCGCGCCGGCGCCCCGGTTGGGTCCGGCGTCCTTGTTGCGGTCCATGGCGGCACGCACCGATTCGAGCCGGGCGAGGGGGTCCGGGTCGTCGACAGGCAGCCGTATCAGGTACCCGGAGAGCCGGTTGCCCTGTGGCTGCGCGCTGCGCGGGCGGCGTTTGGAGACGGGGATCAGGGCGCGGGGCGCGACGCCCTCGCTGCCGTCGCCGCGTTCGTCGAGCCAGCTGCGCAGGGCGCCCGCGACGACCGCGATCAGCACGTCGTTGACGGTGCCGCCGACGGTCTTGCGGATGCGGTGCACGTCGTCGAGGTCGACGACGACTCCGGCGGTACGACGGGTGCCCGAGGGTTCGGAGGTCAGCGCCGACGACGAGCGCACGTCCAGGGTGGACCGGGCGACGGACGCCCCGATGTCGAGGGCCCGGCCCACGTCGGACAGGGCGCCCCGGACCAGCCCGGGCAGTTTGCGCACGTCAGGGATGAGACCGCGCGCGGGTTCCGCCGGGCGCGGGCGACGCTCGGGCATGTCCATCGGGTCGAGGATGGCGGCGGCGAGGGTCAGCGCCCGCAGTCCGTCGGCCAGGGCGTGGTGGAACTTGAACAGCACCGCGAACGAGACGCCGTCCTCGCCGGGCAGCACATGCGCTTCCCACGGGGGCCGGCCGCGCTCCAGCGGGCGTTCCATGAGCCGGCCCGCGTCCGCCTGGAAGTCGGCGGTCGGGGCGTGCAGCCGGACGTGGTGGAGCGGGTCGAAGTCGGGATCGGCCTCGCGGGTGGCGCTCCCGAAGGACAGGGACAGCGGCTGCCACACGTCCCGGATGCGCATCCGCAGCCCGGGGACGGCGGCGGCACGGGCGGCGAGGAGGTCGGCGGCGTGGGCTCCCGCGGTCGGCGAGTGTGCCGAGAAGACGCCGAGTGCGCCCAGGTGCATCGGGTTCCGGTCGGACTCGATGTTCCAGAACGCAAGGTCGAGAGGAGCGAGCAGGTCAGAAGTCAATTGCTTGCCTCGCGTCGACTAGGGGTGAGCCAGCAGTCAAGCGCTGACAAGCGATTACGGTCAAGTACGATCAAGCTACGCACAGTTAACAGCAGATTACATCCGACCCCGATCCCGCCCCTCTGGGAGGGGCGGGACTCAAGAGGCGCCTGAGATCACTTCAGCGCAGGTGGCGCCGCCTGGGGTGATGTACCCCACTCCGACGGGTGCGGGCCGACCGTGAAGTCGAGCGACCGCACGGAGCGAAGATCGCCGGTCGTCAGGTACGTCCGGTCGTACGACGCCCCGTCCGTCCGGGCCTCCTGGATGTAGCGGTCGGCGGCGGAGGTGCCGGGTGCCTTGATGGTCAGGGTGCCGTGGGGGTAGTAGCGCCGGTCGAGGGTCAGGTCGACCCGGTCGAACACGGGCGTGGACAGGCCCCAGGTGTCGTAGCCGGGCTGGACCGGGAAGATCCCGATCGACGACAGCACGTTCCAGGCGGACATCGTGCCGAGGTCGTCGTTACCGGTCATGCCAGTCGGACCGTCCGTGAACAAGGTCAGCGCGGCATGAACGACGTCGGTCGTCTTCCAGGGCTCGCCGGTCGAGAGATAGGTGTACGGGGCGATCAGGTCGGGCTCGTTCTGTGGGTTGTACTTGTCCGCGTTGTAGTAGTCGTACGGCCCGTTGACCCACACCTCGCGCGCGGTCTTCGCCGGGTCGGCCAGCAACTGGTCGTAGGCGAAGAAGGCGTCGAGCCGGTCATTGGCCGACTGCCGGCCGCCGATGAGGTCGACCATGCCGGGCAGGTCCTGCGGGACCAGCCACTGGTACTGCCATGACGTGCCCTCGTGGAAGCCCTCGCTCTGCGCCGGGTCGGCCGGTCCGACGAAGGCGCCGGAGGCGTCGCGGGCGCGGAAGAAGCCGGTCGTGGGGTCGAAGATGTTCCGGTAGTTCTGAGCGCGAGCGGCATAGCGTGCGGCATCGGCACCATGGCCCAGGTCGCGGGCCATCTGCGCGAGCATCGCGTCCGAGAGGGCGTACTCCAGGGTGGCCGAGGCTCCATGGTCGTAGTCGGAGTCACCGGGCTTCGCGTGCGGGCGATCCTTGATGTACGGCGCGAACCCGTTCGCGAGGTACTCCGCGTTGGCCTCCCTGCCCACCGCCGCCGAGTCTGCGGGCGGCACCCCGTCGGCGTTCTGCTTCAACGCCCGGTAGGCGCGCTCCTCGTAGCCCTTGAGCAAGCCCTGCTGATAGGCGTTGGTGAGGAACGGGGTGACCGGGTCGCCGGTCATGATGTTCGTCTCGACCGTGCCGTAGCCCCACTTGGGCAGCCAGCCGCTCTCCTCGTCGATCTTGATCACCGAGATCGCCATGTCCCGGGCCTCGCGGGGTGCGAGCAGGGCGAGGAGCTGGGACTGGGTGCGGTAGGTGTCCCACAGGGACCAGTTCTGGTAGTACGTGAAGTCCCTTGCGCGGTGGACCTGTTGGTCCCAGCCGGTGTAGCGGCCGTCGGCGTCGCTGCCGATGTTGGGCGCGAGGAAGGACCGGTACAGGGACGAGTAGAAGGTCCGGCGCAGGCTGTCGGAACCGCCCTGCGCGCGGACGTCGTCCAGCCGGTCCTCCCAGGCCCGTTGGGCGCGGTGGCGCACCGCGTCGAACGAACTCCCGCCCTCCGCACGGAGGTTGACGGCCGCACCGTGCGCGTCGACGTACGAGAGAGCCGTGGTCGCCTCGACCGTACGATCCTTCGACGTGTCGAAGCGGACGTATGCGCCGCCGCTCCCGGTCTTCGAACCGGCGGTCACCGTTGGACCGTTCCAGGTGCCGTACGTGGTGAAGGGCCGGTCGAAGTGGGTGACCGTGTAGACGGTGTACGGCTTGGTGTCCTGGCAGAAGCCGCGGCCGGTGATGGCGGTGCGCACGGTCCGGCTGTCGAGGACCTCGACCTTCGAGGTGACCCCGCTATGCAGTGACTGGGCCGCGTTCAGCAGGACGTTGGCCTTGTCGGTGGCCGGGAAGGTGTAGCGCTGGACGCCGGTGCGGGCGGTCGCCGTCAGTTCGGCCTCGATACCTGATTTCAGGCCGACTTGGTAGTAGCCGGGGCTCGCGTGCTCGTCGTCGTGGCTGAACTCGGCCGCGTACTGGGCGTAGTCCGTCTGCGTCACGTCACCGGTCGTGGGCAGTACGGGCAGATCGCCGCCCAACCCGCAGCCGACGCCGGAGAGGTGCACGAGAGAGAAGCCGCGAATGTGGTTCTGGGAGTAGTCGTAGCCGGTGTTGTGACCGGTGTCCGGCGAGAACTGCACCATGCCGAAGGGCACGGCGGCGCCGGGATAGGTGTTGCCGTCGTTCTCGGTACCGATGAACGGGTTGACCAGGTCGGTGAGTTGACCATGGGCAGATGCTTCGGCTGCGGCGGGGACGGCGAACAGCGCGGACGCTGCCACCGCCCCCGCCATGCCCAGGCGCAGGCGCCGGGTCCATCTCATGCGGGTGGGCCTCCAGTTGGCGAAAGGGGTCAGGTGGTTGGGCAGTTCGCGGGCGTCGCCTGCGAGGCGTCACGGATCAGGGCCTGTTGAGCGGCCTTCACCCGCTGCGCGTCGGGCTTGAGCACCCGCCGGTCGTACGTCATCAGGCCGTTCAACTCGCCCTCGACGTCCGAGATTTGGGTGTAGACCGCGCCGTTGCTCCCCTGACAGGTCAGGGCGTGCACCTCGGCGAGCTTGGCGAGGTAGTCGTCGGTGTAGGCCGCCGGGTCGACGTCGACGTACGACTGCTGGACCGACCAGGCGTGTCCCGGCACCGCGAGCCCGAGTCCGCCGTACTCCCCGCTGACCAGGGCGCGTTGACTGTCCGGGTGAGGTGGCAGGGCGGGGCTGGGATAACCGTGTTCGTCGATGATGTCGCCGGTGCCGCCGTCCACGCCGAGGTTGATGCCGGACATGCTGTTGACGAGCCGCGTCGGGTCCCAGGCCTTCGCCTGGTCGGCGATCCGGGCCTCGTCGTACTGGCCCCAACCCTCGTTGAACGTCACCCACATGACGATCGACGGGCTGCTGATGTGCTCGTCGATCATCTGCTTCATCTCGCGCTCGTACTCGGCCCGGGCGGCGGTCGACGGGTTCACGCCTGCGGTCATCGCGGGCATGTCCTGCCACACCATGAGGCCGAGCTTGTCGGCCCAGTAGAACCAGCGGTCGGGCTCGACCTTGATGTGCTTGCGCACGGCGTTGAAGCCCAACTCCTTGTGAATCTTGAGGTCATGGGCGAGCGCCTCGTCGGTCGGGGCGGTGTAGAGACCGTCCGGCCAGAAGCCCTGGTCGAGGGTGGCCATCATGAAGATCGGCTTGCCGTTGAGGACCGTGCGCGGGACGCCGTTGACCTTCTCGACGGCGATCGAGCGCATCCCGAAGTAACTGCCGACGCGGTCCTTGCCGACGGTGACCTTCAGGTCGTAGAGGAACGGGTCGTCGGGTGACCAGAGATGCGGGTTCGCGAGGGTCAGGGTGAGCGGTGCACCGGTGCGGCCCTGCGCTGTGGCGACCACGCGCTTTCCGTCGTACGCCGTCGCCGTGATCGGTACGCCGTCCCGAACTCCCTTTGCCTCGACGGTGAGTTGGCTCTTGGTGACGTCGGGGGTGAGTTTGAGGGAGTCGACGTGGTCGGGGGCGACCGGCTCCATCCAGACGGTCTGCCAGATGCCCGAGGTCGGGGTGTACCAGATGCCGCTCGGGTCGAGGCGCTGCTTGCCGATCGGGGGGTTCTCGCCGTTCGCCGCATCGGTGGGGTCGTAGACGCCGACGATCAGCTCCTGGGTGCGGCCGGGCTTCAGGGCGTCGGTCACGTCGGCGCTGAACTTGTCGTAGCCGCCTTGGTGTTCGGTGACCTTCGTGCCGTTGACGTAGACCTCGGCCCGCCAGTCGACGGCGCCGAAGTTGAGCATCAGCCGCTTGCCCGAGCCGATCCTCCAGTCGGCGGGGACGGTGAAGGTGCGGCGGTACCACATGCGGTCCTCGTGTCGTTCGAGGCCGGAGAGCTGGGACTCGACGGGGTAGGGGACGAGGATGTGCTCGGCCAGATCGCGGCCCACAGGCGGCTGTTCGCCCTCTGTGGCTGCCGCGAACTGCCAACTCCCGTTGAGGTTGCGCCAGTCGGTGCGGGTGAGCTGGGGGCGCGGGTACTCGGGGAGGGCGTTGTGCGGGCCCACCTGGTCGGCCCACTGGGTGCGCAGCTCGTAGGTGGAGCGGTTCGGGCCGGTGCTCCAGAAGCCGTTGATAACGTTGCCATCCGCTGACGCGAGGCCGGCTTCACCGTCGTAGCGGATGTCCGCGGTGCCGGATGCGGTGCCGGTTTTGTTGCCTACGACCGGCTCGGTGAGCGGGATGAGCAGGCTGCGCGGGTCCGCAGAGTCCAACTCGGCTGTCCCCAGCGGCCACTTGGCGCCGCCGATCACCGCTTCGAGGTGGTCGGTCAGGTCGGCCGGGGGCGCGGCGAGCGGCTGGGCGAAGTCGAGCTTCAAGGTGCGGCCGGTGCTCGTGACGGTGGCGGCGAGGGCGCCGTCGTAATCGTAGCCGTCGGGGAGCCGGAAGGCCGACTGCGGGATGGCCACCTTGGTGCCGCCGGGCTCGGTCCAGCGCACATGGAGGTTGGAGCCGCCGTAGTGCTCGAAGTACTCGACCTTGATGTCGTAGGCCGTGCCGGCGGTCAACTCGACGGGGGCGGAGGTCTGTTCGGTGTCCCAGTCGTCGACCCAGTGGTCGATGGTGAGTCGTCCGTCGATCCAGAGGCGGAAGCCGTTGTCGCCGATGATCGAGAAGGTGTGGGGGCCGGACTTCGTCGGGACGAGCTTGCCGGTCCAGCGGACGCTCACGTCGTCCGATTGGCCGGTGGTGAAGGCGAGTCGGGGTTCGAGGTTGTCGAAGTCGAGGTTCGGGTCGACGCCGGTGGCCTTGAGGTCGGCGAAGTCGAAGGCGCCGGGGGCGGACTGGGTGTAGTACTCGCCCTTCAGGCCGTGGATCTCGACGGGGTCGTCGGCGGCGGTGGCGCTCGCGGTGGGGACGGCGGCCAGCCCGGCGATGCCGAGGGCCAGGGCGAGCAGTAACGCGAGTCGGTCTCTGAGTCGTCTGATGCGCACGGAACCTCCATAACAACGTTGTCATAGGCGGCAGTTGGCATGACAACACGGATTCCGGATTCCGTCCAGGGACATGACAAGCACGGGCGGGACGGCGGCGGGGCCCGGGCGGGAAGGGGGCGCGACAGGCACCCGGACAGCGCGAAGCCCCGGTGCGGCCGAAAAGCACCGGGGCCCCGGATCGCCAAGACGTGGTGTTACGTGACCAGTTGGCCCTTCCCGAGTGCGATGACCCCGCCCTTGGAGACCGTGTACAGGTCGGCGTCGCGCTCCGGGTTGACGCCGATCGTCGCGCCCGGCGGTACCTCGACGTTCTTGTCCAGGACCGCGCCCCGGACCACCGCGCCCCGCCCGATGTGGACGTTGTCGTGCAGGATCGAGCCCTGGACGACGGCTCCGGGGTCGACCACGACACCTGGGGACAGCACCGAGCGCGTGACCTGGCCGCGGATGAGGCACCCGGAGCTGATGATCGACTCGCTGGCCATGCCGCCGGCGTTGAAGCGGGCCGGGGAGAGCTGGCCGGAGTGGGTGTAGATGGGCCAGTTGCGGTTGTAGAGGTTGAAGGCGGGGCGCTCGGCGATGAGGTCCATGTGGGCGTCGTAGTACGCGTCGAGCGTGCCGACATCCCGCCAGTAGCCCTGGTCGCGGGTGGTCTCGCCGGGGACGTGGTTGGCGCTGAAGTCGTACAGCGCGGCCTCGCCCCGGTCGGTGAGCGCGGGGAGGATCGAACCGCCCATGTCGTGCACGGAGCCGATGTCCTCCGCGTCGCGCTGGAGGGCCTCTATCAGCGCCTTGGTGGTGAAGATGTAGTTGCCCATCGAGGCGTAGACGCACTCCGGGTCGTCCACCAGACCGGGCGGGTCGGCGGGCTTCTCCAGGAAGTTCTCCACCGTCTGGCCGTCCGAGCCCGGGGTGATCACCCCGAACTGCGAGGACTCCGCGCGCGGGACGCGGATTCCGGCCACGGTGACGCCCGCGCCGCTCTCGATGTGCTGGGCGAGCATCTGGCGCGGGTCCATGCGGTACACGTGGTCGGCGCCGAACACCGCGACGTACTCGGGGCGTTCGTCGTAGATCAGGTTCAGCGACTGCAGGATCGCGTCCGCGCTGCCTAGGTACCAGCGCGGGCCGAGGCGCTGCTGGGCCGGGACGGGTGTGACGTAGTTGCCGAGCAGGCTGGACATGCGCCAGGTGGTGGTGATGTGGCGGTCCAGCGAATGCGATTTGTACTGCGTGAGCACGCAGATGCGGAGGATGTCCGCGTTGACGAGATTGGACAGCACGAAGTCCACTAGGCGGTACGTTCCGCCGAAGGTGACCGCGGGTTTGGCCCGGTCGGCGGTCAAGGGCATCAGCCGCTTGCCCTCACCGCCCGCCAGTACGATCCCGAGCACCGAAGGTCCGCCACGACGCATGGCCGCTCCCCTCACCCTGGTTGACCCCAGCCTGCCCCTGAGCAGCGCACACTAAGCCTGTTTGGCGATCTCCCCGTAGAGCCGCGCGGTGCGCAGCGCCACGGCGTCCCAGCCGAACTCGCCCACCGCGCGCTCCCGCCCGGCCTCGCCCATCCGTTTCGCAGTCTCCGGGTCGGCGAGCACGGAGTCGAGAGCCCGCGCCAGGTTCGCCTCGAAGTCGTCGTCGACGGACACCAGCAGCCCCGTCTCCCCATGTGCCACCACCTCCGGGATGCCCCCGACCCGGGAGGCGACCACGGCCGTACCGCAGGCCATCGCCTCCAGGTTCACGATCCCGAGGGGCTCGTACACCGACGGGCAGGCGAACACGGTGGCGTGGGTGAGGAGCTGGATCACTTCCGGGCGCGGCAGCATCTGCGGGATCCAGTGGACGCCCGCGCGGACGCTGCTCAGCTCCTGGAAGAGCTCACGGAACTCCCGGTCGATCTCGGGGGTGTCCGGCGCGCCCGCGCACAGCACGACCTGCGCGGCCGGGTCGATGTCCCGCACGGCGCGCAGCAGATGGGGCACACCCTTCTGGCGGGTGATCCGGCCGACGAACAGCACGTAGGGGCGGTCGGGGTCGATGCCCAGCCGGGTGAGGACGTCGGTGCCGTGGTCGGGCTGGTAGAGCGTGGTGTCGATGCCGTTGTGGACGACCTGCACCTTGGCGGGGTCCAGCGACGGGTAGCAGGTGAGGATGTCCTCACGCATGGCTCCCGACACGGCGATCACGCCGTCCGCGGCCTCGATCGCGGTGCGCTCGGCCCAGCTGGAGAGCGCGTATCCGCCGCCGAGCTGCTCGGCCTTCCAGGGGCGCAGCGGCTCCAGGGAGTGGGCGGTCATCACGTGCGGGATGCCGTAGAGGAGCTTGGCGAAGTGGCCGGCGAGGTTGGCGTACCAGGTGTGGGAGTGAACGAGTTCGCGGCCTTCGAGGGCGGCGGCCATGGAGAGGTCCACGGAGAAGGTGCGCAGGGCGTCGTTGGCGCCGTCGAGGGTGGGCCACGAGCGGTGGCGTACGACGCCCTCCGTGCGGCCCTCACCCCAGCAGTGCACGTCGAGATCGACCAGGGGCCTCAACTCCCGGGCGAGGAACTCCACATGGACGCCCGCGCCGCCGTACACATCCGGCGGGTACTCCCGGGTCAGCAGTCCCACTCGCACCCGAAACCCCTTGTTCTCGGCGGCTGATTGCCCTCATGGTCACCCAGAAGCGGCGTTTCGGGAAGAGCCAGGCGGCTGTGTGAAGCAGCAGTCCCCGCACACCCCGCCACCGGGGATCCGATAGTAGAGGCAGCAGCTGCGGCGCCGGAAGGAGCTGCCGGTGAACGTTCCGGTTCCGGCGAGGAGCGGGTGGGCGAGGAGTTCCGCGGTGAGCGCACGCGCGCGCGTGGAGACGTCCCGGCGGCCACACGCGCGTGCCCAGCGGTCCAGTTCCCGGGCGGCGCCCGCGAGCGCGGAGGCCGCGTTGCCCCACAGGAGGCCGGTGGCGATGCGGTGGCGGGCGACCAGGGCCGCGTTCAGGGGTTCGAGGTGGGCGTGGAGCACGGTGTCCGCGAGGGCGCGGGCGTCGCCGGGCAGCGGGCGGACCTCGGCCAGCCACAGGTCGTCCGGGGCGCTGCGGTCGGCGTCCCAGTGCAGCAGGCGCGGGTCGAGGTCGGGGATGCGGCCGTACAGGGCGGCGCAGCCGAGCGCCACCGACCACAGCCGGGCCGCGAGCGCCTGCTGGGCGATCGAGGCGGCGATGCGCAGCTCAGGGGCCTGGAGACGCTCCGCGACGACATGGACACGAAAAGTCAGGGAATTTCCGTAAACCTCCGACACCGGGTTTTCGTAGGTCCGCGCGAGCGTCGGCAGCAGGCCGGGCGGCACTCCGCCCGTGCGTAGTACGAAGAAGCCGCCGAGGGGGCGGAGCGCGGCGAGTTCGGGGTCGAGGTCCACGAAGAGCAGTAGTACCAAGGCTCCTAGGGGTTTCACCCAGAGGGTGTCGTCCGGTGTCACCCACCTTGGGGAGGACAAGGGTCCTTTCGTACTCCATCGGCAGTACTACCCAATCGGTGCTCAGGTACGACGACGGGAAGAACATCAAGCGGCATCGTGTTCTGTATGAAAGCCGACCGTTCGCCGCGTGGTGCCAGAGGCGCCCGCCTGACGCAGAGGAGCTGCCGATGAGCGCCCTCGCGTTGTCCATCGTGCTGTCGCTCGTCTCCGCCGTGGCCTACGCCGGCGGAGCGATCGTGCAGGAGCGCGTCGCGGTGTCCTCTCCCGACCAGGAGTACGCGCCGCTGCGCCGCCCGAGCTGGTGGGCGGCGGTCGCGTTGAACGGTACGGGCGGTCTGCTGCACGTGGTGGCGCTGGCCTACGGCCCGCTGAGCCTGGTGCAGCCCCTCGGTGCGCTGACGATCGTGTTCGCGCTGCCGATGGCGGCCCTGTTCGTCGGCCGCAAGGCCGGTTCCACCGCCTGGCGCGGCGCCATCATGGCGACGATCGGTCTCGCGGGTCTGCTGTCCCTGGTGGGGACGTCCGACGGTCAGTCGCTGAGCACCGCCCAGCGGGTGTCCGTGGCCGTGTTCACCGGCGCGGTGGTCGTGACCCTGATGATCGCCGGCCGCGCGGCACACCGGCACCCGGCGGTGCGCAGCGTGCTGCTGGCGACCGCGTCCGGCATAGCGTTCGGCATGTCCTCGGTCTTCACCAAGACGGTGACGGTCGACTGGGACAACGGCGCGGTCTCGGCGACCGACATCCCGTTCCTGGGCGTCATCGCGGTGTTCGCGGTGGCCGGTCTGATGCTCTCGCAGGCGTCCTACCGGGGCGCGGGCCTGGCGGCTCCGCTGGCGGTGCTGACGGTCGTGAACCCGGTGGTGGCGGCCGCGGTCGGCATCACGATGTTCGGTGAGACCTTCCGCTACGGCGCGACGGGCACCCTGCTCGCCCTGAGCGCCGGAGTGGTCGCGGCGGGCGGCCTGATCCTGCTGACCACGGAGCGGCTTGGCAGCGAGAGCGCACCGGCCGACACCACCACACCTCCTGTGGTGCCCTCGCCCGTCGAGGAGTTGCTGGACGCCCTCCCTGGACAGCCCGTCGGCGTGAGCGTGAACGTCGACGTGCCGGCCGCGGACATCACGGCCGGCACACCGGGCGGCGGAATCCTCCTCCCGGCCCAGGCGACGATTCCGGCCGACGAGGGTTACGAGACCCTGGAGCCGGCCGGCTCCGCTGAACCGGTCGGCTACTTCGGTCCGTTCCACGCCGGGCTGTACGTGATGATGCCGGTCCACGACCGGCACCGCACCCGAGTCAAATCCTGACGCCGCCGGCCCGCAGATAGGCGAGCGGGTCGATGTCGGAACCGAATCCGGGCCCCGTCCGCACCTCGAAGTGCAGATGCGGGCCCGTGGTGTTCCCGGTGGACCCCGACCGCCCGATGCGCTGCCCCTCGCCGACCGACTGGCCGTCCCGCACCGAGATCGCGGACAGGTGCGCGTACTGCGAGTACCGCCCGTCGGCGTGCCGGATCACGACCTGGTAGCCGTACGAACCGGCCCAACCGGCGCTGACGACCGTCCCCTTTTCGATGGCCTTCACCGAAGTGCCGGTGGGGACAAGGAAGTCGACGCCGGTGTGGTAGCCCTTCGACCAGGAGGAACCCGACGCGTGGTACGCGGTACCGATGGGGGCGTTCACCGGGGCGACGAGGGAGTGACTCGTCGTCTTCTTGTGGGTGACCTTTTCCGTGGTCTCCGAAGAGGCCTTCTTCTTCGGAGACTTGGTGGTCGACGACTTGGTGGCCGGTTTCGTCGTCGTGTGGGCCGTCGAGGCCGCCTTGCCGTGCAGGCTGAGCCGCTGGCCCGGCAGGATCAGGTCGGGATCGTCCCCTACGGTGGTGCGGTTCGCGGCGTAGAGCCCGTGCCAGCCGCCGTCCACGCGCTCGGTGTCGGCGATCCCGGAGAGGGTGTCGCCGCGCACGACCGTGTACATCTCGGCGGTGCCCGCGCGGGACTGCGGTGTGGTCTGCGGCTGGACGTCCTTCACGGACCGCTTGACGACGGTCTGCGTCTTGGCGTCCTCGGCCTTGGTCTTCTTGTCGGTGACCTTGGTGCCGCCCACGTGGATGTCGGGGGTGCCGCCGCCCCGGGTGAGCCCGGCGCGTACCGAGCAGACCGGCCAGGCGCCGGGTCCCTGCCCCTTGAGCACCTTCTCCGCTATGGCGATCTGCTGGTCCCGGGTGGCGAGGTCGGCGCGGTGCGCGTACGCCGTGCCGCCGTAGGCCTCCCAGGTGGACTGGGTGAACTGCAGCCCGCCGTAGTACCCGTTGCCGGTGTTGATGCTCCAGTCGCCGCTGGACTCACAGGCGGCGACCTTGTTCCAGGTGCTGACCTCGGCCGCCTGGGCGGTGCCCGCGCCGACGGTGGCGAGCGGGATCGCGATGCCCGCGCCGCCCGCCGTGACCGTGAGCAGCGAGGCCCGGTTGATCCTGCTCGGCTGATACCGGCGGTGCCGACCGCGTACGGCCATGGGGAATCCCCCTCCACATGCGTCAGGAGGGCCAAAAATAAGCGCCCCGAACAGGCCATGACAAGACGGGTACCGGCCTCCCTGGGGCTCAAGTGACCGGTATTCCCTGCCCGTTGGGAAACGGGTGGGGCCAGTGGGGTTGGGGTTGCGTATCCGCGGAAGGAGCGCTGGTGGAACACCGACCGAAGGCGGACAACTTCGCACGGCCAGCACGTGCGGTCGGGGTACCGGCGGGCCAGGATGGTCAGTGGGGCAATACTGGCGAGCACGACCGGTACCACCGATGTCAGGACCTTCCTGATCTTTAGGAGCCAACCGAATGAGCACTTCAGCGCAGATCGGCGTCACGGGTCTCGCGGTCATGGGCCGCAACCTCGCCCGCAACTTCGCGCGCAACGGCTATACGGTCGCCGTGCACAACCGGACCGCGTCCCGCACGCGTGACCTGGTGGCGGAGTTCGGCGGCGAGGGCGACTTCATCGCGGCCGAGACCGCCAAGGACTTCGTGGCGGCGCTGGAGCGGCCCCGCCGCCTGGTCGTCATGGTGAAGGCCGGTGACCCGACGGACGCGGTGATCCAGGAGTTCGCCCCGCTCCTCGAACCGGGCGACATGATCATCGACGGTGGCAACGCGCACTTCGCGGACACCCGGCGCCGGGAGCACGACCTGCGCGAACAGGGCATCCACTTCGTCGGCATGGGCGTCTCCGGCGGCGAGGAGGGCGCGCTGCACGGGCCGAGCATCATGCCGGGTGGCCCGAAGGAGTCGTACGACTCGCTCGGTCCGATGCTGGAGAAGATCTCCGCGAAGGCGAAGGACGGGGCGCCCTGTGTGACGCATGTGGGTCCCGACGGCGCCGGGCACTTCGTGAAGATGGTGCACAACGGCATCGAGTACGCCGACATGCAGCTGATCGGCGAGGCGTACCAGCTGCTGCGCGATGTCGCCGGGTACTCCCCCGCGCAGATCGCGGACATCTTCCGCACCTGGAACACGGGCCGGCTGGACTCCTACCTGATCGAGATCACCGCCGAGGTGCTGTCCCACGTGGACGCGGCCACCGGCAAGCCGTTCGTGGACGTGGTCGTCGACCAGGCGGAACAGAAGGGCACCGGCCGCTGGACGGTCCAGATCGCCCTCGACCTCGGCGTCCCGGTCTCGGGCATCGCCGAGGCGGTCTTCGCCCGCTCCGTCTCCGGCCACGCGGCACTGCGCGAGGCCTCGCGGGGTCTGGCCGGACCCACGGCCTCACCGCTGAGCGAGTCCGAGGCGGGGGCCTTCGCGGACCGGGTCGAGCAGGCGCTGTACGCGTCGAAGATCGTGTCGTACACGCAGGGCTTCCACGAGATCGCGGCGGGCAGCGAGGAGTACGACTGGAACGTCGACCTCGGCGCCATCTCCTCGATCTGGCGCGGCGGTTGCATCATCCGCGCGGCCTTCCTCGACCGCATCCGCGCCGCGTACGACGCCCGCGCGGACCTGCCGAGCCTGCTGTCCGACGAGACGTTCGCGCAGGAGATCGCGGGGGCGCAGGACGACTGGCGCGAGGTCGTCGTCGCGGCCACCCGCCAGGGCGTCCCGACGCCCGGCTTCTCGGCGGCCCTCGCGTACTACGACGCGTTGCGCGCCGAGCGGTTGCCCGCGGCGCTCACGCAGGGACAGCGGGACTTCTTCGGGGCGCACACGTACCGGCGGGTGGACCGGGACGGCTCGTTCCACACTCTCTGGGGCGGTGACCGCTCGGAGGTCTCCGGCTGACCTCTCCCGCTGTGCCGAGTGCTGTGGCAGCCCGCCTGCCGATGAGACGGTCAGGCGGGCTGCCACAGTTCGACGCGGTTGCCCTCGGGGTCGGTGACCCAGCCGAAGCGGCCGACGCCCTCCATGTCCTGGGTCTCCCCGTCCACGTCCGCGCCCTTGGCGCGCAGCTGCGCGAGCATCGCGTCGAGGTCGCGGACCCGGAAGTTGAGCATGGTCTGCTGGCTGCGGGACCCGAAGTAGTCGGTCCCGGACTCGAACGCCGCGAACACCGTCGGCCCGGCTTCCTGACCCCACAGACCGTGCTCGTCGACGTCCAGACCGAGGCAGTCCCGGTACCACGCGCTCAGAGCCTCCGGGTCGGTGGCCCGCAGGAAATATCCGCCGATTCCAAGCACACGTTCCATGGGGGCATCCTGCCAGGACGGCAGGGCCGGTGCCGGGTGGCCCGTTTCGGGCGAGCTTTCAGGTGAGCGGCGGTCCCGGCTCCGGGGCCGGTACGGGTTCCGGGCCCGGGGGGATCGGGGACGGGGACGGCTCCGGGCTGGGGCGAGGGCCCGGTGGTGGGGTGGGGAGCGGTACCGGGGGCTGCGGGTCCGGCACCGGTACGGGACCGGGTCCGGGCTGCGGGTCCGGCACGGGACCGGGTCCCGGAGTGGGCGCCGGGGGTACGGGGTCGGGGTACGGGTGGGTCATCGTGTCCTCCAGTCAGTGGTGAATGTCGGCTACGTCGGCCCTGGACTACTCCCCCGCGTACCCGTGACCGGCGCGGACACTCACCCGGCTGGGCTCACCCGCCGCACGCCGCTCGCGCACCGGCCGCGAGCCCGGGGCGGGGACTCGACAGCACCGGGATCGCCGTGGTCGTCAGGTGCTGGGCCGGTGCCATGGAGCCCTGCGCGAGGATGATCGCGTCGGCGCCGGTGACCGCGTCCACGGCGTCCGCGACCAGCCGGGCGCAGCCCTCGGTGTCGCCGGCCTCGAAGCGGGTCCAGGCGTCCTCGACGAGCAGTGTGCGGACTTCGAGAAGTCCCACAGGGTGGCCGAAACACCTGCCTTCCTCCTCGACCAGCGCCACGGTCGGTTCCAGGGTGCTCTCCAGCGTCGCGGCCACGACGACACGTGGACCGGCGGCCACCGCGGCCGCCGCCATCGGACGGTCACCGCGCAGCACCGGCACGCCGACCCGCGCACCGGCCGTCTCCGCGACCCCGCCGATGGTCGAGCAGGTGCACAGCACCGCCCGGGCCCCTTCGGCGACGGCCGCGTCCAGCACATCCCGCACCGCCCCGGCCACCGCTTCCGGTCCCTCGCGGCGGGCCCGTGCCAACAGGTCCTCGTCGACGAAGTGCCGTAGTTCCAGGCCCTGGTGGTCCTCGTCGCGCAGGGCGTCGAAGACGGGGACGTGAGCGGGCGAGGTGTGCAGGAGGGCGAGCACGCGGGCGTGCCTTTCTTCAGGTTCGATCTTCAGGCCCACCGGTTCGGGCCCCACCGGTTCAGGTCCGCAGGTTCAGAAGCGAACGGTGCCCTAGAACCGACCCGGATGCGCCCTGAGCCACTCCATCGCCGCCCGCAGCAACGCCGGGTCGGCGGCCGGTGCCTCCTCAGGATGCCGTTCCGCCCACTTGACGACGTACGGGCAGAGCGGGGCGACGACGATGCCCTCGCGCGCCGCGATGCCGTACAGCTCGCGGGCCAGGGAACCCGCGATGCCCTTTCCCTCGTGGGCCGGTTCCACGAGCGTGTGGACCGGGACGAGGGCGCGCGCGGGGGATTCGAGGACGAAGTACTCGATGTGGCCCACGACTTCACCGCCGGCGATCGCCTCCAGGCGGCCCGCCGCCCGGTCGTCGCGGATCTCGATCTCGCTCATGGGCTTCCTCCAGGTGCGATGGTCAGGCCGTGAGGTCGGCGGAGTCCACACCCGAGCGTAACGGATGGTGATCACCAGGTCTCCGGGATGTACCGGGCAGACGGCCGGACGCGCTTCTCGTAAGGACCAGGTAAAGACCGTGGTTCACAGTTTCGGTTGCGGTTGCCGGTTCCCGTGCGGGGGATGAATGTGGCCACACAGGCCGGATCAGCACCCTGGAGACGCCGTGACCACCACATCAGAGCCCCGGGTGTCCGGGCTGGAGATACGTTCCATCGACTATGTGCCCCTCAGCGAGCGCCACGGCAAGCTGTGGCACCTGGGGCCCCTGTGGTTCATGTCGAACGCGCAGATCGCCACCCTCGCCGTCGGCCTGATCAGCATCACCGAGGGCGGCAACCTCATCTGGTCGCTCATCGCGATCGTCGCGGGCACCCTGCTCGGCACCTTCTTCATGGCCTTCCACTCGGCCCAGGGCCCGCAGCTCGGGCTGCCGCAGATGATCCAGTCGCGGCCCCAATTCGGTTACGTGGGCGCCCTGTTGGTGTGGCTGTTCGCGTATGTGCAGTACGCGGGCTTCAACGTCTTCAACACGATCCTCGCCGGGGAGGCGCTGCACACCACGGTGCACGGCGGCACCAAGATGTGGGTGGCCGTGGTCACCGTGGTCGGCTTCGTGATCGCGCTGGTGGGCTACGACGTCATTCACAAGGCGGAGCAGTTCCTGACGTACACCTTCCTCGTCGTCTTCGGGATCTTCACCGTGGGGGTGCTGGCGACCCTGCACTACCCGGCCGGCTCCTTCGACCTCGGCGGCTTCTCCTGGACTCCGTTCCTCGCGCAGTTCGGTGTGGTCGCGGGCTACCAGATCAGCTGGGCGATCTACGTGTCGGACTACTCGCGCTACCTCCCGCCGGACGTCACCGTCCGCAAGACCTTCTACTGGACCTACTTCGGCTCGGCGCTCGGCGGGGTCTGGCTGATGACGCTCGGCGCGCTGCTCGCCGCCTGGGCGGGCAAGGACTTCGACACGATCCGCTCGATCAATGCGGCGGGCGACAAGGTGTTCAGCGGTTTCGGCGCGATCGTGCTGCTCTTCGCCACCCTGGGCCTGGTCTCCGTGACCGCGCTGAACATGTACGGCGGTTCGCTGACCCTGATCAGCGCGATCGACTCGTTCAAGAAGGTCCAACCGACCGTGTCCGTAAGGGCGTTGACGATCGGGCTGACGGCCGTACTCTCCCTGGTCGGCGCGATGGCCGCGACCGCCGACTTCCTCACCAACTTCAACAACTTCCTGCTGCTGGTGCTCTACCTGTTCATCCCGTGGACCGCGGTCAACCTGATGGACTACTACGTGGTGCGCCGCGGCCACTACGCCATCGCCGAGATCTTCAACCCCCATGGCATGTACGGCCGTTGGGGCTGGCACGGGATCATCTCCTACCTGGTGGGCTTCGGCGTCATGGTGCCGTTCTTCTCCGTCGGCACGCTCTACGTCGGCCCGATCGCGCACGCCATGGACGGCGCCGACCTCTCCCTGTTCGTCGGGCTGCCGGTCGCCGGGTTGCTGTACTGGTGGCTGAGCCGCTCGATCGACGTGGCGGCCGAGATCCGGGTGGCCGAGGCGGAGGCCGAGGGGTTGGAGGCGGCGGCGAACGAGCACCGCGAGCCCTGACGCCCGTTACGCCGCTCCGCCGTCACACCACCGCTTCCTGGACCGGTCCAATCTCCGGCTGCTTCTCGAACTGGGTGCGGTACAGCTCGGCGTATCGCCCACCGGTGGCGAGGAGTTGCTCGTGCGTGCCGCGTTCCACGATGCGGCCCGCCTCGACGACGAGGATCTGGTCGGCGGAGCGCACGGTGGACAGCCGGTGGGCGATCACCACGGCCGTGCGGCCCTGCAACGCCTCGGTGAGTGCCTCCTGGACGGCCGCTTCCGAGGTGTTGTCCAGGTGGGCCGTGGCCTCGTCGAGGATGACGACGCGCTGCCCGGCCAGCAACAGCCGGGCGATGGTGAGGCGTTGACGCTCGCCGCCGGAGAGCCGGTAACCGCGTTCGCCGACGACCGTGTCCAGGCCGTCGGGCAGCGACCGTACGAGATCGTCGAGGCGGGAGCGGCGCAAGGCGTCCCACAACTCGGCCTCGGTGGCGGCGGGTTGGGCCAGCAGGAGGTTGGCGCGGACCGAGTCGTGGAAGAGGTGGCCGTCCTGGGTGACCATGCCGAGGGTGGCCCGCAGGGAGGCGGCGGTGAGGTCGCGGACATTGACGCCGCCGACGCGTACGGCGCCTTCGTCGACGTCGTAGAGCCGGGGCAGGAGTTGGGCGATCGTCGACTTTCCGGCGCCGGAGGAGCCGACGAGGGCGATGGTCTGGCCGGGTTCGGCGCGGAAGGAGATGCCGTGCAGGACCTCGGCGCCGCCGCGGGTGTCGAGGGAGGCGACCTCCTCCAGTGAGGCGAGGGAGACCTTGTCGGCGGACGGGTAGGCGAAGCGGACCTCGTCGAACTCGACCGCGACCGGACCCTCGGGGACCTCGCGGGCGTCGGGTTTGTCCTCGATCAGCGGTTTCAGATCCAGCACCTCGAAGACGCGCTCGAAGCTGACGAGGGCGCTCATCACCTCGACGCGGGCCCCGGCGAGGGCGGTGAGCGGGGCGTAGAGGCGGGTCAGGAGCAGGGCCAGCGACACGACCGCGCCCGGCTCCAGGGTGCCGTGCAGGGCGAACCAGCCGCCGAGGCCGTAGACGAGGGCGAGGGCCAGGGCGGAGACCAGGGTCAGAGAGGTGATGAAGACGGATTGGGCGGTGGCCGTGCGGACGCCGATGTCGCGGACCCGGCTCGCTCGCTCCGCGAACTCCACGGACTCCTCGTCGGGGCGGCCGAAGAGCTTGACCAGGGTCGCGCCGGGCGCGGAGAAGCGTTCGGTCATGCGGGTGCTCATCGCGGCGTTGAGCGTGGCCGCCTCGCGCTGCATGCCGGCCATCCGGCTGCCCATCCGGCGGGCCGGGATCACGAACACAGGCAGCAGCACGAGCGCGAGCAGGGTGATCTGCCAGGACAGGGTGAGCATCACGGCCAGCGTGAGCAGCAGCGTCACGAAGTTGCTGACCACTCCGGACAGGGTGTTGCTGAACGCCCGTTGGGCTCCGATGACGTCGTTGTTGAGTCGGGAGACGAGCGCGCCCGTACGGGTACGTGTGAAGAACGCGACAGGCATGCGCTGCACATGATCGAACACAGCCGTCCGCAGATCGAGGATGAGCCCCTCCCCGAGCGCCGCGGAGAGCCGCCGACCAAGAATCCCGAGGGCCGCCTCGGCGATCGCGATCAGGGCGATGAGCAGGGCCAGGCGTACGACGGTCCCGTCGTCGCCGCCCGACACGATCGCGTCGACGACGTGCCCGGCAAGTACGGGGGTCGCGACGGCGAGCAGCGCGGTCACCACCCCGAGCAGGACGAACCGCGCGATCGGGCGGCGGTGCGGCCGAGCGAACTCCGCGATGCGGCGCAGCGTGGCGCGGGCGAAGGGGCGGCGTTCCTGTTCTGCGGTCATGACACTGTGCAATTGGGTCCAGGCCGTGCTTTCCATGCTCATGGGAGAGACCGTAGGACCTCAAGCGGCGTTGAGGTCAACGCGTTCGCCGAAGCCTCGTGTAACGACGCGCGTAAGGCACTGTCCCCGAGGCCGCAACCCGCAGTTGTCGTGGCGCGGAAACCCTTCAGTGATGTGAGACACGTCCGCGTCCGGCAGATCCTGTGCCTGCTTCCGCTGCTCCTGGTCACCGTCGTCGCCGTCCAGCACCGTTCCGTTCTCGTCGAGGGCTTCGGCCAGCTGCGGGCCGCGGAGTGGCCCTGGTTGGTGGCGGCGGCCGGTGCCACCTGTCTGACCTGGGTCGCCGCCGCGTTCACCCGACAGGGTGCCGTGGTCGAACGGCTGCCCGCGCGGCGGCTGTTGGCCACGCAGTTCGCGGCGGGCGCGGCAAACCACCTGCTGCCCACGGGACTTGGCGCGGGCGCGGTCAACCTGCGCTTCCTGACGGTGTGCGGGCTGCCGCTGGCCCGTTCATCGGCGGCGCTGGCCCTGTACCTGCTCGCGGAGTCGATAGCCCGGCTGACCCTGCTCACCGGTCTGCTGATCGCCTTCCCGGACGCCCTGCGCCTGGGAACTCTCCTTCCGGCGGGGGCACTTGGCCCGCTGCTCGTGATCATCGGCGCCGTACTGGGCGCGGCGGTCCTGGCCCTCGTACTGGTACGGCGGCTGCGGACGGCGATCCTGTCGTTCCTCCGTACGGCGTTCAGCGAGGCCCGTTCCGTGCACACGCGGCCGGCCCGGGCGCTGGCGCTGTGGGGCGGTTCGCTGGCGTTCCCCGCGCTCCAGGCGGCCGGACTCGTCGCGGTGGGGCAGGCGTTGAACCTGCCGGTGCCGCCCGCGCAGATGGCGCTCGCCTATCTGGCGGCGACGGTCGCGGTCGCGCTGGTACCCACGCCGGGCGGGATCGGCTCGGTGGAGGCCGCGTTGATCGTGGCGCTGGTGGCGGCGGGCGGCCCGGTCGCGGTGGCCACGGCGGTGGTGCTGGCCTACCGGATCATCACCGTCTGGATCCCCATCATTCCGGGCGCGTTGACGCTCGGCGCGCTGGTCCGACTGAGAGTCATCTGATTCTCGGGTCCGCTCGAACATTCTTGTAAAGCAGCATAAGCCCTGGTCGAGACATCGACCGGGGCTTCTTCACGTTCGCCCCAACTCCTTTGTTTTACTTTTTACTTGACTCCACATGACAGCGCGAGTTGACTGAAGAGCGTTGATTTGTCAGCCGAGGAGGCAGGACTGTCATGGGGGACGAGACGTTAGGAATCATCCTGGCGGGAGGCCGGGGCGAACGCGCCAAGCCGCTCACCCTCGCCTCGGCCGACTACATCCGCAGCAAGGCCCTCATCCCGTTCGTCGGCCGCTCGGTCGTCGAGTGGCTCGTCGAGTCCTGTCGCGACCAGGGCATCCGCCGCTTCTACGTGATCGCCCAGGGCGCCGAGAACCACAGCCAGATCAAGCTCGTGCTCGGCCACGGCGAACGGTTCGGCGTGGAGATCCACTACTCCCGTGCCCGCTTGGACCGGTACAACGTCGGCTCGGGCGCCGCCACCCTGCACAACCTCGAACAGTGGGACCTGACCGGCCGCGCCCTGGTGTTACCGGTGGACTCCGTCTTCGAGTTCGACCTGCGCAGACTGAAGGACGCGCATGACGCCGCCGACGCCGCCGTGACCGTCGCCTCGGTCGGTCGTACCCCCGAGGAGATCGCCGGCAAGTACGGCGTGATGCAGACCTCCCCGGACGGACTGGTCTCGGGGTTCGTGGAGAAGCCCACCCTGGACCGCGTCCACCGGATCTTCCCCGAGACATCGTTGCCTTCGTCCGTCCGCACCCTGCCGACCAACGCCGGCATGTACCTGGTCGACTGCCGCCGGCTGCGGCTGGCCGCGCGCAACCCCGAGATGATCCGGCTCGCCCAGCAGCGCCTCGACTGGGGCGGCGACCTGCTGCCCTGGCTGGTCGGGCGCGGGCTGCCGGTCGCCGCCGCGCCCATCGACCGGCTCGGCGACCTCGGCAGCATCGCCGACTACCTGGCCACCCTCGGCGACGTGCTCGGCGGTCGCTACGCCTGGATGCGCAAAGCCATGGGCGAACCGACGAGCGCCGACCCGCCGTACTGGATCCACGAGTCCAGCCTGCGCACCAAGGACAGCGTGACCGGCACCACCCTCGCCCAGAAGATCTCCGAGGGCAGTGTCGTGATCGGGCCCGCCGTGCGCATCGGGCGCAACGCCGAGATCGGACCGGGCGTGAAGCTGCGGTTCAGCGACATCGGTGACGGTGTCGACGTGGACGAGGGCGCCCGGCTCAGCCGGACGGCGATCGGCGACAGCGCTGTCGTCGGGCCGTACGCCCGCATCACCGACTCGTACGTCGGGCCGATGGCGCGGGTGCACTCCGAGCGGGACAACCCGGTCCGGCTCGTCCACTCCGCGATCGGCGAGGCCGCCGATCTGCGGCCCGGCACCCGGCTGTCCGGGGTGAGCGTCTATCCGCGGCTGCGGGTGCCCGCCGTCACCGGGCTGCCCACCGGCACCCATCTGACCAGCTCCGACGACATCCTGCACTGGATCTGAGCACCCTCAGCTCCCCCGCCCTTTCCGGCTCTTCCGCAGCCCCCGTGGAGACCTCGATGGACAGCCCGATCGCCGTCATAGGAGGAACCGGCCGCACAGGCCGGCTCGTCGCCCGTCAACTGCTCGCCCGGAGCGAGAGCGTCCGCGTCATCGGCCGCAGCACCCAGCGCGCCCGCCGCCACACCCCGCCGCAGGCCCAGTTCTTCTCGGCCGACGTGCGCTCCCCCGACTCCGTCCGCACCCCGCTGTACGGCTGCTCGGCGGTCGTCTACATCGTGGAGCCGGGCACCGACGACGCCGGTCCCGACAGCCCGGAGACCACCCTGCACACCGGGGTCCGCCATGTCCTCGACGCCCTGCGCTCCACCGCCGCGGCCCCGCACTTCGTGCTGGTCAGCCAGCGCCATGTGACCCGCCGCGACCACCCCATGAACGCCTACGGCCGGATGCTGGACTGGCGGCTGGCCGGCGAGAACGCGGTCCGCTCCTCCGGGCTGCCGTACACCGTGATCCGGCCGGGCTGGCTGACCGACGACCTCGGCCACGGCCATCTGCACCTGGAACAGGGCGACTTGGGCGACGGCCGGGTGGCCCGCCCGCTGGTCGCCGACGCCTGTGTGCAGGCGCTCTACTCCCCCGCCGCCCAGGGCCTGACCTTCGAGATGCGCAGCGAGACAGGACCGGGCGCCACTCCCGTGCCCTGGCAGGAACTCTTCGGCGGCCTCCGCGCCGACGCCCCGACCGCGGCCCGGGCCGCACTCACCTGAGGGTGGCCACCCATGCGTACGACACTCCGACGGACTCTGCGACCGATGCCATGACAGAACAGATGACCTTACGCCCCGACCAGGCCACCGGTTCCTCCCCCGGCGGCCGTCCCTCCGACGTCACCCCCGGGCGGCCACAGCCGCTGGGCCCCACCGTCGACGCCGACGGTGTCAACTTCTCGCTCTTCTCCGAACACGCCACGCGGGTCGACCTGTTGCTCTTCGAGCACTGCGACAGCCCGCAGCCCTACCGCACCATCACCCTGCTGCCCGACCGCCACCGCAGCTTCCACTTCTGGCACTGCCACGTCAGCGGGATCGGTGCCGGACAGGTCTACGCGTTCCGCATCGACGGACCGCGTGACACCGGCGAGTTGGGCACCCGCTTCGACCACCGCAAGGTGCTGATCGACCCGTACGCGCGCGCCAACATCAACGGCCGCTGGGAGCGCACCCACGCGATCGGCCCCGGCGACAACGTCGAGAGCTGCATGCGCAGTCTGGTGGTCGACCTCGACGACTACGACTGGGAGGGCGACACCCCGCTGCGCACCCCGATGGCGGAGACCGTCGTCTACGAGATGCACGTGCGCGGTCTGACCGCGTCGCCGACCGCGGACGCCGAGCGGCCCGGCACCTTCTCCGCCGTCATCGACAAGATCCCGCACCTGCGCGAACTCGGCGTCACCGCCGTGGAGTTGCTGCCGGTCTTCGACTTCGACGAGACCCAGGTCCTGCGCACCGGACCCGACGGCACCCCGCGCCGCAACTACTGGGGCTACGACCCCTACGGCTTCTTCGCCCCGCACACCGGCTACTGCTCCAGCCCCCATCTCGCCACGCACATCACCGAGTTCCGCGACATGGTGAAGGCGTTCCACCAGGCGGGCATCGAGGTCATCCTCGACGTGGTCTTCAACCACACCAGCGAGGGCAACGAGTTCGGGCCGACGATCAGTTTCCGGGGCGCGGCCAACGAGGCGTACTACCACCTGTGGCCGCAGGACCGCTCGCACTACATGGACTTCACCGGGTGCGGCAACGCCGTCAACGCCAACCATCCGATGGTCACCAAGTTCATCGTGGAGAGCCTCGAGTACTGGGTGACCGAGCACCACATCGACGGCTTCCGCTTCGACCTCGCCTCCGAACTCTCGCGCGGCCCGCTCGGCTACGAGATGGCGGTGCCGCCGGCCCTGTGGGCGATCGAGCTGTCGCAGGTGCTGGCCGAGACGAAGATCATCGCGGAGCCGTGGGACGGCGGCGGCCTTTATCAGGTCGGCCGGTTCCCGGGGAAGCGCTGGGCGCAGTGGAACGGTCCATTCAGGGACGACGTACGGCGGTTCGTGCGCGGTGACGCGGGGATGGTCGGCGAGGTCGCGTCCCGGCTCGGCGGCTCGGCCGACCTGTTCGCGGCGCAGGGTGAACTCCCCACGAACAGCATCAACTTCATCACCTGCCACGACGGCTTCACCCTCAACGACCTGGTCAGCTACAACTCCAAGCACAACCACTCCAACGGCGAGGCCAACGCCGACGGCGCCGACGAGAACTACAGCTGGAACTGCGGTGTCGAGGGCCCCACCGACGACGTCGACGTCGAGTGCCTGCGGGTACGGCAGATCAAGAACCTGCTGTCCCTGCTGATGCTCAGCCGCGGGGTGCCGATGCTGCTGGCCGGCGACGAGTTCCGCAACAGCCAGGGCGGCAACAACAACGGCTACTGCCAGGACAGTCCGGTCTCCTGGCTCGACTGGAACCAGGCCAGGAAGGAGAAGGAGACCACCGGCTTCACCCGGCGCGTCATCCAGCTCCGCAAGCGCTACCGCGCCCTGCGCGAACCGCAGTTCTTCTCCGAACGCCTCAACTCCCGCTCCCAGCCCGACATCACCTGGCACGGCACCCGGCTCCACCAACCCGGCTGGGACGACCCCAACGCCCGGGTGCTGGCCTGCACCTACGGCGGCTTCGACGGTGACCCCGACCTGCATCTGATCCTCAACATGTACCACCTGGGCCTCGACTTCGAGCTGCCCGAGATCCCCGGTCACCGCTGGCACCGCGTGCTCGACACGGCCCGCCCCGGCCCCGACGACGTCCTGCCGCCCGGAAAAGAGGAGCTGGTCGACAGTCCGACCCACCACGCCCAGGGCCGCAGCGTCGTCCTGCTGGCGGCTCTGCCCGACGAGAAGGGCATCTGAGATGACTACCCCTGCCCAACGCCGCATCCAATCCGACACCCTCGCGGGCTACGTCACGTACTACAGCCCGACCGGCCGCCGCTTCGGCCTGCGCACCTCCGACGAACGGGAGTTCACGGTCCACCTGGCGTCCAACGCCGTCTCGCGCATCGTCCGCAACCTCGGCGACGACTACCGCGACACCACCGCCGACACCGTCGACATGCTGGCCGAGGGCCGGTTCGTCTTCGCGTACGGCATCCTCTACGAGTGGGAGGGCGGCTCCCGCTTCGACGCGAAGGAGATCACCTTCCCGGAGGAGACCCGCGGCCAGTACGTCTTCGAGCACCCGAACTGGTGGGTCCAACAGGCCACCGCCATCGCCGACTTCTATCTGCGCGGGCAGTTCCCCGACGGGGTGTACGACTGGCGCGGGTTCCGCACCCACCTCACGCTCAGCGGCACCCACCTGCCGGACTTCGCCGGCGGGGACGTGCGCCAGGAGACGGACACCATCTCCCGGCTCGTCTACGGCCTGTCCACGGCGTATCTGCTGACCGGCAAGGACCGCTTCCTGGAGGCGGCCGAGGCCGGCACCCTGTACCTGCGCGAGCACATGCGCGTCGACGACCAGGCCGACGGCATCACCTACTGGTACCACGGCATCGACATCACCTCGTCCGGTCATCGCCCGGTGTTCGCCTCGGAGTTCGGCGACGACTTCGACGCGATCCCGATGTACGAGCAGATCTACGCGCTGGCCGGTCCCACCCAGACATTCCGCATCACCGGCGACCCGCGGATCCTGGAGGACATCGACCGGACGTCCGCGCTGTTCCAGAAGTACTTCCGCGACCCCGTGCGCGGCGGGTTCTTCTCGCACCTCGACCCGATCACGCTGGATCCGAACGCCGACTCGCTGGGCCGCAACCGGGCCCGCAAGAACTGGAACTCGGTCGGCGACCACGCCCCGGCGTATCTGATCAACGCCTATCTGGCGACGGGCCGTTCGGACTTCGCGGCGCTCCTTGAGGAGACCGCGGACACCATCGTGGAGCGGTTCCCCGACGAGCCGAACAGCCCGTTCGTGCAGGAGCGGTTCCACGCGGACTGGAGTCCGGACCGGACCTGGGGCTGGCAGCAGGACCGGGCGGTGGTCGGGCACAACCTGAAGATCGCCTGGAACCTGACCCGCATCAAGGCCCTGTTCGACAAGCCCGAGTACGCGACGACCGCCGAGCACATCGCCGAGATCATGCCGGCGGTGGGCAGCGACGGGCTGCGCGGCGGCTGGCTGGACGTGGTCGAGCGGCAGCCCGACCCGGACAGCGGCATCCACCGCATGGTGTGGCACGACCGCAAGGCCTGGTGGCAGCAGGAGCAGGCGATCCTCGCCTATCTGATCCTGGCCGGCACCACCGGCGACCCGGAGCAACTGCGGCTGGGGCGCGAGGCGGCGGCGTTCTACAACGCCTTCTTCCTCGACTACCAGGACGGCGGCGTCTACTTCAACGTCCTCGCCAGCGGCATCCCGTACCTGCTGGGCACCGAGCGGCTCAAGGGCAGCCACGCCATGGCCGGCTACCACGCCCTGGAGCTGTGCTACCTCGCGGCCACCTACACCGGGCTGCTGCTCAGCAACGACCCGATCACCCTGCACTTCAAGCCCCGCCCGGAGGACCTCCCGGACCAGGTGCTGCGCGTGGCGCCCGATCTGCTGCCGGCCGGCACGGTGGAGCTGACCCGGGTGTGGGTCGACGACCAGCCGTACCAGAACTTCGACGGCAAGGCCCTCACCGTCCGGCTGCCGCGCGGCGACGAACCCGTCCGGGTCCGGGTCGAGTTGGAGCCGGCCACGATGCGGCTGCGGATGCGCACCTCGTTCGACGGCGGCACCGCGCACGTCGTCTGCCACGGGGTGATCGACGCGGCCGAACTGGGCAAGTTCCGGCGGATCTTGGCCGAGGTCATGGCGGCGACCCCGCGCCGGGTGGAGTTCCATCTGTGCGAGGTAGGGGGCATGTGCCGGCCCGCCATCAACGAGCTGCTGTTCCAGCGCACCAAGGCGGGCCTGGACGTCGACTTCGTCATCGTGGGCTGTGCGCTGCCGGACGTGGCGGACGCGTTGCTCGCGACGGACGCCTTCCTGCTGGCTGGGGGTGACGAGTGCAACCATGACTGAACTCGCGACCTTCACCCTCCCATTACCCCCGATGCGCGCCCCGGGGGCACCGCCGGGGACCTCCGCCGGTCTCCCCGCCTACTGTCGTGACCTGTTCGGCGACTTCACCCGTGCCGACCAGCGACGCTGGGGCGAGGTGTATGTGCGCGGGCTGCTGGACGTACCCGGGCGCAAGACGCCCGCCCGGATCTCCGAGCAGGTGCTCGGCAGGCGGGCCGTGCAGCAGATCCAGCAGTTCGTGAACCAGAGTCCGTGGGCGTCCGCTCCCGTACGGGGACGGCTCGCCCGGCAGGTGGTGCGGGCCTCGCGTGCCGAGGCCTGGTCCATCGACGAGGTCGTCTTCGCCAAGAACGGCGACCGCTCGGTGGGCGTGGCCCGGCAGTACGCGGCCTCGCAGGAGCGGACGGTGAACTGCCAACTGGCCCTGGCCGCCTCGCTGGTGGGGCAGGCCGGCGGGGTCCCGGTGAACTGGCGGCTGATGCTGCCGGCCCGCTGGGACCGCGACGAACGGCTGCGCGGCCAGGCCCATGTACCGGTCCAAGAACGCTGCCGGCCACGCTGGAGCTACGTCCTGGAAGCACTCGACGAGATGCTCGACGAGTGGTCCCTGGAACCGCTGCCGGTACTGGCCGACTGGCGCTGCGAGAGCGACCCCGACCCGCTGCTCCGCGGCCTTGAGGCACGGGGCCTCGGCTATCTCGTGCAGGCCGCGCCGCACACCCCGGTGCTACTGCCCCGACGGCAGGCCACCACCCCCGGGATGCGCGGCACGCTCGCCGAACTCGCCGGACACGCGGCCCGGCACGGTGAGCGCACCTCGGTCACCTGGCACGACCCGGTGACCGAACGCATGCGGCACTCGGAGTTCGTGACAGGACCGGTCCTGCTCCGCGCGGACCCGGCCACCGGCGCGGTCCCCCGTCCACGACTGCTCCTCGCGGACTGGCCCTACGGCCGCCCCCGGCCGCGCGCCTACTGGCTGACGAACCTCCCGGCCCGCCGGCTCGCGGAGATCGTGCCGCTGGCGCAGCTGCGCAGGTTCGCCGATCAGGCGCTGGGCCGGATGCACGAGGAGTTCGGGCTCGGCGACTTCGAGGGCCGGTCCTTCCGCGGCTGGCACCACCATGTGACGCTGGCCTCGGCCGCGTTCGGTTACGACATGGTGCGCCAGCAGGCCGACGAGAGAGCGCTGACCCGGACGCGTGCCTGAACACACCCGCCGCGTGGGCCCCGTACGGATCCGTCCGTACGGGGCCTTCGCACGCTCACTTCTGCCAGCCGACCCGGCTGAAGTCGATGTCGCCGAGTCCCGGCACCCCGTAGTTCGCCAACCCCTTGCGGACGGCGAGGATTTGAGGCCGCTGATACAGCTCGATGTCGTGGCCGAGCTTCCAGATCTCGGCGTCCGCCCGGTCGTAGAGCTTCTTGGCGGCCTGTTCGTCGAGGGTGCCGACGGCCTGGGCGAGGAGCTTGTCCACCTCGGCCGAGCCGACCCCGCCGTAGTTCTGGAAGGCCTGCCCCTTCTCGGGGCGGCGGTAGATGGCGTACGCGGAACTGGGGTAAGTCAGGCCGGTGAAGCGGAAGATGGCGAGGTCGAAGTTGCCCTTCTCCAAGTACTGCGGCGCGTACGCGGAGGCGGGCACCTGCTGGATGACGACCTGGACGCCGACCTGGGCGAGCATGTGCTGGACGAGTTGGGCGAGGTCCTCGCCGAGCCGGTTGGTGCCCTCGCTGAGCACGAAGCGGAGGGTGAGGCTGTGGCCGTCCTTGACACGTGTCCTGCCGCCGCCGGGGCTCTTCCAGCCCGCGGCGTCCAGGACGCGTTCGGCGGCCTCGGGGTCGTAACTGCCGTACGGGCGGGAGTTGTCGGTGTATCCGGGCTGGTTGGTCATGAAGAAGTGGTTGCCGAGCAGTGGCACCTTCACCGGGAGGCCCTCGGCGGCGACGTCGGCCAACGCCGTTCGGTCGACGGCCTGTTGGACCGCATTGCGCACCGACCGGTCGGCCAGTGCGCCGCCCGCGCCGTTGAGGGTGATGTGCACCTCGTCCCACGCGGAGCCGATACGGAGGTCGCTGTCGCGCGCCTTCTCCAACTGGGCATAGGCCTCGCTGGTGGCCGCGTTGACCGCGTCGACCTCGCCGTTCAGGAAGGCCTGGAGAGCGGCGTCGGCGTCGAGGACCCGGAAGACGATCCGGTCGAGCCGGGGCCGGGTGCCCCACCATCGGGGGTCGGGCACGAAGGTGAGCGTCTGTGCCGTCTTGTCGACCGCTTCCAGCTTGAACGGGCCTGCCGTGATGGGCAGTTGGCCCTGCCAGCCGGAGTTGAAGCGCTGCGGGGTGTCATAGCCGGCGGCCGGGAAGAGCGGGGTGAACAGCCTGCGCCAGTCGGCGTACGGCTGCTTGAAGGTGACGCGCACCTCGTGCGGGCCGGCGCCCTGGCTGACGCTCGCGATGCGGTCGTAGCCGCTGGTGTCGGCGACCAGGTAACGCGGGTCGGAACCGTCCAGCGCGTGCCACTGGGCGGCGAAGTCCCGCCAACCCAGGGCCGTTCCGTCGGACCAGCGGGCCTTCGGGTTGAGCCGGTAGGTGACGACCTGGGGCGAGGTACCGGTGACGGACGCGGAGACCAGATACTCGGGGACCGCGTGCGGGACGCCCTTGACGTCACGGGCGAAGAGCCGAGGCTCGGTCATGCTGTCGACGGTCCACACGTCGTCCAACGCGCCGTCGACGTGGTCGAAGTTGAACTGCGTGACCATCTGCGCGATCGGCAGGGTCAGCGTCCCGCCCGCGCGAAGGGCGCCTGTGGGTTGGGAGTTGATGTCGGAGGTGCCGTACGTCGGCAGGGCCGGGTGCCGGTCGGGGGCCGGGGAACCGGAACAGGCGGCCACGAGGAGGGTGAGTACGCAGGCCACCGCCCAGGCGGACCAGACCCGTAATCGCTGCACCTAACGGCCCTCCCAGTGCGGACGAACCGTCAACTGCCCGAACTGTCCCGCGAATTGCGGAGCCGGAGCTTAACATCACGATGTGTCACCCACATGAAGCGGAACGAGTTCCATGCTCTCCCTGATCCTCAGGCGCCTGGTCCACTGCACGATCCTCTTCCTCTCCTCCGTCGTCCTCACCTACGCCCTCGCCTCGACGGCGCTCGATCCGCGCGCCTACTTCGAGGGCCGGCAGCCGCCTCCGCCCAGCCGGGTCGTCGACGCCGAGCTGGCCCGGCTGGGCATGGACGGCCGCGCCCCGCTGCCGGAACGCTTCGCGCACTGGGCGGACCGGGCGGTCCACGGCGACCTGGGCCGGACCATCGACGGCGAGTCCGTGAACGCCGAGTTCGGCCGCCGGGTCGGAGTCTCGGTGCGGCTGCTCCTTGTGGGCACGGTGGCGGGCACGGCGGTCGGGGTGCTGGCCGGGGTGTGGGCGGCGGTCCGGCGCGGCGGGCTGGGCGACCGGGCGCTGACGGTGTTCTCGTTCGCGGTGCTGTGCGTGCCCACGTTCGTGCTGGCGCTGCTGCTGAAGACCGGGGCGTTGGCGGTCAACCGGGCCGCCGGCAGCACTGTCATCCTCTACACCGGCGAGCACACACCGGGACTACAGGGCGGCTGGCCCGTCCAACTCCGGGACACGGCAGCCCACTTGCTCCTCCCGGCGATCTGTGTGGCGCTCCCGGCGATCGCCGCGTACAGCCGCTATCAGCGGGCCGCGACCCTCGACGTGCTCGGCGCCGACCATCTGCGCACCGCGCAGGCCAAGGGGCTCACCCCGGGGCGGGCCCTGCTGCGGCACGGGCTGCGGATCTCGCTCGTCCCGGTGTCGGTGTTCTTCTCCTTCGGGGTGCTGACCCTGTTCACCGGGGCGGTGTTCACCGAGGAGATCTTCGGCTGGCCCGGCATGGGCAGCTGGCTCGTGGACTCGGTGCAGAAGGGCGACGTCAACTCGGTGGTGGCGATCGACCTGTTCGCCGCGGCCGTCGTGCTGCACGCGCTCCTCGACCCTCGGGTACGGCAGCCGTGACGGGCGTCGACGGTCGAGGAGGCCGGGGCTGGACGGTGCTGCGGCGAACGGTGCGGCGGCCCGGGGCGTTGTGCGGACTCGCGGTCCTGCTGTTGCTGTTCGCGCTGGCCTTCGTGGGGCCGTTCGTCAGCCCGTGGACGCATACGGACGTCGACTACACGGCGCTGCGGCAACCGCCGGACGTACGGCACTGGATGGGCACGAACCGGATCGGGCAGGACGTGTTCGCGCAGGTGGTGCGGGGGCTGCAGAAGTCGCTGCTGATCGGGTTGCTGGTGGCCCTGTTCTCGACCGTGCTGGCGGCGGCGGTGGGTGCCTGCGCCGGCTACTTCGGCGGTTGGACGGACCGGGTGCTGATGTTCGTCGTGGACCTCATGCTCGTCCTCCCGGGTCTCCTCGTGCTGGTGGTGGTCGCGCCGAGGCTGCGGGAGTGGGGCTGGATCGCGCTGGTCGGGCTGCTGGCGCTGCTGGGCTGGATGGTCACGGCGCGGGCGGTACGCGGTATGACGCTGTCTCTGAAAGAGCGTCAATTCGTGGTGGTGGCAAGGCTGATGGGAGTCTCCCCGCCGCGGATCATCTGGCGGCATGTGCTGCCGCACACCGCGTCGTTCCTCATCACGGACGCGACGATCGCCGTGGGCGGGGCGGTGATCAGCGAGACCGGGCTTTCGTACTTCGGGCTGGGCGTCCAGCCGCCGGACGTCTCCCTCGGCACGCTGATCGCGGACGCGACGGACGTGGCGCTGGTGTATCCGTGGATGTTCTTCTTCCCCACGGGACTGCTGATCGCGTTCGTGCTGGCGGTCAACCTGGTCGGCGGCGCCCTGCGGGACGCGCTGGATCCGACGACGGCGGACTCGGCCACGCCGACCCGCACCGCCCTGTCGGGGACGTCCCGGTGAACGCCGTCCTGGAGGTCCGCGATCTGACGGTCACGCTCGGCACCTCGCCCGTGGTGCGCGGCGTCGACCTCACCCTCCGACGCGGTGAAGTCCTGGGCCTGGTGGGCGAGTCGGGCACCGGCAAGACACTCACGGCACTCGCCCTGATGGGGCTCGCACCGGCGGATGCCCGGGTGGGCGGTTCGGTGCGCCTCCTGGGCGAGGAGCTACTCGGCCTCCCGGTAAGGGAGTTGGCGCGGATCCGCGGTCGCCGCATCGCGATGGTCTTCCAGGACCCGCTGCACGCCTTCACCCCGGTGCAGCGAGTCGGTGACCAGATCGCGGAGGCGCTGCGCATCCACCAACACCCGCGCCCACGGCGGGAGTTAGCGCAGCGCCGGGCGGTGGAACTGCTGGACTTCGTCGGGGTGCCGAGGCCGGGGTGGGCGGCGCGCGCGTACCCCCACCAGTTGTCCGGCGGGATGCGCCAACGCGCGATGATCGCGATGGCGATGGCCAACAGCCCCGACGTCCTGATCGCGGACGAGCCCACCAGCGCGCTCGATGTCACCGTCCAGGCACAGGTGTTGGAGGCCCTGGCCGACGTGCGGAGGGAGACCGGCGCGGCCCTGCTCCTGGTCACCCACGACCTGGGGGTGGTCGCGCGCACGGCGGACCGGGTGGCCGTCCTGTACGCGGGCCGCATCGTGGAGACGGGCCCGGTCGAGGCGGTCCTGACCCGCCCCCGCATGCCGTACACCCTCGGCCTGGTCGGCTCGGTGCCCCGCCCCGACGCCCGCTCCCCCCTCACCCCGATACCCGGCACGGCCCCCGCTCCGGGCACCGCGGGCCCGGGCTGTGCCTTCGCTCCGCGCTGCCCCCTCGCCGAGCCGGACTGCGTCACCTCGGACATCCAACTCCTGGGTGTGGACAGCCCGTCCAGGGCCGGCCTCGCGGGTTTCGCCGCCCACGAAGCGGCTTGCCGCCGGGTTCGGTTGGTGTCGCAGCGGACGGCGGTGGAACTGTTTCCGCCGGGCGGGGAGGCGGGAGGGGAAGCGAAAGGGCACGTGCCGGGCGAGGAGCTGTCGGGGAGCCTCATCGCACCGCCCACACCCCGCCACGGAACCCCGGGGTCATGGGCACGCCCCACTCCAGCCGTCCCTGGTCCCCCGCGCCCCACTCCCTCCCTCCCCCCATCGACCTCGCCCGCTCCTCCCACCTCGCCCTCCCCCGAACTCGTCCTACGGGTCACCGGGTTGGCCAAGTCCTACGTCCCGCCCACCGGCCGCCGCCGTCGCGAGCGCGCGGTGATCGCCGTAGAAGAGGTCGACCTGGAAGTAAGCCGCGGTGAGACCCTCGCGCTCGTCGGTGAGTCCGGTGCCGGGAAGTCCACCGCGCTCATGGAGATCCTGTCGCTCACCGCTCCCGAGGCGGGCGTCGTGGAGATCCTCGGGCAGGATGTCGCGCGGCTGACGCGGCGTACCGCGCGGTTGCTGCGCGGGGCGGTGCAGATCGTGCCGCAGGATCCCATGTCGAGTCTCGATCCGCGGATGCCGGTCGGTGACATCGTTGCCGAGCCGCTGTACGCGCGGCGGGTGCCACGGGACGTCGTAGCGGCGCGGGTGCCGCGGTTGCTCGGGCAGGTGGGGCTGGAGGCGGGGGACGCGGAGCGGTATCCGCATCAGTTCTCCGGGGGGCAGCGGCAGCGGGTCGCGATCGCGCGGGCGCTGGCCGTCGAGCCCGCGTTGCTGCTGCTCGACGAACCGGTGTCCGCGTTGGACGTGTCCGTGCAGGCGCAGATTCTGGATCTGTTGCTGCGGCTGAAGAGGGAGTTGGGGCCGGCCTATCTGCTGGTGTCGCACGACCTCGCCGTGGTGCGGCAGATCGCCGACCGGGTGTCGGTGATGTACGCGGGGCGGACCGTGGAGACGGGGCCCGTGGACGAGGTGTTCGACGCGCCCCGGCACCCGTACGCGCGGGCCCTCCTGTCGGCCGTCCCGCTGCCGGACCCGGTCGCGGAGCGCGCCCGGCGTCGGATCGTGCTGCCGGGCGAGCCCCCGTCCGGGGTGCCGGTCACGGCGGGGTGCCGGTTCCTGGCCCGTTGTCCGGTCGCCGCGCTGCTCACGCCGGGGCGGCGTACGCGCTGTGAGACCGAGATTCCGCGGGCCACTCAGGTCACCGTCGCCGGCACGCACACCGTGGCCTGTCACTTCCCGCACGGCGGAATGCCCTGGCAGCACATACGAACGGACCGGGGGACGTCCGGCCGGCCGTGGAACCAGCCGCCGGACCGTCCACCGGTCCACTGAGCCTGAAGTGCCGTTCGTCCGTACAGGCGTCGCCTCAGCAGCAGGCACCGCTCGCACCGCTGGACTGTGCGATGCCTTCGCGCAGCGGATGGGTGGTGGCACCCGATCCGTTCAACCAGAGTCCGCTCGTCACAAGTCCACCGACGAAGACGACGATTGCTATGAGCGTGAATACTTTGATGCTCATGAAAATCTCCTCTCCGAGCATTTACGGATGACGCATTGACAAGATGAGTCAACAAGAACTTACTCAATCAGTCAAGTATTAATCTAGCAAAAGACGATCTCGGAAAGCGGAATGCCCTTACCCATATGAAATATGAATTGGTGTCAATTCAAAAAATGCCAGCCCAGACCACTTCGCGCCAGCGAATCGATCATGCCAACTCCATTGGATCGTCGGCGACTTACTGGTAACGTTGATCTGTCATCCCGGTGGTCATAGCCGCCTCCAAGGAGCCCACATGGACCCCCTCGAAAACACGACGACGACAGGGCTGGGCGAGCGCATCCGGCTGCTGCGCGGCAAACGTGGCCTCAAGCAGCAGGATCTGGCGTCCAGCGAGATATCGGCGAGCTACATCTCCTTGATCGAATCCGGCAAGCGCGCCCCCTCGGAATCCGTGCTGGCCGCGCTCGCGGAGCGCCTCGGCTGTTCCGCGGAGTACCTGCGCAGCGGCCGGGACGACCACGAGCTGGAAGAGGCACGGCTGCGGCTGGCCTTCGGCGAGATGGCTTTGCGCAACGGCAGCAACGGCGAGGCACTGCAAACCCTCAGCGAACTGCTGACCAGGCCCAGCCTCCTGGACGTCTCCATGACCCGGCGCGCCCGCATGGGCCAGGCCTCCGCACTGGAGAAGCTCGACCGCACCGAGGCCGCCATCGCGGTCCTGGAAGAGCTCTACCGCGACCCCGACCTGGCCCCGGGTTCCACCGAGTGGTGCCAGACGGCGGTCGCCCTGTGCCGCTGCTACCGCGACGCCGGCGACATCACGCTCAGCATCGAGATCGGCGAGCGCGCCATGTCCCGGCTGGACGCCCTCGGCCTGGACGTGACGGTCGACCACGTCCAGCTCGGCGCCACGCTCATGGCGTCGTACCACATGCGCGGTGACCTGACCCGGGCCCAGCTGATGGGCGGCAAGCTGCTCGACGCCGCCGAGAAGCAGGGCGCCCGAGCCGCGCGGGGTGCCGTGTACTGGAACGCGGGGCTGGTGGCCCGCTCCCGCGGCCAGCTGAACGAGGCCATGGCCCTGGTGGAGCGGGCGCTCGCGCTCATGTCCGAGGACGACAACCTGCGCCACCTCGCCATGCTCAAGATGAACTACGGCTCACTCCTCCTCCAGGTCGACGAGCCCGAACCTGCGCGCGGCAAGCAGCTGTTGGAGGAGGCGCAGCAGCTCCTGGCCGAGGTGGGCAACGCACCGGAGCTGGCCCAGTGCGAGATCGGTCTCGCCGACGCGGACGCGATGCTCGGGCAGTGGGACGAGGCCGCGGCGCACGCCGAGCGCGCTCTCGGGCTGACCGGCACCGAGTCCCGCATCCAGGCGGTCGGCGCCCGGGGAACGCTCGCCGAGATCCAGCTGATGCGCGGCAACTTCGACCAGGCCGCGCAGTATCTCCAGGCCGCCACCCGGCAGTTGCGCCAGTTCCGCCCCTCCCACCAGGTGGCCCTCAACTGGCGTTACCTGGGCGACCTGTGGAAGCGGCAGGGCAACACGGCGGAGGCCCTCAAGGCGTACGACCGGGCCCTGTCCGCGGCCGGCATGGCACCGCACCGCGACCCCAGCCAGATCTTCACCGAGCACCACCGTTCCTGAGCTCCCGGCCGTATTCCCGAAACCGCCCGAGTTCCCCACCGTCCAAGTGGAGTTCAGCTCGCGGGCGGCACCGCGTAATGGCATGGACCATTGGCCGTCGTGCCTGGTAAAGGCATGGACCATTCGACGTCGAACGGCCCGATGGGGCAGCCGACCCGGTTCCGTTTCCGGCTGGATCCGAGCCCTGCGAACCCCCCGCCTGGACGGGTGTCCGGGCCGGGGGCTTCGTCCATGTCTCCGTTCGACGGGTGCCGACGACGGAACCGGTCGTCGCCCGGAGGCCACCCGAATTCCGTTCCCTTTCCGCCGCCGGAATTCTCGCCGTGCGCTCCGACGGAATTCCCCTCTTCGGCCCGCGTGTTCAATTCCCGGTAGGCGAAGGGGAATTCGGCACGCGGTCAGCGGGTGGTGTTCGCCAAGCGGTGCACGGCCGCGAGCGGGATCGGCAGCCGGTCCGGGCGGAGCCGGGACTCGTACACCGCCTCGTATACGGCCTTGTCCGCCTCGAAGGCGCGCAGCACCACGGGCCGGCAGTTCGGGTCCTCCCGCCCGGCCGCCGCGTAACCCTCGATGAACGCACGCCGGTTGCGCACCGCCCACGCGGACGCCCGCCGTCGCCGGCGCAGCCGCCGCGCGGGCGAGCCGCCCTCGGGATCGGCGGACTCCAGGGTGGCGAGGCCGGTGCGGGCCGCGTAGTCGAAGGAGCGCAGCATGCCGGCGACATCCCGCAACACCGGCTGCGGCAGGGCGCGTTCGGCGGCGGTGCGGGCCGGTTCGCCCTCGAAGTCGACGATCCGCCAGCCGTCGGCCGCGCGCAACGCCTGCCCCAGGTGCAGATCGCCGTGGGTGCGCTGGGCGAAGACGGGGTTGCCGCGCCCGGCGACCCGGGCGTAGTCGTCGAAGAAGGCGCCGATCCGGGTGGTGTACCGGGCCAGTGCCGGGACCTCCTCGGCGGCCTCCTTGAGCCGCATGTTCATCCCCGCCGCCTCCTCGGCCACGTCCTGCGCGGTGAGCCGGCTGCGGCCGAACGCCTTGTCCAGCGCGCCGTGCACCTCGGCGACGGCCCGGCCCAGGCTGCGGGCGTGCGGGGTGAATCCGCCGCCGGTCGGTACGCCGCGGCCCGCGTCGTCCATGCAGTCGCTCGCGTGCCGTACCGCCTCCTCCCAGCCGTCCCGGGCATCGGGCAGGAACTCCTCGACGAGGCCGAGCACCAGGCCCTCGGCGCCGGGGGCGTCGCTGTGCAGGGCGCCGTAGAGGCGGGGGGTGCGGGCGCAGTGTTCCCGGGTGAGGGCGTGCAGGGCCTCGACCTCGGTGTGCGGGCCGGGTTCGGGGCGGCGGAAGATCTTGAGGAGGATCTGGCCGCCGTACGCCACCGCCGTGTTGCTCATCTCGCCGTCGAGCGGGTGGGGCACGAGGCCGACGGGGAGCGGATAGCGGCCGGTGCGTTCGAGGCGGGGGCCGGGGCCCGGGCCGCCACCCGCGAGCGTCCGCAGCAGCAGTCCGAGGAGGGCGCCGTCGGCGAGCGCGTCGTAGACCCGCCAGCCCTGCCAGGGGCCGGCCGGGACGGTGGTGATCGCGGCGGGTTCGAGGCGGGCGGGGAGCTCGGGCCGTAGGCCGAGGAGGAGTTGGTAGTGCAGGACCTGGCCGTCGGGGCGGTGGGCCGCGACCACGGCGTGCAGCAGCAGGGGCGGTTCGTCGCCGAGCGCGGAGGCCGCGCGGGTTTCGAGGCGGGCCCCGGTGAAGCGGGAGTCGAACCAGCGGCGTCCCTCCAGCCAGGGTCCGAGGGCCGGTAGCAGGGGTTCGAGGATGCCGTCGCTCATGATCCCTCCGCGGGTGTGAGCACGTGCGCGACCTGGTGGGCCGGGTCGAGGCGTACGTAGGTGGACTCGCCCCAGGCGTAGGTCTCCCCGGTGAGTTCGTCGCGCAGCTTGAGCGTGCCGTCGGCAGATAGGCCCAGGACGGTCGGCTCGCAGGTGACGGTGGCCTCGTGGGCGTGGTGCGGGTCGAGGTTGACGATCACGAGCACCAAGTCGGCCCCGCCGTCCGGCAGTTCGACGTGTTTGGTGTACGCGAGGATCTGGTCGTTGTCCGTGCTCTGGAGGCGCAGGTTGCGCAACTCCTGGAGGGCCGGGTGCAGTCGGCGGAGCCGGTTGAGATGGGTGATCAGCGGGGTGATGGTGCGGCCCTCCGCCTCCGCAAGTGCCCAGTCCCGGGGCCTGAGTTGGTACTTCTCCGAGGCGAGGTAGTCCTCGGTGCCCTCCGCCAGCGGGGTGTTCTCGCAGAGTTCGTAGCCGGCGTAGACGCCCCAGCTCGGCGCGGCGGTCGCGGCGAGCACGGCGCGGACCTCGAAGGCGGGTCTGCCGCCGTGCTGGAGGTAGGCATGCAGGATGTCGGGGGTGTTCACGAACAGGTTGGGGCGCATGAAGTCCGCGCTGTCCTGGGCGAGTTCGGGCAGGTAGGCGGTCAGCTCCTCCTTGGTGTTCTTCCAGGTGAAGTAGGTGTACGACTGCTGGAAGCCGGCCTGCGCCAGCGCGTGCACCATCGCCCGCCGGGTGAACGCCTCGGCCAGGAACAGCACATCGGGGTCGGTGGCGTTCAGCTCCGCGATCAACCACTCCCAGAACTGCACCGGTTTGGTGTGCGGGTTGTCCACCCGGAAGATCCGCACGCCCAGGTCCATCCAGTGCCGCACGATCCGCAGCGCCTCGGCGTACAGGCCCTCCGGGTCGCCGTCGAAGTCGAGTTGGTGGATGTCCTCGTACGTCTTCGGCGGGTTCTCGGCGTAGGCAATGGAGCCGTCGGCGCGGTGGTGGAACCACTCGGGGTGCTCGGTGAGCCAGGGGTGGTCCGGTGAGCACTGGAGGGCGAGGTCCAGGGCGACTTCGAGGCCCAACTCCCGTGCTGTGGCCACGAAGTGGCGGAAGTCGTCCTCGGTGCCGAGGTCGGGGTGGATCGCGTCGTGGCCGCCGTGCCGGGAACCGATCGCCCAGGGCGAGCCGACGTCGTCGGGGCCGACGTGGAGCGTGTTGTTCGCGCCCTTGCGGTGGGTGGTGCCGATGGGGTGGACGGGTGGGAGGTAGACGACGTCGAAGCCCATCGCGGCGACGGCGGGCAGCCGCTCGGCGGCACTCCGCAGCGTGCCGCCGGTCGGGCGGCTGCCCGCCTGGACCACCGCTCCCTCCGAGCGCGGGAACAGTTCGTACCAGGAGCCGACGAGGGCGCGCCGTCGTTCGACGCGCAGCGGCAGGGGCCGGGAGGCGGTGACGAGGTCACGCAGCGCGTAGCGCCCCAGGGCGGCCGTCACCCGGGGGGTGGTGACGGCGGACAGCCGGGCCGGAGGGGGGCCCAGGGTGTCGCGGAGCGCGGCCACGGCCGCGGAGACCGCCTCCCGGCGGTCCGATTCGGTGATGCCGAGCGCCGCTAGTTCGTGCAGCAACGCGCCCTCGGCCAGGGTGAGTTCGGTGTCGACGTCCGCCTCAATCTTGAGCGTGGCGTCGTGCCGCCAGCTCTCCAGCGGGTCGGCCCAGGCCTCGACGCGGAAGGTCCAGGGACCCTCCGTGTCGGGCACCACGGTCGCCTGCCAGCGGTCGGCGTCCTCGTCGACGAGGGTCATCGGGACCCGGTTGGCCGGTCGCCCCGCGGGGTCGTGCAGGACGACGTCCGCGGCGACGGCGCCGTGGCCCTCGCGGAAGACGACGGCCGTGATGTCGAGGTGTTCTCCCGTCACAGCCTTGGCGGGCAACTCCCCGTCCCGCACGCGTGGTTGGACGTCGAGGACGGGGATGCGCCCGGTCACCGGTGTCATGGTCGACTCCTCCCCGCTCGGATCCCGTCAGCGCAGCCCGGTCGGGGCCGGCGTCCGGGCTGCGAGCAGGTCGATGATGGTCCGTGCGAAGAGGTGGCAGTGGTTGCCGGTGCGGCCGGTGACCAGGTCGTCGTGGATGACGACGTCCTGGTCGACGTACTCGCCGCCCATGTTGCGCAGGTCGCCCAGCAGGTTGTTGTGGACCACCGCGCGCCTGCCCTGTATCAGGCCCTGCACGGGTGCGGCGAGCCACATGCCGTGGCAGATGATGCCCTTGAGGATCGCCGGGTCGGCGAACGCGCGGCGCAGGAACTGGCTGGCGGGCGGGAGCAGTTGGGGGTCCTCGGTGAAGCGCAGCCGGTCGGCGACCATCCCGGAGGGGACGATGACCGCGGAGTACTCCTTCAGCGCGAACTCGTCGAGGTCCTCGAAGGACTCGGTGACCTCGAAGGGCATGCGGTGCTCATGGCCCTGGAAGGTCATCTGCTCGTTGCCCCACAGCCGGGACAGGAAGTGGATCTCGGCTCCCTCCTCGGGGAAGCGGTAGCGGTAGTAGAGGATCTCGGGCTCGTAGAAGTCGCTCTCCATCAGGACGGCGATCTTGTGACCGGACAGTCGCACGGCGGCTACCCCTTCCCCTTCGCGGTGACCAGGTCGATGAGGAACGGCCCGCGGTGCGCGAGCGCCTGCGCGACCGCCTCCTCCGCCTGCCCGGGCTTCTCGACCCGTACGGCGGCCACGCCGAGCGATCCGGCGAGGGAGACGAAGTCGACGGCCGGGCTGCTCAGGTCGAAGATCTCGGGCTGTTCGTGGGCGGGGATGTGCTGGTCCCGCCAGTACTCCTCGATGTTGTCCTCGAGGAGCTTGTAGCTGCCGTTGTTGCAGATGACGAACTTGGTGGGGAGGCCGTAGCGGGCCGCCGTCCACAGTGCCTGGAAGGTGTACATGCTGCCGCCGTCGCCGGTGAAGCCGACCACCGTGCGGTCGGGGTGGGCGAGTTGGGCGCCCAGCGCGCCGGGGATGCCGACGCCGAGGGAGCCGCCGCGGGTCTGCATCCACTGACCCGGCACGGTCGGCGCGAGCCGGCGGAAGAGCGCCGGGGACGCCGTCAGGGCCTCGTCGAAGAGGATCGCGTCCGCCGGCAGCCGGCGGGCGAACTCCTTGGCGAGGGCGATGGTGGGCAGTTCCGCGGCCTCGGCGGCGGCCTCGGCCCGCTCGTCCGCCTTGGCGAGGGCGGCCGAGCGCTGCGCGGCGTGCCGGCGCAGCCGCTCGACCGCCGCGGTCCGCCGCCCGAGGCCCATCTCCCGGCCCAGCGCGTCCGCGAGGAGACGCAGGGTGGCCTTCGGGTCGGCGACGATGCCGAGGTCGACGGGGTGGTTCTTGGCGATCGCGCCGGAGTCCAGGTCGATGTGCACGACCGGGACGCCCGCCCCGAAGACGCCGTCGAGCGCCGGGTACACCTCGGGCAGCGCGTAGGTGCCCACGATGAGGACACCGTCGGCCCCGCCGGTGATCTTCCGGCTCTGCTCGCCGAACATGTGGCCCAACTGGCCCGCGTAGGCGGGGTGTTCGACGGACAGGTTGACCTCGGCCCAGTCCGCGCCGTACACGTCGGCGCCCCACACCTCGGCCAGTCGCCCCAACTCGGCCTGGGCGCCCGCGAAGTGGACACCGTCACCGGCGACGACGATCGGCTTGCGGGCGTCGGCGAGCAGCGCCGCGGCCTTCGCCACGGTGTCCGGGGTCGGCAGGCTGCGGGTCTCCGGGTAGGACACGGGCGCCACCGGTTCGGCGGTCTCGTGGTCCATCACGTCGGCGGGCAGCACGACCAGCACCGGACCGTACGGCGGGGTCGCGGCGACCTTGAAGGCGCGGCGCAGCACCCGCAGCGTGGAGTCGGGATCGACCACGCGGGTGGCCCACTTGGTCACCGGCCTGGCCATGCCGACCAGGTCGGCGGCCATCTGCGCGTCCATGCTGTCGTAGCGCAGCCCGGACTCGCCGACCAGGGTGACGATCGGGGCGTGGCCGCGCATCGCCTGGTAGAGCATGCCGATGCCGTTGCCGAGCCCGACTCCGGAGTGGAGTTGCAGGACCGCCGGGGTGCGGGTGGCGCGTGCGTAGCCGTCCGCCATGCCGACGGCCGTGCACTCCTGGAGGGCCAGGATGTACTGGATCGAGGGGAAGGAGCGCAGTTCGTCGAGGAACCCCTGCTCGACCGTGCCGGGGTTGCCGAACATGAACCGGACCCCTTCGGCCTGCAGTTGTTCGAGCAGCGCGATCCGCGCGGGCCTGCTGTCCATCGTGTGCTCACCTCTCGTCGGAGCAAAGGGCGTCGGGCGGCCTCAGGCGGTCGCCGTGAACCCCCACTGCCGCAGGCCCTCTTCGAGGACCTCGACGGTCTTCTGTCCGGTCAGGTAGGAGTCGGGCGTCGAACGGCCCGTGATGAACGGGTAGTCGACGATGACGGAGGTCGTCTTGCCGAAGTTCCCGTGGTACGCGCCGCCGGGTGCGGTGGCGTCGCGCAGGATGTACTCCAGCGGGTACGGGGGCGGCCCCATCACGAAGTCGGTGCCGAGGAAGCCGGTGCCGTCCTTGTAGTCGTACTCGATGCAGTGGCCGGTGACGTGCTTGCCGCGGATGAGGGAGACCCGGGTCTCCTGGTCGCGGGCGAAGGCGAGGCAGGCGACGCCGTAGCACTCGGCGGCGATCGGCCGGTCCAGTGCGTGGAAGGCGAGGATCAGGTCGTGGACGCGCCAGTTGTTGGCGAGGTCGACGATCGGTCCGCTGCCGCCGACGATCAGCAGCGCGTCGTAGCGGTCGGCGATCTGTGAACGCACCTGCTCCAGGCGGGTGTTGTAGGCCTCCCAGTCGCGCAGGAAGTACGGCTTGGACCGGTACGGCCGGTCGGGCAGCCAGGAGGACAGGTCGAGGGGGTTGTCGAGCCGGTCCGAGGCCTCGACCTTCCGCACCTTGTCCGCGATCTCGGGCGTGGTGACGGACCGGCCGAGCGGCGGGTCGACGTACTCGGGGTCCATGCTCGGCGGCAGCGCGTGCGGGCGCTTGCCGGTCGCGGTGGCGAAGGTGAGGTGGTAGCCGGCCTGGTCGAAGGTCTCCAGGGGGCCGATCAACTCCTCACCCCAGTAACCGTATTCGGACAGGACGACCAGAATGCGCTTGCTCATGGGGTTCCTCCCGTTCGGCGGGACGGTGCCGACTGGCGGATTCCTGTGTACGTCCGTGGAGTTCGCGCCGGTCGGCGGCGGGGCCCGGGTCGCGGCACATCCTCAAGTGGCCGAACGCACTACGGCATGTCCTGGCCATCGATCTTCGACCGGTGAACTCGGGTGCGTCCGCCGGGAGTTGCCGCAGCTCTCGCGGCGACTTCGCACAGTGCGGCCGGTCCCCGTGCGCGAGCGGCCGGGGCGGGCGCGGTTGTGGGGTCATCGGTCGTGTGTCGCTTCCGGACCCCGGGAGCGGAACCCCGATGAGCGGAGACTTTCATGCCGAGCGAACAGACCGGCTCCGACCGGGAGATCGCCGAGTTCGTGCAGCGCTGGTACGACCTGCTGAGCGAGCACGCGCCGGTCGAGGAGCTGCTGCCCTTCGTCGCCGACAAGGGCCTGGTGATGGCCTTCCCGGAGCGGACCCTGTACGGCCACGCGGACTTCCTCGACTGGTACACGGCTGTCGGCGAGGCCTACACCGACCAGAGCCACACCGTCGAGGAGGTCACCTCCCACGAGGACGGCACCCGTATCGACGTCGACGTCACGGTGGTGTGGACCGCCAAGTCGACAGCGGACGGCACCGTCTCGTCCTTCCGGATCAACCAGAAGTGGCAGTTGGAACGTTCCACGCCGGGTGCCCGTCCGCTGATCGTCGACTACCGGGTCGGCGAGCCGGCCGCCATCTGATCCCCGTCACCTTTGGAGGCTGACATGCCGTCGAAGTCGGTGCCCTCAGGGGCCGATTACATCGTGGTGGGCGCCGGCTCGGCCGGCTGTGCGGTCGCGGCCCGGCTGAGCCAGGACCCGTCCGTGAGCGTGGTCCTGCTGGAGGCGGGTGGCTGGGACGAGCGCCCCGAGATCCACCGGGCCGACGCGGCCTCGGTCCTCTCGCTGCTCACCGCCGAGTGGCGGAGCGAGATCGACTGGGGCTACGTCACCGAGCCCGAGGCGGGCATGGAGGGCCGCCGTGTCCCCGTGGCCCGTGGCAAGGTCGTCGGCGGGTGCAGTTCCGTCAACGCCCTGATGTGGGTGCGCGGCAGCCGCCACGACTACACCCGCTGGGTCGCCGAGGGCGCCACCGGCTGGTCCTACGACGACGTCCTGCCGTTCTTCCGCCGGGCCGAGGACTACTCGGGCGGCGCCGACGCGTTCCGCGGCGCGGGCGGTCCCGTCCGGGTCCGGCAGCTCGACCGACCCGCCCCGATCGCCCGGGCGTTCGTGGAAGGCGCCGGTGAACTCGGGTACGCCACGGACACCGACGGCGACTACAACGGCGCCCGGCAGGAGGGCTTCGGTTTCCTGTACCAGACGTTCCGCGACGACGCGGGCCACCGGTGCAGCACCGCCGACGCCTATCTGCGCCCGGCCTTGGACCGTTCCAACCTGACCGTGCTCACCGACACCCTGGTCACCCGGCTGCTGCTGGACGGGACGCGGGTCACGGGCATCGAGTACGTCCGGGACGGCGAACGGCGTCAGTTGCGCGCCGAGGGTGAAGTCGTCGTGTCCGCCGGGGCGTTCGAGACGCCGAAGCTGCTCATGCTGTCCGGGATCGGCCCGGCCGCGCACCTGCGGGAGCACGGCATCCGCTGCGTCCAGGATCTGCCGGGCGTCGGTGCCGGACTCCAGGACCACCTGTTCGCGCCGATCTGCTACCAGTCGCTCCAAGAGCACCCGGACGGGGCACTGCTGTCCGAGGCCGGGCTGTTCACCCACACCCGCGAGGCGGGCCCGGAGGACTCCCCCGACCTGCAGTTCACGTTCGGTCCCATCAAGTTCCTGCCGGCCGACGCCCCCGCCGACCAGTGGGAGGGGCCCGGCTTCACCTTCGCGCCGATCGCGCTGCGCCCGCAGAGCCGGGGCCGGATACGGCTGCGCGACGCCGACCCCCGGTCCAACGCCGTCGTCAGCGCCGGCTACCTCACCTCCACGGCCGACCTCGACGTCCTCGTGCACGGGGTGCAACTGGCCCGCGAGTTGGCGGCCACCCGGGCCTTCGACCCGTTCCGCGGCGACGAGTTGGGCCCCGGAAAGGACATCACCGGGCCCGAGGAGCTGCGCGGGTACGTCGCCGCGAACGCGACCACCCTGTGGCACCCGGCCGGCACCTGCCGGATGGGCACGGGCGCGGACGCCGTCACGGACCCGGAGCTGCGCGTGCACGGCATCGCGGGGCTCCGGATCGCGGACGCGTCGGTCATGCCGTCGATCACCGCGGGCAACACGCACGCGCCCAGCGTCATGATCGGCGAGCGTGCGGCGGCGTTCGTCCGCGAGGCCGCCGTCCCGTCCCGGTCCGCTCCTTCGGAGTCCGTGCCGTCTCTCTCCCAACCGTCCCTGTCCGACGTCCACTTGAGCTAGGGGATGCAGCATGTCCGACCTCGACCAGTCCCAGCAGGAGAACCTGGCGCTGTACCGGCGCTTCCTCGACGCGTTCAACTCCGGCGACCTGGCGGAGATCCCCCGGGTCATCTCCGCCGACTTCACCGACCACCACCCCGGGTTCGACATCACCGGCCTCGACTCCTACCTGGAGGCGCTGCGCGGGGCGTACAACTCCCTTGATCTGAAGGGCGAGTTGGAGGAGCTGTCGGCGCTCGGCGAGGACCGGGTCCTGACCCGGGTCAAACTGACCGGCACACATCTCGCACCGCTGCTCGGCCTCCCGGCCACGGGCCGCAAGGTGGAGTGGTCCACCACCGAAATCTGGCGGGTCCAGGACGGCCTGTTCGTGGAGCGCTGGGCGCAGGACGACATGCTCGGCCTGCGCGAGCAGATCTCCTCCGACGCCCTGAACCTGGCCGTCGTCCAGCAGGTCAGCGACGCCGTCAACCAGCGCCGCTTGGACGACCTCGACGACCTGTTCGGGCCGACGTTCCACGACAACAACCCGGCGTGGAGCTGCGAGAGCCTGGAAGAGCTGAAGGGGATCATCCAGGGCGCGTACGACGGGCTCGACTTCTCCGTGGGCCTCGACGCGCTGTACCCCGCCTCGCCCGACAAGGTGATCATGCACATCACCTTCCACGGCAAGCACATCGCGCCGTTCTTCGGCCAGGAGCCGACCGGCAAGGAGGTCTCCTGGACCAGCCTTGAGGTCTACCGCCTTGAGGACGGCAAGGTCGTCGAGCGCTGGGTGCAGGCCGACACCGCGGGCCTGATGCGCCAGGTCGGCGTCCCGCTCCCCTGATCGATCCCGTACCCCGGAACAGCCACAGAAAGGACGGGCGCATGGACACCCGAGAAGTGGTCGACACGTACTACCGGCTGGCCAACTCCGGCGAGTGGGACGCCTGGTGCGACCTGTTCGCGGCCGACCAGACCATGGACGAGCAGCTGGCCGGACATGTCGAGGGCCGCGAGACCCTCCGGGAGATGATGAAGGGCTTCCCGGAGATGTACGCCTCCTTCGCCAACGTCCCCCGGCACGTGGTCGTGGACGGCGAGCAGGCCGCGGTGGTCTCCGACATCACCGGCCGCACCCACGACGGCATCACCGTCGAGGCCAAGGTGTGCAACTACTTCCGCGTCACCGGCGGCCTCATCACCTACTTCGCGAACTTCCACGACAGCGTGCCGTTCGCCGCGGTCACCGGGACGTGACGGCGATGACGACCGCTGCCCCGGCCGGCCTGCGCTGGTCGCACGTCGGCCTCAACTGCCGTGACCAGAAGGCCACGGAGGACTTCTACACCCGGCACTTCGGGTTCGCCCGGGCCCGGGTGGTGGAGGCCGACGGGGTCCGCGTGGTGTTCCTGCGCAACGGCCCGGTCTATCTGGAGCTGTTCGCGACCGACGCGGACACCCTGTTCACCACGGCGAAGGACGGCCCGGCCAACCCCGGCACGGCACGCCATCTCGCCTTCCAGGTCGACGACGTGGACGCGTTCCTCGCCGCCGCCGGAGGCGAACTGGAGCCGCTGCTCGGCCCGTTGACCTTCGACGAGTTCATCCCCGGCTGGAGGACGGTGTGGGTGTCCGACCCGGACGGCATCGTGCTGGAGGTCAGCCAGGGATACACCGATCAGTCCACCGACGAACTGGCCACGTACGCCTGACAGGAGAGTCCCCCACCATGAGGCCCGTCCCCGACCAGACCATCCTCCTCACCGGCGCCACCGACGGCATGGGCCGTGAGCTGGCCCGTGAACTCGCCGCGCAGGGGGCGTCGTTGATCCTGCACGGCCGCAGTGCGACCAAGGGCGAGGAGCTGCTGTCCGAACTGCGCGCGTCCACCGGCAACGACAGGCTGAGCTACGAGCTGGCCGACTTCTCCTCGCTGGAGGACATCCGCAAGCTCGGCGACCGGATCCTCTCCACGCACGACCGGCTCGACGCGCTGGTGAACAACGCCGGCATCGGGGTCGAGCTGGCCCGCCAGGAGAGCCAGGACGGCCTGGAACTCACCTTCCAGGTCGACTACTTGGCGGCCTACATGCTCAGTTGCCGGCTCGCGCCGCTGCTGGTCCGCTCGGCCCCGGCCCGCATCGTGAACGTCAGCTCCGCGGGCCAGGCGCCGATCAACTTCCGTGACGTGATGCTGGAGCGGAACTGGGACGGGGTGCAGGCCTACTGCCAGGCGAAGCTCGCCCAGATCAGCCTGACCTTCGACCTGGCCGAGCGGCTGCGCGGCACCGGGGTGACGGCCAACGCCCTGCACCCGGCGTCGTACATGCCGACCAAGATGGTCGTGAACCTCTTCACCCCGCAGTCCACGGTCGAGGAGGGCGTGCACAGCACCCTGCGCATGATCACCGACCCTTCCCTCGACGACGTCACGGGTACCTACTTCAACCGCACCCAGCGGTCCCGTGCGGGCGCCCAGGCCTACGACGAGCGCGACCGCGCCCGGCTGCGCGCGCTGAGCGAGTCGCTGACCGGGGTGAGCTTCCCGGCCGACCTGAGCGGCTGAAGCAACCGACCTGGGCAGCTGAGCAGCCCATCGCAACACCGAGCCCCCGCCTCGTGCACGCGAGGCGGGGGCTTCGTGGTGTGCGAGTGCTAGCTCGCGGTGACGGACAGCTTGTGATGGAACACGTTGCCCGGATCCCACGTGGCCTTCACCCGCTGCAACTTGGCGAGGTTGCCCTTGAAGTACAGGGTCTGCCAGGGCACGCCGGAGGTGTTCCAGGCCGGGTCGGTGAGGTCGGTGTCGGGGTAGTTGATGTAGGAGCCGTCGTTGGTGTCGTTCGGCACCGGCACCCCGCCGGTGTCCGCGTAGAGGTCGCGGTACAGGGCGCGCATCCAGGCCACATGCCGGTCGTCCTGTGCCGGATCCGGCCAGTACGTCGTGAAGTTGGCCTTGAGGACCGAGTCCCGCTGGGCGAGCGCGGTGGCCGTGGGCGACACGGTGTTGACCTTGCCGCCGTAGGAGTACAGCAGGATGCCGGCGTGCCCGTCGTAGGCAGCGTCGGAGAGGTAGCCGTAGAGCGTCTTGGCCTGTGCGGTGGACCAACCCTGGCGCAGGTAGGCGCCCTTGGACTTCGTGCGGTTGTAAAGGCCGGTGTCGTAGGGGTCCTTGAGAGTCGTCTTCAGCCAGGGCCAGGAGGAGCGGGCGTCGGTGTACGGCACGCCGATGCCGCCGGTGACCGCGGCGACGTAGGCGTCGAGGAGGGCCGAGGCGTCCGAACGGGTGCCGTCTATCTGGGTGTTGAGGACGAGGCTGCCCTGGACGCGGTTGTAGAGGATCAGGACGCTGTGCAGGCTGTCGTAGGAGGAGCCGGTGACGCTGTTGCGGGCGTGCCAGGTGCCGTGGTTCGCGATCAGCGCGGTGAAGGCGGCCTCCGTTAGGTCGGTCCACTTGATGGCGACCGTCGACTTCAGGAGGGTCTTCGGCGGTCTGGGCAGGAGTGTGGAGGGGTCGGTGCCGGTGGCATCCGGGGCTCGGAACCAGTAGCGGGTGACGATGCCGAAGGTGCCTCCACCGCCGCCCGTGTGGGCCCACCACAGGTCGCGGTGCGGGTCGTCGGCCTCGCGGGTGGCGACGACAGCACGGGCGGTGCCGGAGGCGTCGACCACGACGACCTCGACGGCGTAGAGATGGTCGACGACGGCGCCGTACTGGCGGCACATCGCGCCGTAGCCGCCGCCGGTGACGTGTCCGCCGACGCCCACGGTCGGGCAGGTCCCGCCGGGCAGGGACACGCCCCACTCCAGGTACAGGGTGCGGTAGACGTGGCCGAGGGTGGCGCCGCCCTCGGCGAGGAAGGCTCGTCGGGCGGGGTCGTAGTGGACCGCGTCCAACTCCGACATGTCGACGAGTATCCGTACGTCGGGGTCGTCGACCAGTGAGTCCAGGCAGTGACCGCCGCCTCGTACGCCGATGCGCTTGCCGGCGTCGACCGCCTCCTGGACGACGGACACCACCTGCGCGGTGGTGTGGACGAGGCGTATCGAGTCGGGGGCGGCGACGAATCTCGCGTTGTAGCCGCGGGAGGTGAGGTCGAGATAGCGGGTGTCCGATGCTTCTACGGTGACCGCGGCGGGGGTGGTGGTGTCCGTGACCGTACTGTCGGCGGCGAGGGCGCGGGTGGGGGCCACGGCCGCGCCGATGCCTACGGCGGTCGCGGTGCCGAGGAGTCCGCGTCGGGTGAGTCCGGTGGACAGACGTCGGTCCGGTTGCTGTGGTGTCACTGCTGTCTCCTGCATCTCGTGGTGGACGAACGAAAAGTGGAGGGGCGAAATGAGGGGCGAAATGGGGGGCCAAAAGAACTGCCGCCCAGGAGGCCAGGAGCCTTCTGGGCGGCAGGAGTTGAGGGGGGTCAGACGACGTCGTGTCCGCTGACCGTGGTCTCCGGGATCTCGTCGCGGACGTCCCAGTGCTCGGCGATCAGGTCGTTCTCGAGCCGGAAGATCTCCACGACGGCCGAGCCCCGGTCCGTCGAGGTGGCGCGGAAGTGGGTGTGCACGAAGACCAGGTCTCCGGAGCCCGCCGCGCGCTTGATCTCGAACCGTGCCTCGGGGAGCTGCTTGCGGAAGCCCTCGATGAACTCGACCAGCGGCTTGCGACCGTCGGGCAGGTTCGGGTTGTGCTGGATGAGGTCCGCGGCCAGGTACTTGTCGGCCAGGTCGGTCTGCCCCTGGTTCCAGACGGTCTCCAGGTAGTCGCGCACGAAGTGCACCTGGTGGCTGCTCATGAGTTCTCCTTGGCTAACTGATGTGTACAGGTGTGGCGGACTGCTCGGCGACCTTGGCCGCCGACGCCTGCCGGACGGACAGCAGATGGGCCAGCGCGGCCAGGACGAGGACGCCCAGGGCCGCGGCCGGGATGGGGCCCGCGCCCACGCCCGGCAGCAGCGAACTGCCGATGAAACTGCCGAGGCTCATCCCGAGGTAGAGCGCGGCGGCGTTCAGGGCGAGGATCAACCCCGGTTGCAGAGGCACCAGTTCGACCAGCCGGGCCTGCTGCGGGGCCTGGTAGAGCTGGCTGAAAAAGGCCCAGAACGCGAAGAACACGAGCCCGGCCGTGGAGTGCGGGGCGACCAGCAACAGGGCGAAGCCCAGGGCTAGTCCGATGACGGCGAGGCCCACCGTCCGTTCGCCGCCCAGCCGTTCGGCGATCCTCGGCGCGGACGCGTTGCCCGCGACACCGATCACGCCGAAGGCGAGCAGGGTCACCGAGATCAGTCCGGACGACGCGTCGAAGCGGTCCTTGAGATAGGCGCCCGCGATGCCGTAGACGGTGAACTGGGCGGCCATGAAGAGGAGGGTCGTCGAGACGGTGGCCACGGTGGCGGGGGTGCGCAGCGCACCCCGGTAGGCCTGCACTGTGGGCGGTTCGCCGGTCGGGATCTCGGGGACGAACACGAACACCGTCACGAAGGCGATCGCGGAGAGCACGGCCACGCCGAGCAGCGCCGGACGCCAGCCGAGGCTGCCGCCCAGGAACGACGCCAGCGGCACACCGAGCACGGCGGCGGCCGTCATCCCGCCGAAGACGGTGGCCAGGGCCCGCTGTCGACGCTCCGTCGGGACGATGAGCGCACCGGCCGCCGAGGCGCCGGGGCCGAAGACGGCGGCGCCCATCGCGGCGAGGACCCGAGTGGCCGTCAGGAAGCCGTAGTTGGGCGCTACGGCCCCGAGCGCGGCGCCGACGGTGAGCAGCCCGATGCCGACGAGGAGGACGCGCTTGCGGTTCCAGCGGCGCAGCAGGATGGGGGCCGAGGGCGCGAAGACCGCGAAGGTCAGCGCGAAGACGGTGACGAGTATGCCCACCGAGGCGGGTTCGACGTGCAGATCGTCCCCGATCGGACCGTTCAGGCCGACGACCGCCAGCGAGATCGTCCCCAGGCTGAAGTAGCCCAGTGAGAGTGACAGCAAGGCCGGTAAGGCGCTGTTGCGGGAGGGCATCACGCCACCTCCTCTTCCGAGCGGGAAAGGTGCATGCGGTGACCGTAGGAGCGGTCCAAGGACCGTCGCGCGCGCCGCGAGGAGGACCCCGGCACTGCCCGAGGTCCGTCCCCGCACTACGTCAGGTCGCGCCGAAGGCGCGTGAGCGCAGCACCAGCGGCACGCTGCGGCCGGAGCTGATCAGCCAGTGCTCCACGGCGTTGACCAGCAAGAGCAGCAGGGCGGTTGAGGCAAGTACGGCGAGGGCCGGCAGGAGGGGTGCGACCGCGGCGGCGGCCAGCAGCACGAGGCCGCAGTAGAAGCGGGTGGCGGACGCGGCGCCGAACATCCGGCGGCGCGTGTAGCAGAACGTCAGCAGGATCAGGGCGGCTCCGACGGGCAGCAGTCCGGCGGTGCCCGAGTGCGGAATGCGCAGCGGGTCGTGGACGGTGCGTACGGCGCCGACGGAGACCAGCAACAGCCCGGCGACCAGGACGAGATGGCCGTAGCTGAGCACGTCGCGGACGACGATCGCGGGGGTCGGGTGGGTGCGCAGGGCGTGGGCGACGGCCGAGGCGACGAGGTGGAAGTAGAGCCACCACAGGGCGCAGCCGATGAGGAAGGCGAGGACGAGCGCGGTCAGGCTGACCGGGTCGAGCGGTCCTTTGGCGACTCCGGCGCCGACGGAGAAGATGTTCTCGCCGAGGGCGATGATGATGAACAGGCCGAATCTCTCCGGGAGATGGTTGACACCGAAGGCAAGTCGCCGCAGATGGCCGCTGAGCAGGACGGGCGCCGCCAGTTCGGCGATCACGGCGACCGCCCAGCACACCTCGCGCCAGGGGGCGGGGAGGGTGGCGGCGCCGAACAGCACGAGGGCGAAGGCGAGTCCGGCGCGGTAGGGGTGGATGGTGTAGAGCGCGCACTCTCTGCGGATGGCCTCGCCGATGAGCAGTCTGAGGGCGAGGTAGCTGCCCGCGTACAGCAGGGCCTGTTCCCGGTTGTCGAGCGCCTGTGGCGCGGCAACTGCCATGCCGTAGACGGCGAGTGCGGTCAGCATCAGGAACACCCGTTGCAGGCTGGTCTCGTGCACGGCGTTCATCGCCATGACGACGTCCACCCAGGCCCACCACAGCGGGACGAGCACGAGCAGACACTGTCCGAGCACGGGCCAGGTGGCGTGTCCGGCGAGCAGGTGCGCGATCTGGCCCACGCCGAACGCGAGGACCAGATCGAAGAAGAGCTCCGCCCAGGTGGCCCGGTCGCGCACCTGAACGGCCGGGACGGTCGTTGTCGCGGTTGCGTCGGTCATCGTCGTATCGGGACACGGCGGGCCCCGACAAACAGGGAATGCGCGAAGTAGCCACCCATTGCGGCAAGTCGACCGCCCGGCTGTCCGAACTTCAGCGCTCGGTGAGCGTCACCCGCACCGGCCCGCCCGTCACGTCGACGAGCCCGGTCCATTCCGCCATCAGGGTCAGTGTGCGGTTCGGTACGGCTGTCCCCAGCCACTCCTTGTGCAACAGCCGCCCGTCCTGGACGACTTGCAGGACCGGCCGGTTCACCAGGGCCGAGGCGCGCAGGACGTACGGGTGGTCGTCGCCCGGGGCGACCCGGTTCGGGGCGATCCAGCGCAGGGGTGGCTCGACGAGCAACCGCACGGTGTGGCGGGGCCATTCGGCACCGGCGAGGCTCTCCAGAACGGCGGCGGCGACCCGGACCCCCTCGCGGGTGGCGGTGGCCGCGCTCTCGACGGGGTGCAGGAGACTACCGGCGGCGAACACACCGGGCCGTGAGGTGTGCAGAGCCCCGTCGACGGCGGGGCCCCGGGTGCCGGGGTCCAGTTCCAGGCACCCCCGCCGGGCGAGCTCATGGTCGGGCACGAAGTCACCGGTGAACACGACGGCGTCGCAGACCAGTTGCACGGTACGGCCGTCCCGGTGCCGGACGCGGACGCCGGACAGCCGCCCGTGACCGAGGAGTTCGGTGACCGTGGTGTCGGTGAGGAGGGGGATGCGGTGGCGGAGGCGGGCGTTGTGGGTGCGGGCGACGGTCGTCTGGGAACGGTCCAACTCGGTGACCATGGCGACGACCTGGGCTCCGGCCTCCCGCACGGTGTCGGCGGCGGCATAGGAGACGTCCTCGGCACCGACCACGACGGCACGGGTGCCGATCCGCTGCCCGTGGAGATGCACCGCCTGCTGCAACTCCCCTGTGGTGTACACCCCGTTGGGGCGGGTCCCCGGCACCAGCCGGGCCGCGCGCGGCCGTTCGCGGGCACCGGTGGCGAGGACGACGGCTGCCGCGTGGATGGTCTCCGGGCCTTGCGGTCCAACGGTGTTCAGGGCCGACGGCCCCGCCCAGTCGAGGGCGGTGATCCCGGTACGGACGACGGCACCGGCCCGCGCGGCGGCGGCGAGCACCAGGCGGGCGTACGCGGGCCCGGTGAGCGGATGCGTCCAGGTGCCGAAGCCGCCGTGGTGGCAGTGCCGGGGCACTCCCCCGGCCTGCTGCTCCCGGTCCAGAACTTCGACGCGGGCGACTCCGGCAACGGCGAGGCGCGCGGCGGCGGCGAGTCCCGCGGGTCCGGCGCCGACCACCAGGACGTCCACTTCGCGTGCGGGGCGGGTCACGGCTGGGCGAATTCGGAAGGGGGGCATACGGAGGTCCCGTGGGCGCGACCGGCCGCGACCGAGCCCGCGACAAGCCCGGCGCAGCGCACGCCGCCCACCGCGCGTCCCCGCTGAATCATGCCCGGCTCCCTTCAAACAGCGCCCGTACCGCCGCCCCACAATAGAACCCCTGACAACGCCCCGCCCGTGCCCGCGTCCGCCGACGCAGTCCGTCCAGGTTGCGCGGCGGCACCGTACTGGCGAGCGCGTCCCGGATCTCGCCGCGTGAGACACGCTCGCAGTGGCAGACGAGGGTGCCGTACTCCGGGTCGGCGGCGACGAGTTGGGCGTTCTGATGGGGGCGCGGGTGGGCCTCGCCGAGATTCGGCATGTGGACCGGTCCAAAGTCCCGTGCCGGGCCCAGGTCGAGGCCCGTATCGGCCAGCAACTCGGTGACGTGCGCGGCGATGGCCATGGACGCCGTCAGGCCGGTGGAGCGGATGCCGCCCACCGTGATGTATGCCTGCTCGGGGTGGGCGGTGATGCGGTAGTCGTCCTGCTCGGTGGCGGCGCGCAGTCCGGCGTAGACGGCGGTGACCTCCTCGTCGAGCAGCCCGGGGAGGATGCGAGCGCCCTTCTCCCGCAGCAGCGCGAGCCCCTCGGCGGTCGAGCCGGTCGCCCACTTGTCGTCCAGGTCCTCGGCGGTGGGGCCGAGCAGCAGGTTGCCGTAGACGGTCGGGGTGACCAGAACTCCCTTGCCGAGTGCCGTGGGGACGGGCAGGAGGATGTGGTGGAGCAGGTCGCGGGCGAGCTTGTCGAAGACGATCAGCTGGCCCCGGCGTGGGGTGACGGTGAAGTCGTGGTGCCCCAGGTGGCGGTCGAGGGTGTCGGCGTGCAGTCCGGCCGAGTTGACGAGGTGGCGGGTGCGCAGGGTGCCCCGGGTGGTGGTGAGCGTGTGTGTACCGTCTCGCCAACTGACGTCGGTGACCGGCGAGTTGAGGTGCAGTTCGACTCCGTGGTGGACCGCCTGTGTCGCGTACGCCAGTGTCGTCGTCCAGGGGCAGATGATGCTCTCGCCGGGCACGTGCAGGGCGCCGAGCGCACCCGGGCCGAGATGCGGTTCACGTTCGTACAGTTCGGGACGGTCGATACGACGAGCGTCACCGTACTCATTCCGTACGGCCTTCTCCGCCAAGTGCGGTAGCGCGGCGAGCTGTTCCTCGTCCCAGGCCACGAGCAGCGCGCCCACCGGCTCGACGGCGATGCCCGACTCGGCGGCGTACACGGCGAGTTGGCGCGAACCCTCGCGGACTAGGCGGGCTTCCAGGGACCCCGGTACCGCGTCGAAGCCGGTGTGCAGGATCGCGGTGTTCGCCTTCGAGGTGCCCTGGCCCACGTCGTCCTGGGCCTCGACGAGGGCCACGCGCAGGCGCGGCCGGCGGGCGAGTTCGCGGGCGATGGCACAGCCGACCACTCCCGCGCCGACCACCGTCACGTCGTAACTCCCGGGCGGCAGTGGTCCGTTGACCGTGACTGTCATACGGGGGTCCGGTCGAGCAGGGCAGTGACTTCGGTGCGGAAGGCGGCGAGGCGTTCGGCCGCGTGGTCGGGGGTGATGCGCGGTTCGCAGACGGCGGCGGGTTTCCAGTCGGGCAGGGCGTCGGCGAGCGTCAGCCCGGGCTCCGCGCCGAGTTGGGCCAGGGCGCCCACGCCGAGGGCGGTCGCATCCGGCAACGCGGAGACCTCGACGGGGCGCTGGAGGAGATCGGCTTGCGTCTGCATGAGCAGCGCCGAGCGGGTGAGGCCGCCGTCGACGCGGAGCACGTCCAGGGGTGTGCCGAGGTCGGTCGCGGCGGCTTCGGCGAGTTCGACGACCTGCGCGGCGAGGCCCTCGCACAGGGCGCGCACCAGGTTTCCGGAGGTGGTGTCGAGGCCGAGGCCGGTGAGCGAGCCGCGTACGTCGCCGCGCCACCAGGGGGCGGCGAGCCCGGCGAGGGCGGGTACGAAGGTGACCCCACCGGTGTCCGGTACCGCGCCGCCCACCCGGTCCAGGTCGGCGGCGCCGGTGATGACGCCGAGGTCGGTGAGCCACCGTACGGCGGAGGCGGCGGTGTACACCTGTCCGTCGAGGCAGTAGCTGGTCCGTCCGCCGAGCCGCCACGCCACGCAGCTGACCAGGCCCGAGTCGCCGCGCCGGGGTGTGTCGCCGGTGTGCGCGAGGAGGAACGCCCCTGTGCCATAGGTGCACTTGGCGCCGCCGGGCGCGGTGATGCGTTGGGCGAGGAGGGCCGCCTGCTGGTCCACGACGAGGCCGGTGAGGGGGATCTCCGCGCCGAACGCCGTTGTCGTACCGATGAGTTCGGCGCAGTCGACGACTCCCGGAAGGCGTTCCCCGGACAGGCCGTACAGGTCGAGGGCACGGGGTGACCAGGTGACCCTGTCGAGGTCGAGGAGCTGGGTGCGGCCCGCGGTCGCGGCGTCGGTGACGTGGGTGCCGGTGAGGCGGTGGACGAGCCAGGAGTCGCTGGTGGTGACCATGCCGTCGCGGGTCAGATGGCGGCGGATCCAGGCCATCTTGGGTGCGGCGAAGTACGGGTCGAGCGGCAGGCCGGTCAGCCGGCGCAACTCGTCGGCGTGCTCGGTGAGTTCGGCGCAGGCGCTCTCCGCTCGCCGGTCCTGCCAGACGAGTGCGTCGGTGAGCGGCATTCCGGTGTCGGGGTCCCAGGCGAGGACGGTCTCGCCCTGGTTGGCGAGGCCCAGTGCCGTCACGGGTTCGTCGGCCTCGGCGAGTGCACGGCGGCCGGCGATGATCACCGACTCGTACAGTTCCTCGGGGTCGGCCTCGACCAGGCCGCCCGGTCCCCGGCGGGTCCCCACCGAGACGAACCCGGTGCCGATCACGCCGCGTTCGGGACAGATCACCAGGGCCTTCGTGCCGGATGTGCCCTGGTCGACGGCGAGTACCGGACCCGTCATACCACCCCTCCCGTAGATCACTTCGCGACAGCCTGCCGTCGGTCCGCACCGCACGTCAAGCGTTTCTGATCATCGGTCAACTCGCAGATATATCTGCCGAGTTGGGGTAGATCGGGAAAGCGGACGCGATGCGGAACGTGCGCCTCTATAGTGACCGCGGACCGACGCGATCTCCTCGACCGCCGCCCGCAGGAGGGCTGTTGTTACTCCACCCTGCCGTCAGACCCGTCAACCGCCTTGCGGCGGACGGCTGATGGCGAGAGAAGGAGCACGCCCCGCCTTCGATCCGGCCGGTCACGACGCGGCCCTGCGCGCGGCGTTGCAGGATCTGCGGACCGGGCGCTGGATGTCGATGCGCACTCTGCTCGCCGACACCACCCAGTGGTGGCAGTGGACGCAGCGCACCCAGGTACTGGCGGCAGCGGCGGCCGGTACCGATGTGGTGCGGGCCTGGCTCGCGGAGGAGCCGGACAGTCTGCCGGCCGCGGTGATGCGGGCCCGGGTCGCCGTGGAGCGCGCGCTGCGGGCCCACCGCGAGCAGCACCGCCGTACGCACGAACTGTGGGTCGAGGCCTGGGACGCGAGCGACGGCGCCGCCCGGGTCGCGCCGCAGGACCCGGTGCCGTGGGTGTGTCTGCTGGCGCTCGCCCAGATCGACCGGGACCAGCGCTGGGAGGAGCACCGCGCGGCGCCCCCGGACCCGATGCTGCCGACGGGGCCGTGGGGGCTGCTGGCCGAGGCCGACCGCCGCGACCCGTTCAACCGCGAGGCCCACCACCGGATGCTGCAGTTCCTGTACGCGCGCGCCTCCTCGGGGCGGCCGACGGAGGCGGTCGGCTACGCGCACTGGGCGGCGGAGTCGGCGCCGCGGGGTTCCGCGCTGCACGTGCTGCCGCTGTATGTGCGGGTCGAGCGGTACCGGCGTGGCGGTGGGCAGGACGCAGCGCTCGATCTGCACTGGGTCGCGGAGGACGCCGGCCGTGAGGCGCACCGGGCCCTGCACCTCTGGTTCGAGCACACGCACATGGCCGAGCGTTCCCTGCTGGACCTCAACCATCTCGCCCACGCGCTGTGGGGCGCGCTCCAATTCCCGGACGCGGCCCGGGTGTTCGACGCGCTCGGCCCGTACTACACGGCCGCGCCGTGGGCCTACCGCACCCCGCAGCCGGGCGATCCGGCCCAGGCGACGGAGGTGTTCGTGCAGGCCCGCACACGCTGCCGGGCCGCCCGCGATCCCGGCGGGCGCCCCTGAGACCCCCGCACCCCCTACCCCCATCCTCATCCCCGGAGGTTCCGTCTTGTCGACCCTCAATTCCGCTGATGATCCGCCGCACGACGAGGAACAGCGCCTGCGCGAACTCGGCTACCGGCCGGTGCTCGCCCGCCGGATGGGCGGTTTCGGCAACTTCGCGATCAGCTTCTCGGTGATCTCGATCCTGTCCGGCTGCATGACCCTGTACGGCTTCGGCATGGGCGCGGGCGGCCCCGCCGTGATGCTGTGGGGCTGGGCGGGCGTAGGCCTGTTCGTGCTGTGCGTGGGCCTCTCGCTGGCGGAGGTCACCAGCGCGTACCCGACCTCGGGCGCCCTGTACTACATGGCCGACCGGCTCGGCGGCCGGCGCTGGGGCTGGTACACGGGCTGGCTGAATCTGCTCGGTCTGCTGGGTGCGATTGCCGGTATCGACTACGGCGCGGCCCTGTTCACCGGCGCCTTCGCGAGCATCCAGTGGGGTTTCGCGCCGACGCCCGGGAAGACGATGCTGATCTTCCTCGGCATCCTGCTGCTGCACGCGTTACTGAACCTCTTCGGCGTCCGGCTGGTCAGCGTCCTCAACTCGATCAGCGTGTGGTGGCACCTGGCCGGAGTCGCGGTGATCGTCGGCGCGCTGGTGATCGTCCCGGACCACCACCAGTCCGCGTCCTTCGTGTTCACGAAGTTCGTGAACGACACCGGCTGGTCAAACCCGGTGTACGTAGCGGCAATTGGCCTGCTCCTGGCTCAGTACACCTTCTCCGGCTACGACGCCTCGGCGCACCTGTCCGAGGAGACGTCGAACGCGTCGGTGTCGGCGGCACGCGGCATCGTCCGCTCCATCTGGGTCTCGTGGATAGCGGGCTTCGTGCTCCTGGCGGGCCTCACCTTCGCGATCCAGGACTACGCGGGCACCCAGAACAGCAGCACCGGGGTACCGCCCGCACAGATCCTCCTCGACGGACTGGGCACGGACGGCGCGAGCGCCCTGCTCCTCGTGGTGATCGTCGCCCAGCTGTTCTGCGGCAACGCCGAGGTCGCCGCCGCCAGCCGCATGGTCTTCGCGTTCAGCCGCGACAAGGCGCTGCCCGGCTCGGCCCTGTGGCGCCGGGTCAGCCCCCGTACCCAGACCCCGGTGGCCGCCGTATGGCTGGCGGTGGTGGCCGCCGCGCTGCTCGCGCTGCCGTCCCTGTACTCGGCGACGGCGTACGGCGCGGTCACCGCGATCAACGTCATCGGGATCACCCCGGCGTACGCCATCCCCGTGTTCCTGCGGCTGCGCGCGGGGGACCGTTTTCAGCCGGGTCCATGGAGCCTGGGCCGCTGGAGCAGGCCGGTCGGCTGGGTCGCGGTGGTGTGGGTGGCCTGCGTGACCGTGCTGTTCTGCCTGCCGCAGTCCTCGCCGGTGACGATCGACTCGATGAACTACGCGTCCATCGCCCTCGCCGTCGTACTGATCCTGGCCAGTGTGTGGTGGTACGTCGCCCGCCGTTCGTACGGCACACCGACCACCGCCGCCTACGGCTCCGACCGCGACCAGGCCGAACTCGCCGAGGGAATCGTCTGAAAGCCGTGCTCACAGCCCCGGGCGAGGTACGAACTCCCCGTCCGGATACGGCAGGATGAGCGGTCGCGCCGGTGCGAGGAAACGTCCCGTCCGGCGCGACGGCACTTCCGGCAATGCCCGTGATTTCGAGCAGGTGGAGCAACGTGACGACTCTTCACATCCGGCCCTCGGCGGCCCCTTTCGCCGTGGTTTCCCCCTCCGGCGGTGACCAATGACCCGCGCGCTGACCCTGGACGACCTCACACTCGCCGGAATAGCGCTGATCTCCGGCCTGTTGGCGGGCTTCCTGCTGCGTCTGCTGCTGCGCTGGCTGGGCAAGCACGCCAGCCGCACCCGGTGGAGCGGCGACGACATGATCGTGGACGCCGTACGGACCGTGATCCCCTGGTCGGCGATCATCGCCGGCGCCGCGTCCGCCGCGGCGGTGCTGCCGCTCACCGGGAGCGTCCAGCACCACGTCAACCAGTCCCTCCAGGTGCTGCTCATCTTCGTCGTCACGGTGACGGCGGCCCGGGTGATCGCCGGACTGGTGCGGGCGGTCACCAACTCCCGCTCCGGGGTGGCCGGTTCGGCCACGATCTTCGTCAACATCACCCGGATACTGGTCCTGGCCATCGGCTTCCTGGTGATGCTCCAGACGCTGGGCATCTCGATAGCGCCGATGCTGACCGCCCTCGGTGTCGGCGGTCTCGCCGTCGCACTCGCTCTTCAGGACACCCTCGCGAACCTGTTCGCGGGCATCCACATCCTCGCCTCGAAGACCGTGCAGCCCGGCGACTACATCAAGTTGAGCAGCGGCGAGGAGGGTTACGTCGAGGACATCAACTGGCGCCAGACGACGGTACGGGCGCTCTCCAACAACCTCGTCGTGATACCGAACGGCCAGCTCGCCAAGACGAACATGACCAACTTCATGCGCCCCGAGCAGGAGTTGACGATCCTGGTCCAGGTCGGCGTCGGCTACGACAGCGACCTCGAGCATGTCGAGGAGGTGACCATGGAGGTCATCGCCGAGGTCATGAACGACATCACCGGCGCGCTCCCGGAGCACGAACCGGCGATCCGCTTCCACACCTTCGGCGACTCCCGGATCGGCTTCACGGTGATCCTGGGCGTCGGCGAGTTCAGCGACCAGTTCCGCATCAAGCACGAGTTCATCAAGCGCCTGCACAAGCGGTACCGGCAGGAGGGCATCCGGATTCCGGCGCCGACGCGGACGGTGGCGTTGCAGCAGGGGTCGCTCCCACACGGAGCGGTCCCTCAGGGGGCGGTCGCCATACCGCAACAGCGCACCCCCGAGGCCGAGCCGGGCGAAGTCCCCGCCACCCGGCTCGACTGACGGATCAGATCCCTCGGGTCAACTCCCTCAGAGCGTCGCGGAGTTGTCGTGATGGTGCCCGCCGGTCCGGCTGTGCGGGACGGTGAGCGACGGGTTCACCGGCGTCACCGTCCAGTCCGGATGACCGGGCATGCGCGGTGTCGCCGTACCGTAGAGCCAGTCCCGTAGGAAGCCGGACAGGTCCTGGCGGGAGACCTTCGAGGCGACGGCGATGTAGTCCTCCGTCGTCGCGGCGGAGTCACGGTACCGGGCGAGGAAGGCGCGTTCGACGGCGTTGAAGGTGTCCTCGCCGATGAACTCCCGCAGGGCGTAGAGGACGAGGACGCCGCCCACGTAGCGCTGGTTGTCGAAGAGGTTGACCGCGTTGGGGGCCGCGACCGGTCCGGAGTCGTGGCGCCACTGGTCGCCGAGCGCGTAGGTGTACTTCATGCGGGCTTCCATCGTGGTGAGGCCGATGGAGTCGGCCCAGCCACGCTCGTAGCGGTAGAGCAGTCCGTAGAAGTCGGCGTGGCCCTCGTTGAGCCACAGGTCGGCCCAGGTGGCGGGGCTGACGCTGTTGCCGAACCAGGAGTGGACCAGCTCGTGCATCATGTGCGAGCCGATCTTGCTCTCCTCCTGGAGCAGGAAGTTCGGCTTGTAGAGGGTGAGGGTCTGGGTCTCGAGTCCCGTGAAATCAAAGGCGTCCGGGGCGTCCGAGTTGCACGGCAGCAGTCCGTACGTCTCGAACGGGTAGGCGCCCAGGCGCTGTTCGAGCCAGTCGACGAGACCGGGGGTCAGCGCGAGCGCCGGTTCGAGGGCGGCGGCGCGCGCGGTGGGCACGATGTCGCGCAGCGGCAGCCCGTGCGGGCCCGGCCGTTCCTTGACCACGTAGTCGCCGACCGTTATCTGCACCAGCTCGGTCGCCATCGGCGAGCGCGAGCGGTAGCTGAACGCGGTCCGGTCGCCGTCCAGCCGCTCGGTGCACACCAGTTGACCGTTCGCGACCCCGCGCAGCCCGTCCGGGACGGTGATCCGGAACGTGAAGTCGGCCTTGTCGGTGGGGTGGTCGTTGCAGGGGAAGACGGTGTGCGCCAGGTTCGGCTGGCCGCACACCGCGAAACCGTCGGGGGTGAGGACCCAGCCGCCGGTGGGCGCGGCGGCGCGACTCGGGTCGACGGAGTACTCCACGCAGACGGTGACGCGGGCCTTCGCCGGGAGCGTCCTGGCGGGCGTGATCCGCAGCTTCTCGTCGGCCTGCTCGAATTCGGCCCTGCGGCCCTGGACGCGGACCGTGCGAATGTCGAGGCCCCGGGCGTCCAGGGAGAAGCGGGTCAGGGCTTCGGTCGTGCGGAGTTCTGTCGTCACCGTGCCGTCGACGAGCTTGGTCGTCGGGTCGTAGGCGAGGTCGAGGTCGTAGGCGAGGACGCGGTAGCCGCCGTTGCCGAGGGTGGGGAAGACCGGGTCGCCGAGGGTCTCGGCGCCCTGCGTGCCCCGCCCGCGCGGGGCCGCGAGGGCGGGGGAACCCATGGTCAGGGCCGCGGCCGTGCCGATGAGGGCCGCCGCCGGGGCTGTCACTCGGGTGCGATATCTCATGATCCGCTTTCGCTCGGGCGGCCGGACGATCGGACCGGCCATCGGGTGTGAGGGGTCTTCTGACCTCCTGGACCGCGCGAACACGGGGTTCGTATGACTCGGAGCGAGGAATGGCGTGAATCCGGGGTGGGGGCGGACCGCTGTCGAGTGGGACCGGATGACGAGATATCTTGATGTCGAGCAATGTTGCAGACGTGGAGCGGAGCACCGGTGACTGACTCGACCATCATCTATACGCACACTGACGAGGCCCCGGCCCTGGCGACGTATTCCTTCCTGCCGGTGGTCCAGGCGTACGCCTCGCAGGCGGGTGTCGCCGTGACCACGCGGGACATCTCGCTGGCCGGGCGCATCATCGCCGTGTTCCCGGAGTACCTCACCGAGGACCAGCGGATCCCGGACGCCCTGCACGAGCTGGGCGAACTGGCGAAGACGCCCGAGGCCAACATCATCAAGCTGCCGAACATCTCGGCGTCCATCCCGCAGCTCAAGGCCGCCGTGGCCGAGCTGCAGGAGCAGGGCTACGCGCTGCCGAACTACCCGGACGACCCGAAGAGTGACGAGGAGCGGGACATCCAGTCCCGCTACGACAAGATCAAGGGCTCCGCGGTCAACCCGGTCCTGCGCGAGGGCAACTCCGACCGCCGTGCCCCCGCGTCGGTCAAGAAGTACGCGAAGACCCACCCGCACCGCATGGGCGCCTGGTCGGCGGACTCCAAGACCAATGTCGCCACCATGGGCGAGAACGACTTCCGCTCCACCGAGAAGTCCGTCACGATCGCCGAGCCCGGTGCGCTGAAGATCGAGCTGGTCGCCGAGGACGGCACCACCACCGTGCTGCGCGAGTCCGTACCCGTCCTCAAGGACGAGGTCGTCGACGCCTCCGTGCTGCACGTCGCCGAACTGCGCGAGTTCCTCACCGCGCAGATCGCCCGCGCCAAGGCCGAGGACGTCCTGTTCTCCGTGCACCTCAAGGCCACGATGATGAAGGTCTCCGACCCGATCATCTTCGGCCACGTGGTCCGCGCGTTCTTCCCGAAGACCTTCGAGCAGTACGGCGCGACGCTCGCCGCTGCCGGTCTCTCCCCGAACGACGGTCTCGGCGGCATCCTCAAGGGCCTGGCCGCGCTGCCCGAGGGCGACGCGATCAAGGCGTCCTTCGACGCGGAGATCGCCGAGGGCCCCGCGCTCGCGATGGTCGACTCCGACAAGGGCATCACCAACCTGCACGTGCCGTCCGACGTCATCGTCGACGCCTCGATGCCGGCCATGATCCGCACCTCCGGCCACATGTGGGGCCCGGACGGCGCGGAGGCGGACACCCTCGCGGTGCTCCCGGACTCCTCCTACTCCGGCGTCTACCAGGCCGTCCTCGACGACTGCCGCGCCCACGGCGCCTACGACCCGTCCACCATGGGCTCGGTGCCGAACGTCGGCCTCATGGCGCAGAAGGCCGAGGAGTACGGCTCGCACGACAAGACCTTCGAGGTCCCGGCGGCCGGTACGGTCCGCCTCGTCGACCAGGCCGGCAATGTCGTTCTGGAGCAGTCGGTCGCCAAGGGTGACATCTTCCGCGCCTGCCAGACCAAGGACGCCCCGATCCGGGACTGGGTGAAGCTGGCCGTCACGCGTGCCCGCGCCACCGGCAACCCGGCGGTGTTCTGGCTGGACGAGACCCGCGCGCACGACGCGCAGCTGATCGCCAAGATCAACGCGTACCTGCCGGAGCACGACACCGAGGGCCTGGACATCCGGATCCTCGCCCCGGTCGAGGCGACCCAGTTGTCGGTGGAGCGCATCCGCCGCGGCGAGGACACGATCTCGGTGACCGGCAACGTGCTGCGTGACTACCTGACCGACCTCTTCCCCATCCTGGAGCTGGGCACCAGCGCCAAGATGCTGTCGGTCGTCCCGCTGATGGCGGGCGGCGGCCTCTTCGAGACGGGCGCCGGCGGCTCCGCGCCGAAGCACGTGCAGCAGCTGGTCAAGGAGAACTACCTGCGCTGGGACTCGCTCGGTGAGTTCTTCGCGCTGGTCCCCTCCCTGGAGCAGTACGCGACGTTCACCGGCAACGCCCGCGCGCAGGTCCTCGCGGACACCCTCGACCGCGCGACGGCGACCTTCCTCAACGAGGACAAGTCCCCGACCCGTCGCGTCGGCGGCATCGACAACCGCGGCAGCCACTTCTTCCTCTCCCTGTACTGGGCCCAGGAGCTGGCCGCGCAGACCGACGACGCGGACCTGGCCAAGGCCTTCGCCCCGCTCGCCGAGACCCTCGCGGGCGCCGAGCAGACGATCGTCGAGGAACTCGGCGCGGTGCAGGGCAGCCCGGTCGACATCGGCGGCTACTACCAGCCCGACCCGGCCAAGGCCGCGAAGGTCATGCGCCCGTCGACGACGTGGAACGAGGCGCTGGCTTCCCTGAGCTGACGCACGCTCTCCGAGTCACTCCGCCCCGGCCGGGTTCCTCCTGGCCGGGGCGGCTGCGTTCACCCACGACAGTTGCCCGCTCACCAGTCCCGCGCGGCGATCAGCTCCTCCACGTCCGCGTCCGCGAACCCGTACGCGTTGGCCACGAACCAGAAGTCCTCGGCTATCTCCTCGCGGGCCACGGTCTCGATGTCGCTGTCGGCCGCCTCGAAGTCGTCCTGGAGCGCGTTGAACTCCTCGGTGGCGACCTCGGTGAGCGCGTACAGCGCGGGCAGGTCGGCGGGGTGTTCGGTCTCGATGCGCTCGCACAGGCGCAGCAGGATCGCCTTGCCGAGGTCCAGGACGTGGTCGGGGTAGTAGTCGTCCCGGTACAGCGCGGGCAGGAAGGCGTGCTCGGTGATCTGCTGGTTGCTGACGGGCATGGTGGTGCTCCCCCGGTCCGTGATCGTCGTTGCGGATACCTTGATCCTGCACCACGCCACTGACAACGCCTCCGGGAGCCGCCTGTGTCCCCCACCGCGCCGGCCTCCGGGCCGACCTCCTCTCCGACCTCCTCGCCGTCCTTCGAGCTGCTGCCCGGCGCCGCCGACTCGCCCGTGATCCTCCATGTGCCGCACTCCGCGCGGGAGATACCGGCCGACGTCCGCGCGGACCTCCTGCTGGACGACCCGGCGCTGGAGCGCGAGCTGGACCACATCACCGACAGCCACACCGCGCGGATCGCAGCCGAGTCGGCACGCGCGTGTGCGGTGCCCCCGTGGCGGTTCGTGAACCGGCTCTCCCGCCTGGTCGTCGATCCGGAACGCTTCCCGGACGAGCGCGAGGAGATGCTCGCCGTCGGCATGGGCGCGGTCTACACCCGCACCACCCACCACGCCGACCTACGGCCCGCCGACCACGACCCCGAGCCGCTGATCGACCGCTACTTCCGTCCGTACGCCCGCGCCATGACGGAGGCAGTCGCCGACCGACTGGCCGCGACGGGCCGGGCCGTCGTCATCGACCTGCACTCCTATCCCACCGCCCCGCTCCCCTACGAACTCCACGGCAGCGACCCCCGCCCCGCCATCTGCCTGGGCACGGACACCCTCCACACCCCGCCCGCACTGCTGTCAGCAGCACGCGAGGCGTTCGCGGGGTGCGAGGAGATCGGGCTCGACAGCCCGTTCATCGGTACCTATGTGCCGCTGGAGTTCTACGGCAAGGAGCCGGCGGTCGGCGCGCTGATGGTGGAGATCCGCCGGGACACGTACATGACGGAGCCCGGCGGTCCGCCCGACGGCCCGGGTATCGCCCGGCTCGCCTCCGCGCTGGCGACGCTGGTGAACGCCGTATCCCCATAGCGACCGACCCTCCGGCACTCCGGCTGGAGCACTCCCGCAGGACAGGCGGTCGAGGGCGTACGAGGGTGGACGCATGACCGAGGAGACCACCACGCTGACCGGCCAGGCCCCGCCCCCCGTCCGGGACTGGCCCCCGCTCGACCTGACCGGGACGGAGTTCGACCCCGTCCTCGCGGAGCTGATGCGCGAGGGGCCGCTGACCCGGATCCGGTTGCCGCACGGCGAGGGGTGGGCGTGGCTGGCCACTCGCTACGACGACGTGAAGATGATCACCAATGATCCGCGGTTCGGCCGCGCGGAGGTGACGACACGTCAAGTGACGCGCATGGCACCGCACTTCAAGCCCCGACCGGGGTCACTGGCCTTCGCCGACCAGCCGGACCACAACCGGCTGCGCAAGGCGATCGCGGGCGCGTTCACGGTCGGTGCGATGAAGCGGCTGCGGCCCCGGGCGCAGTCACTGCTCGGCGCGCTGGTCGACGGGGTCGTGGCGGACGGGCCCCCGGCCGACCTGATCGAGCGGGTCCTGGAGCCCTTCCCGATCGCCGTGGTCAGCGAGGTCATGGGGGTGCCCGACGCGGACCGGGAGCAGGTGCACGCCTGGACCCGGCAGATCATCTCCACGTCCGGCGGCGCCGAGGCCGCCGACCGCGCCAAGCAGGGCATGTACGCGTGGATCACCGACACCATCCGTGCCCGCGCCGAGAGCGACGGCACCGATGTGTACTCCCTGCTCGGCGGCGCCGTGGCCCGGGGTGAGATCAGCGAGGAGGAGGCGTCCGGTGTGGCGGGCCCGCTGCAGATCGGCGGCGAGGCGGTCACCCACAACTGCGGTCAGATGCTGTACCTGATGCTCACCCGCCCCGAACTGCTGGAGCGCCTGCGTGCCCAACCCGAGTGCCGGGACGCCGCGTTGGACGAACTCCTGCGCTACATCCCGCACCGCTCATCGGTCGGCCTGGCCCGGATCGCCCTGGAGGACGTCGAGTTGCACGGGCTGCGCATCGGCGCGGGCGACCCGGTCTACGTCTCCTACCTCGCCGCCAACCGCGACCCGGCCGTGTTCCCGGACCCGGACCGCATCGACGTCGACCGCGATCCCAACCCCCACCTGGCTCTGGGGAACGGCTCGCACTACTGCACCGGCGCCGTACTGGCCCGCCTCCAGACCGAACTCCTCGTCGACACCCTGCTGGACCGCCTCCCGGGGCTCCAACTCGCCGTCCACGCCGAGGAGATCGTCTGGCGCCGGAAGACCATGATCCGGGGACCGCAGACGTTGCCGGTGACCTGGTAGACCGCAGCACGTGCGGCATCGTGCGCGAGGACGGGCGCCCTGGCCTCAACACACGCAGCCTCAACACCCGCCTCGCGCACCGGCGTTCACGCCCGCAGCCACTCCGTGACGACGACTTCGCCGCCGGCCCGCAGCCGTAGCGCGAAGGGGCCGGTCGGGGGTGCGGCGCTGGTGAAGCGGCCCATGGCGTCGGCCGTGAGGGTGGTGGGGTGCAGGACCTGAGGCCCGCCCAGGACCTCGATGCCGGCCGGCTGGGGCGGCATCACCTGGCCCATCAGGCCCTCGCTGGTCACCTCCACGTCGATGCTGAGCTCGCCCGCGGTGAAGGTGAGCATGCGGGGTGCGTCCGTGACCCCTCTGATCGGGATCGCGTCGACCAGGGAGTCGAAGGTCAGCTCCGCGAGCCGGGCGTCGAGGTCGTACAACGCGTAGGCGTCCATGGCGAATTGGAGCAGCTCGGCGGGGACCGGGTCCAGGATGGCGGCGGCCTGGCGCAGTTCCTCCTCCAGGAGTCCGTCCTCGAACTCCCCTGCGCCGTCGTCTAGTTCGCCCTCCTGCTCGGCGAACTCCTCTTCATTCAAAGGGTCCTGGCCGAAGGCGTCGAACGCGTCGAGGCCGTCGTCGTGCATGCCGTTCACAGCGCCCCCAGAGCGTCGAGTCGGGCCCGCAGCCGGCGCAGGCAGCGCTGGCGCATCGGGCCGATGCTGCCGACGGCGATCCCCAGACCGGCGGACACCTCTTGATAACTGGGCGGCGGCGAGGCCATCAGTACGCGCAGCAACTGCCTGCACCGGTCGCCCAGTTCCTCGAACTCCTGCCACAGCCGCCGGATGCGCTCGGCGTCGGAAGCGGCCTCCTCGGCGTCGATCAGCGACTGCTCGGGGGTGCGCTCCTCGCTGACGCGGTCGAGGAGTTGGGGATCGTCCGTCGGCATGAGCCGGCGTAGCGACTTGATCACCTTCAGGCATTCGTTGCGCGCGGTGCTGGCCAGCCAGGAGCCGGCCTTCTCGGGTTCGCGGATGCGCCGCAGATGCTGGGAGAAGCGCAACCACACGGTCTGGTAGACCTCGTGGCCGTCCGCGTCGGAGAGCCGGTGGGAGCGCACCACTGACCAGACCAGTGGGCTCAAACCCTCCACGAGCGCCTTCCAGGCCGCCGCGTCGCCGTCGACGGCGGACTGGACGAGCGCGCCGACTTCTGCACGGTCCACGGTGCCACCCCTCGTGTACGGCATGTCATCGTACGCCGTGGAGGGGAGGGTTCCGGCCCTCATGCCGGAGGGGCGAGCGGTACGACGGGTACCGGGCGCCAGGTGGGTGGGCGCAGCGCCGGTACGTGCGCTCCGCGCACTTCGGCGTACTCGGTGTTGGCCGCGAGGAGTTGGGTACGGGCGGCGCGCGCGTCGGTCTCCTTGTTGGCCGTCATGAAGGCGGCGACCATGCCGACGGCGACGGGTGCGGCGAACGAGGTTCCGCTCCAGCGGGCGAGCCCGTCGAACGTCACCTGGTCCGGGCTGCCCGGCTCGGCGTCCCCCGCCTGGCTCAACACGCCCTTGTGAGTGGGCGATTGGCAGGTGCAGGAGTAGGTGAAGCCGAACCGGCAGGCGTCGTAGGTGGTGTGCTGGTAGGCGTACGGCGTGGGTGCGCCGAAGCCGGTGAGGGGGCCGATGAGGCGCTCGCCGGGGGCGTAGGCCTTGACCCAGGCGCCGTGGTTGCTGAAGCAGGCGCCGAACTCGCCGTCGCTGCGCAGCGCGCCGACCGACAGGACGACGTCCTGGTAGTCGGGCAGGTCGGCGTAGGCGGCGGGCCAGAAGGGGGTGGCGCTGGCGTTGTTGCCGGCCGCGGCCACCAACAGGGTGCGCTGTCCTCGGAGTTCCTGCATGAAGCCCTCGACGCCGAGGAGTCCGTCGGTACGGCCGTTCGAGGTGCCGGCGGAGAGGCTGATGACGTCCGGCCAGCCGTTCTGGTCGACGGCGGCGAACAGGGCCTCGCCGAAGTCCGATTCGAGGATGGCGCCCGCGTCGTTGAGGGTGTTGCGGACGGTGACCTCGGTGTTGGGCGAGACGGCCGCGACGAGCCCGGCGATGAACGTGCCGTGCCCTACGTACTGTTGGAGCACTCCCGCGTCGTCGGTCTCCCGGATCTGCGCGTCGCCCTGGACATGGGCGAGCAGCGGGTACGACCGGTAGTCGTGCATGAGGCCGGTGTCGATGACGAGGACGCCCACGGCGGTGTCGGCGTCGTAACCGGCTTCCGCGGGCGCCGGGTTGGAGCCTTCGGTGAGCGGGGCGGGCACGGGCTCGTCGCCCGGACAGGCGTTCACCGCGATGGACACCACGTGGTTGCGGCTGACCAGTCGGCGTCCGGCCCGGCCCTCCGGCTCACGCAGGGCGCGCAGCGCGTTCGCCACGGCGTGGTCGCCGCGCCGGTCGCCCACGCCCGGGTCGCCGACCTGGATGCGGGTGATGCCGGACCGGTTGGTCTCGGGGCCCGCGCGGCGCACCGAGTCTCCGGTGAGGCCGGTGACCGCGGTGAAGTGCGTGCGGACGGTGTCCTCGACGACGCGGGCCTCCTCGCCGTCGCGGGCGAGCACGACGCCCTTCTCGTAGAAGAACTCGGCGGAGTCGTCCGGGCCCATCGCCAGCGGGACGTCGGGCATCGAGCGTTGGATCTGGTCGAACTGCTCGTGGAATCGCTGAGGTGCCATGGCGTGTCCTCCCACTGCGGCGGCGGTCGTCAATCAGAGCCGCGGGACCGCTCCTTGATACAGCCCCAAACCTGTGTGGTCTGCACCTGGGACCACTAGCATGGGAGAAGTGACAGCGGGAAGCGACTCGATTCTCGAACTGCTGCCGATGGTGTTCGCGGCTCCGAGCGAGGCGCTGGCCGGTGCGCGGGAGGTTCTCGACGGCGATCCGACGCCGTTCCGGGCCTCAGTGGCGCACCACGCGATCGGCATGTGGCAGCGGGACTTCGGCGATCTCCGGCTCGCCCTGCGCCATCTGCGGCTCGCCCGCGACCTGGCGGCCCGCGCGGATTCGGCGGACCGCGAGGCGGACGTACTGGGCACACTGGGCGTGGCGTTGGTGCACGCGGGCCGCACCCGGCAGGGCCTGGAGGCCTTCGAGCGGGGTATCGCCCGCGGCACGGGCCAGACCCGGGCACGGGTGCTGTACCGACGGGCGTACGTCTGGTGGGTGTTGGGCCGGCACCGCGAGGCGCTGGAGGACGTACGGCGGGCAATTCCCGTACTGCGCCAGGTGGATGACGTGATCTGGACCGCGCGGGCGATCACCCTGCGCGCGACCGTGCATCTCGCGCTGGGTGCGGTGGACCGGGCCGATGCCGACTTCGCGGCGGCCGAGCTGCTGTGGGAGACCACCGGCCAGGAGCACGACAAGGCGGACGCGGTGGAGAGCCGGGGTCTTGCCGCGTTCCGGTCGGGAGACATCCCGGTGGCGCTCCAACTCCTCGACGAGGCGGCGGAGATGTACGCCAAGCTCACCACCCCGACGTTCATGCTCACCATCCGCCGTTGCGAGGTGTTGATGAGCGCGGGTCTTGCCGGGGAGGCGCTGGCGCAGGCGGACACGGCGGTCGGGCTGCTCGACGGCATCGGCGGACAGTCCACCCGCAAGGCGGAGTTGCTGCTCGTCGCGGCCCGGGCGGCGCGGCTCGCGGACGATCCGCACACGGCGATCGCGCGGGCGGCCGTGGCGGTACGGCTGTTCGCCGCACAGCGGCGCACCTGGTGGCAGACGCATGCCCAACTGGTGCTGATCGAGGCCCGGTTGGCGGCCGGGCGGGCTTCGGGGCGGCTGGTCGCGGACGCCGCCGCGGTGGCCGACCGACTGGCCGCGTTCGGCTCCCCGTCCGCACCGGAGGCCTCGCTGTTGGCGGGCCGCATCGCCCTGGCCCTCGGCTGGACGGCGGACGCGGAACGGCACTTGGCGGTGGCAGCCCGCAGCAGACGCGGCGGCCCCCCGCTGGCCCGGATGACCGGCTGGGCGGCACAGGCCCTGCGCGCACAGGCGGCAGGCTCCGGCCGAGGTGTGTTGGAGGCGTGCCGACGCGGCCTCGACGTCCTCGACGATCACCGTACGACCCTGGGCGCCTCCGAGTTGCGGGCGCGGGCGACCGCGCAGGGCGCCGAACTGGCCGCGCTGGCCCAGCGGGCGAGCCTCGCCTCCGGTGGCCCGCGACGCCTCCTGGTCTGGAGCGAACGCTGGCGGGCGACCGCCCTCTCCACCCCGCCGACCAGGCCACCCGCCGACCCGATCCTGCTCAGCGGCCTGACGGCGTTCCGCGAGATCGCCGCCCGCGCGGAGAAGGCCCGCATGGAGGGCCGCCCGGTACCGGCCCTGGAGCGCGAACAGCGGCGCCTGGAACGGGAGATCCGCTCCCGCACCCTTCACATGCGCGGCGACGCCCCCGGCGAGGGCGACCGCTTCGACCCGACTCGCCTGCTGGCCCGCCTCGGCGAGGGACGGCTGGTCGAACTGGCCGTAGTGGACGGCCGGGTGCACGCCCTGCTCTGCGGGGAGGGCCGGGTACGCCGCTTCGAGGCGGGCCTGCTCGCGGAGGCGATGTCCGAGGCGGAACACGTACAGGCTGGTCTACGGCGCCTGGCGCATCCCGGGGCGGACGCGAGGCTCCCGGTGGTGGAGGCGGCGGGCCGACGCCTGGAGGAACTCCTCCTCGGCGAGGCGGCGGGGCACCTGGGCTCCGGCCCGGTGGTGGTGGTCCCGCCGGGCCGACTCCACCGCGTTCCCTGGGCGTTGCTGCCCTCGCTGCGCGATCGGGTGCTCAGCGTGTCGCCGTCGGCGGGCGGTTGGCTGCGCGCCCTGGACACCGAACCGCCGCCCGGCGGACGCACCGTCCTGGTGCGCGGGCCCGGCCTCGCGACCAATGGCGCCGAGGTCCCGGACCTGGCCGACCGGTACGGCAGGCCCACGGTCCTGGAGCACGACGACGCCGAAGTCCCGCGCGTGCTGGCCGAGTTGGATGGCGCGACCCTGGCCCACATCGCCGCCCACGGTGCGTTCCGCGCGGACAGTCCCCTGTTCTCGTCCCTACGCATGGCCGACGGTCCGCTCATCGTTCACGACTTCGAACGCCTCGCCCGCAGCCCGTACCGGATCATTCTGTCGAGTTGCGATACCGCCCGCCTCGCGTCGGTGGGAGCCGATGAACTCCTGGGTCTGGTCACGGCGTTGCTCCCCCTCGGCACCGCGGGCGTGGTCGCGAGCAGCGCTCCCGTCAACGACGCGGCAGTTGTCCCGCTGATGCTCGCCCTGCACAAGGGACTCAGCACGGGCCTGTCCCTGGCGGAGGCCCTGCGCGACGCACGGGCGGCGTTGCCGGGGGACGCGATGCATCGGGCGACGGGGTGGGCGTTCACGGCGTTCGGGGCGGCCTGAGCGGGCCTGAACACGGTGGCCAAGGACCCCAGTTGGAGGTTCAGGACGGTCCGACCCGCCGGGCGGGCGGATCGGACCGTTGCGCCCTCACGCCGACTGGGCTGCCGGCAGTTCCACCAGCCACGGCAGGGCGCCGCGGTCGCTCGCGCCGAGGCGGGCGTAGGCGCTGTAGAGGTGGTTGCCGACGGTGCGGACGGACAGGGTGAGGCGGTCGGCGATCTGGCGGTTGCTGAGGCCCGCGGCGGCGAGGGTGACGATCTGGCGCTGGCGGGCGGTGAGTTCGCCCAGGACCAGGCCGGACAGGGCCGGGGTGCGGGCGCCCTGGCAGCGGCGGGCCAGTGCGACCGCGCGGGTGCGGGACATGCGGGCGGCGCGGGGGTCGCGGTGCGCGCGTACGGCCTGGGCGTGTGCCTCGGCCGCGAACAGCAGGAAGCCGCGCTGTTCCAACTCCCCTGCCACCTTGTCCAGCGCGGGGCCGTCCCCGTCGACCAGCGCCTCCGCGTGCCTCGCGAGGACGGCCGGGCCGTCGCCGGGCAGTTTGGCGAGCCGACCGGCGACGCGTTCGGGAGCGCCGAGGCGTACGGCGTCGTAGAGGACGTAGGCGGCGGGCCTGCCGTCCTCGGCGGGGAGGCCACGGCTCTCCTCGCCCTCGCTCCACCTGCCGTCCACGATCTCGCGGGCCGCTTCCACATCGCCCCGGGCCGCCGCGAGCCAGCTGCCCGCGTCGGCGGACGGAGGGCGGTGGGCGAGCGCCTCGTCGGTGGCCGGGACGTCGCCCGACTGGGCGGCGGCCAGGGCGAGTTCGACCCCGCAGGCCCGGTTGCCCGCGGTCTGCCGCAGTCCCTCCCGCGCCCAGGCCGCCGCCTCGCGCAGCTCGCCCCGCAGTCGCGCGAACCGGGCGCGGACGGCGGCGTACCCGGCAGGTACCGGTGCGCCCTCCGCCACCAGCCACTCCCCCACGGGCGTCGGCAGCGGGCGTACGTCGGTGCGGTCGATGCGGTCGGTCAGCGTGGCGCGTTCGGCCGCTAGGGCCGAGGTGCACTGGTCCGGGGTGCGGGCCAGGCGGCGGGCCCGGAGCCGGCCGGCCGCGGCGCGCAGTGCGGGGCCGTGCAGGGGGTGGGCGAGGCGGACGGCGCCCTGGTCGTCGACGCGGATCAGGGCCTCGGTCTCCAGGCGTTCGAGGAGGTCGAGGTCGAAGTCGCCCAGGGGCGCCGCCAACGGCTCGGCGAACGCGAGGCGTTCGAGGCTCTCGCGCTCCTCGGGGCCGGTGTGGGCGAGGACTTGGGCGGTGCGCTCGCGGACCGTCGCGGTGACCGGCACCGGGCCGCGCCACGTCCACTCGTCGGAGTCGGTCGCCCGGGTCAGCAGTCCGCCCTCGCGCACCGCGCCGAACAGGTCGCGCAGCAGGCGCAGATCACCTTGGCAGAGGGCGTAGAGGCGGTTCACGGTGAGGGGTTCCAGCGGGCCGCCGGCGCCCAGAGCCAGCAACTGCGCCGTCTCCTCCCGGGGCAGTGGCTCCAGCGCGAGGCGCGGCAGCAGTTCCCCCGTCCACAGGCGCGACACCGCACCCGGTACCGGGTGGCCGTCGGCCACCACGACCACCAGGCGGGTCCGGCCGTGGACGGCGAGTTGGTGGACGAGCGCGGCCGAGGAGTCGTCGAGCAGATGGGCGTCGTCGACCAGCATCAGCCGTACACCGGACAGGAGTTGGACCGCGCGGTGCAGGGTGACGCTTTCGGGAAGCAGGTGTGCGAACGCGGCGAAGGGCAGCGAGCGGGTCTCGGGCGTCCCGGTGATCCTGGCGCAGTCGCTGCCCCGGACGGCCTCGGTCATCAGGCGGGTCTTGCCGCGGCCGGCCGGACCGGTCACCACGATGCCGGGCCGTCCAGCCGTCAACGAACCGCGGATCAGCTCCAGTTCGTCCTCCCGGCCGGTGAACGGCCAGGGCAGTTCCAGGGTCTTCGCGTCCTGTTCGCAAGTCATCACACAGATATGAGTGCGGCTACTCACGCCTGATACAGGGTGACTTGAGTAGCCCTCGACTCAGGCGCCCGGGTACGGTCACCGGCAATCTGGTCGCATGACCGCTCGCTACTGCTCCCTCGCGCAGCAGTCGGCCTCGGAGTTCGGACCGGGACTGACTGCCGAGCGGCGCGGTGCGCTCGTCGGCGGAAGCCGGATGTGGGTCAACGGCACGGTCCTGCACTACTACTTCTTCGACGCCGAAGACACCAAGAACACTGAGAACACTGAAAACACCGCGGTCACCGACGCCTCCGTCATCCCGGTTCCTGGGACCGGCGAGATGCGGCGGGTGCCGTGGGGCGGCGCCAAGGAGCAGCAGGACGTCGTACGCGAGTGCTTCGGTGAGTGGCAGGGCCTCGGCATCGGTGTCAACTTCGCCGAGGTGGGGGACCGTTCGGAGGCGGAGCTGCGGATCGGGTTCCAGCCCGGTGACGGCTCCTGGTCGGCGGTGGGCCGCGACGCGCTCACGATCGGCCTGTCCGACCGCACGATGAACTTCGGCTGGGACCTGACCGCGCCCGGACAACGCGGTACGGCCCTGCACGAGATCGGGCACGCCCTGGGGCTGCTGCACGAGCACCAGAGCCCGTTCGCCGGTATCCACTGGGACGACGAGGCCGTCTACGCCGAGTTGGCGGGCCCGCCGAACTTCTGGAGCCGGGACAGGACCCGCTTCAACATCCTGCGCAAGCTCGACCCGGACGAGGTCAATGGCTCCGTCTGGGACCCGCAGTCGGTCATGGAGTTCCCGTTCGCGTCGGGACTGATCCTGGAGCCGGAGGAGTACCGCACGGGTCTGCACCCGAACGGCAGCCTCTCCCCCTCCGACAAGGAGTTCGTCCTGCGCTGGTACCCGCCCGTCGGCCCTCTCGGGCCGGCCGAGCTGGTGCCGTTCCGGTCGGCGCCACTGCGCCTGGGACCGGGCGAGCAGGCCGACTTCGCGATCGAGCCGACCCAGACGCGCGAGTACGCCGTCGGCACCTTCGGGGACAGCGACACGGTCGTCGTGGTCTTCGAGGAACGGGACGGCGAACCGCGCTTCCTCGCCGGGCAGGACGACGGGGGCACACCGCACAACGCCACACTCAAGGTCAGGCTCGTCAAGGGCCGCCACTACTTCGTCCGTGTGCGCCTGTACTCCACGTGGAGGTCGGGGGACACCGCGGTGATGTGCTGGTAACAGCATGGGTACAGCCGCACGCGGACGGACGGACCACTGTCCGGCGCCGGGGGAAGCGGCCGGAGTTCGTAGCCTTCGGGGGAGGGATACGAGCTCCGGCCACAGCGTTGCGTTCAACGCTTCCAACTCCCCTGGCCTCACGGGGTTTTGGGCTCTAGCTCCCCAACTCCAGTGGCCGCGCGGGGTCCTTGGACCACTCCTCCAGCGAACCGTCGTAGACCGACACGTCCGTACGGCCGAGCAGCGTGAGCGCGAGTGCGGCGCCCGCGGCCGAGATGCCGCCGCCGCAGTACAGGACGACCGGTGAGTCGTCGGTGTCGAGGACCGCGCCGGCCTTGGCCGCGAGTTCCTCGGGGGACAGGACGCGCCCGGCCTCGTCGACGAGACCCCGGCCCGGCAGGCTGCGGCTGGCGGGGATGTGCCCGCGACGGCTGTAGCGCGTGGGGGCCGAGCCGTCGTAACCCCCGGAGGGCAGCGCACACACCAGGGTGCCGGGGCGTTCGCCACGGCTGATGGCGGCCACGTCCTCGACGCCGACCCACAGATCCGGACGTACGACGGGGGTCACGGGACGGACGGCCGGGACCGGGTCGGTGTCATCGCCGGAGGCGAGCGGACGGCCGGCCGTCTCCCACGCTCCGAGACCGCCGTCCAGCACCGCCGCCGGTACCCCGATCGCCCGGAGCATCCACCACAGCCGCGCGGCCCAGATGCCGCCGCCACTGTCGTAGGAGACGACCTCGCTGCCCTCCCCCACGCCCAGCCGGGCCAGTGCGGCGGCGAGGGCCTCGGGGGACGGCACAGCGAAGTGGTACGGCGCGTCGTGGTCGGAGAGCTCGCCGGTCAGGTCGGCGTGTCGCGATCCGGGGAGATGCCGCTCGGCCCATGCCCCGCGCCCGCTCACGGAGCGGTGGTCGCCGTCCTCGCGGGGTGAGGGCAGCAGCGTGGTGGCGTCGAGGACGACCAGCCGGGGATCGTCGAGATGCGCGGCGAGCCAGGTGTCCTCGACCAGCGGGCCGGGCAGCAGGGAGGTGGTCATGGCGGCCGATCGTACGCCCGCGAGCTGGGCGTCTCACGCCTCGGGCATGACCGTCTCGGATATCGGACCCTGCTTGCACAGAATCCGGGTAGTGCGGTTATCTTTCGGCCATCTACGCGGGAGCCCCTACCCGGTTGGGCTGAGAGGGCGTCTGGGACCGGCTCGTCGAGAGTCCGGCCCCCATGGGGACGCCGACCGCACCACTCGCGCCTCAGCGCCCGCGTAGGAGTTCACGTGTCTGCAGCAGTCGAGCCCCAGCATCCGGTGGTCAACACCCCGGCGCGCAGCTCCTGTTGTTGTCGCACGCACTGATCCACCGCCTCCGCGCGCCCCCTCCCTCACCTCCCTTCAGGCGCCGTCACGCCTGCGCACATTCCGGAGTACCCCCATGCCGCACATACGGGTCATGCTCGACTATTTCCACCCCTGGCCGAATTCAGCCGGTCTGTACGTCGCCCGTGCCCGCCGTTGGTACGCCGAGGCCGGTCTGGATGTCGAGCTGGTGGTCCAGGATCCGGGACGCGGGGACACGCTGGAGTACCTGGCCCGGGGCGAGGTGGACTTCGGGATCTTCCCGCCGAACCGGCTGCTGGCCCGGCGCGCGGAGCACGGTCAGCCGCTGATCGCCGTATCCGCGATCAACCACCGGGGCCTGGAAGCGATCCAGACCACCACGTCGACCGGGATCACCCGCCCCCGCGAGTTGTCCGGCCGCCGTATCGCCTACAACCCGACCCCGCGCGGCCGGGCCATGGTGCGTCACCTGGTGGCGGCCGACGGAGGTGACCCGGACGCCGCGATCAGCGTGGACGCGGGCAGCCGCGAGCTGACCGTGGACGACATCGCGGCGGGCGAGGCGGACGCGACCTTCGGCAACTACTGGTCGTGGGACGCGTTGCGCGGCGATCTGCCCGAGGAGCAGCGGGTGACCTGGCCGGTCGACGAGATCGGCGCCCCGCGCTACCACAGCTACCTGCTCGGCACGAACGAGACGCTGCTCGACCACCACCCTTCTCTCGTACGGGACTTCCTCGCCGTGACGGCTCGCGGCTACGCGGCCGCCGCCCAAGAGCCGGACGCCACCCTGGAGTTGCTGGAGCAGGTCATCCCGTACTTCCCGCGTCCGCTGATCGCCCGTTCCCTGGCGCTGATCGCGCCCACCTGGACGGACGTGGACGGACGTTGGGGTGTGATCGACGAGGGCCGGATGGGCCCGTACGCGCACTGGCTCGCCGATAACGGTGCGATCCCGGACGACCGCGACTGGGCGAAGTCCTTCACCAACGGCCTGCTGGACGTGGCCACATGAGACCCCTGGCCTGCCAGGCGCGGACGCTGACCCGGCGTCTGGCCGTCGACTTCATGCGGGTGGGCAGCGCGCTGTGTCGGCCCTGACCGGACCGACCCGCCAGCCCTCCCACCCCTCGAAGGACCCGACATGCAACGCCGTACCGCCCTCTCCGTCATGGCCGCGACCGCCGCCCTCGCCGCAGTCACCGTCACCGGCTGCTCCGCCGACTCCACGGCCGCCACGAAGGACGGCACCACGACCGTCACCCTCGCCCTGGACTGGACGCCCAACACCAACCACACCGGGATCTACATCGCCCAGGCCAAGGGCTGGTTCAAGGCTGCCGGGATCAACGTGAAGATCGTGCCGTACGGTTCGACCGCGCCCGAGACGCTGATCGCCAACCACAAGGCGGACTTCGGGATTTCGTACCAGGAGGGCATCACCACCGCGCGGGCCGCCGGGCAGGACATCACCTCGGTCTACGCGGTGACGCAGAAGACGGACGTGACGATCGCGGTGCGCGCCGACCGGTCCGACGTCACCACGCCGAAGGACCTGGACGGCAAGACGTACGCCGGTTTCGGCGCGCCGTACGAGAAGCCGCTGCTGCAGAAGGTGATCCAGAACGCGGGCGGCAGGGGCGAGTTCAAGCAGGTCACCCTCAACACCTCGGCGTACGCGGCGCTTTACGCGGGCAAGGCGGACTTCGCGATGCCGATGCCGACCTGGGAAGGGCTGGAGGCGAAGCTGAGCGGCAAGCCGCTGAAGAACTTCCAGCTCTCCGACTACGGCTTCCCGGCGATCTACTCGACGCTCGTCGCGTCCTCGGACCAGTTCCTGAAGAAGAACCCCGGGGTCGCGAAGAAGTTCCTGGCCGCAGTCGACAAGGGCTACCGCTACGCCGCCGAACACCCTTCCCAGGCAGCCGACTTGCTCATCTCGCAGAACAAGAGCGTGCTCACCAACACCAAGCTGGTGAAGGAGAGCGAGGCGCTGCTGGCCAAGGAGTACTACAAGGGCGCGGACGGTTCGATCGGCACGCAGAGCGCTGAGCGCTGGCAGGCCTTCGCGGACTTCGAGTACAAGGCGGGCCTCCTGGTCGACGCCGACGGCAAGAAGCTGACGTCCGCCCCCAAGGCGTCGACCTTCTTCACCAACGCCTACCTCCCGGACGCCAAGTGAGGCCGATCCTGCGGTCGTTGTGGCCGCCGCTCCTCGTCCTGACCGTGGTCCTCGGCGGCTGGCAGCTCTACGTCACCGCCGCCGGCGTCGACCCCACGACGCTCCCCTCCCCCGCCCGGGTCGTGGAGCAGGGCTGGCTGAACCGCCAGGACCTGTGGGACCAGACGCTCCCCACCCTCCAGGAGACACTGCTCGGTTTCGCGCTGTCGTTCGCGGCGGCCTGGCTGGTCGCCGTCCTCCTCGACTTCTCCTCGGCGGCCCGCCGGGGCCTGTACCCGCTGCTCGTCGCCTCGCAGACCATCCCGATCGTGGCCGTGGCACCACTGTTGATCATCTGGTTCGGCTTCGGGCTGCTGCCGAAGATGCTGGTGGTGACCCTGACGACGTTCTTCCCACTCGCCGCGAACCTCGCGGCGGGCTTCGCAGCCACGGACCGAGAGGCAATGCGACTGCTGCGCTCGCTCGGCGCGGGCCGCTGGCGGACGTTCCGGCTGGTCCGGGTGCAGAGCGCGATGCCGTACTTCTTCGCCGGGCTGCGCGTGAGCATCACCTACGCCGTCGTCGGCGCCGTGTTCGCCGAGTACGCGGGCGCGGAGGCGGGCCTCGGGATCTATATGCAGGCGCAGAAGAGCGCGTTCCGCACGGACTTGGTGTTCGCGGCGGTCGCGGTGACGGCCGCGCTGAGTATCGCCCTGTTCGGGGCGACCTATCTGCTGCAACGGCTGGTACTCCCGTGGGAGCGGGCATTGAAGGAGGACAGGTCGTCATGAGCAGTCTGCGTATCGAGGGCGTCGGCAAGTCCTTCGGGCAGTTGGAGGTCCTGCGGGATCTCGAACTCGCCGTGGAACCGGGCGAGTTCGCGGCGGTGATCGGCCCGAGCGGCAGCGGCAAGAGCACCCTGTTCAACCTGGTCTCCGGCTTGGACCGTCCCACGACCGGCCGGGTCCTGGTGGAGGGCGAGCCAGCCGGGGTGGAGTCGGGCAAGGTGGCGTACATGCCGCAGAAAGACCTCCTCTTCCCGTGGCGGACCGTGCTCGACAACACGGCACTGGGCCTTGAGGCACAGGGAGTTGGGAAGAAGGAGGCACGGCGACGGGCCGACGCGCTGTTCGCGGACTTCGGCCTCGACGGCTTCCAGAAGGCGTACCCGTCCCAACTCAGCGGCGGTATGCGGCAACGAGCGGCCCTGCTCCGTACGGTGGTGCTCGAGCGACCGGTCCTGCTCCTCGACGAACCCTTCGGCACGCTCGACTCCCTCACCCGCACCGAGATGCAGCTGTGGCTGGCCGGCATGTGGCAGCGCCACCGCTGGACCGTGGTCCTGGTCACCCACGACATCCGCGAGGCGGTCCTGCTCGCGGACACCGTGCACGTCCTGTCCCCCCGCCCGGCCACGATCGTCGACCGCGTCGAGGTCCCGCTGGCCCGCCCGCGCGGCGCCGACGACTTCACCGACCCGGACTTCGCGTCGACGGAACGCCGCGTCCTGGACGCCCTGCGCGGCACAACGGCGGTGCGCACACCATGAGTTCCCACCTCGCCCACGGCCTGGGCACCGACCCGGTCGAACCCGACTGGCCACCCCTGACGGACACCGAGGTCACGGACATCGTGGGCCCGGCCCGAGTGGTGTGGCGCAGCCCGCGCCCGCTGTCAGCGGCGGCCGTCGTGGAACGGTCCAACCGCCGCCTCTTCGTGAAGCGCCACCACACCTCCGTCCGCACGACAGAGGGCCTGGCCGAGGAACACGCCTTCCTACGGCACCTACGGCTGCGCGGCGCCCCGGTCGTAGAGGTGCTGGACGCGGCGACGCGGGGCGAGTGGACGTACGAGGTGCACTCGGCCGGAGTCGGCACGGACCTCTACCGCGACGCCCTGTCCTGGTCCCCGTTCCGCTCCCCCGCCCACGCGAGAGCGGCCGGCGAGGCGCTGGCCCGACTGCACCTGGCAGCGGAGGGCTTCGACGCACCGCGCCGCCAAGTACAGCCGCTGGTCGCGTCGTTCACGGTGTTCGCCTCGGACGACCCGCTGGCGGAGCTGGAACGCTACGTGGAGGAACGCCCCCAACTGGCCAAGGGGCTGGCGGAGTTCCCCTGGCGGGAGGACACGCGCCGCGCCCTGCTCCCGCTGTACGAGGAACTGGCGCCGCACCTCCCGGGCCTCACCCCTCTCTGGACCCACAACGACTGGCATGCCTCGAACCTCCTCTGGAACGAGGACGGTTCGGTCGCAACGGCCCTCGACTTCGGCATGAGCGACCGCACGACCGCCGTGCACGACCTGGCCACGGCCATCGAACGCAACACCGTCCAGTGGCTCCAGCCCGGCTTCCCGGTCCGCGAGGAGGATGCGCTCGCTCTTCTGGACGGCTATCAGTCGGGACGCCCGCTGAGCCCTGCCGAGTCGAAAGCGCTCCCGGCCCTACTCCCCCTGGTCCACGCCGAGTTCGCGCTGTCGGAGCTGGGCTACTTCCACGGCGTGACGCGGTCGGCGGAGAACACACGGCTGGCGTACGAGTATTACGTGGGGCACGCGGAGTGGTTCGCCGGGGAGAGCGGGTGGCGGCTGCTGGACCTGTGCCGGGCTAGCGGGGCAGCAGGTCCCGGGTGAAGACGACACGTGGCCTGCCCGGTCCGTCGTAGTCCTCCACAACGCGCGCGTCGAAGCCGAGGGTGCGGTGGAAGGCCATCGACCCCTCGTTGGTCACCGAGGTGATGGCCTTGAGGCGGACCGCGCCCTGCCGTGCGGCGGCCTCAATGAACGCCGCGTAGAGGCTGCGGCCGAGACCGGTACCGCGTGCGTCGTCCCGGGTCGCCACCAGGTGCACGTAGCCGGTGCGGTCGGGCGAGACGAACCCGAAGAGGTAACCCCGGATGCCGTCGTCGGCGCGGGCGACCAGACAGGTTGACCCGAACTCCTGCACCAACGCGGTGAGATGGAGGGCGCGAAGGTCACGCTCTCCCCAGTAGCGTGCGTGGTCCTCCAGGACCTGGTGGAGGTCGGTGACATCGGCGGGTTCGATACGGACGTCCATGGCGTCGATCATGGCAGAGAGCCGTACCGAGTCGAGAAGGAGATGGGTCATGATCACGGGTTACGTTCTCGGTGAAAGCCTGCGCCCCGGTGCCGTGTTCGCGCCGCACGGCCTGCGCATCCGGAAGGTCGAGCGAGTCGACAACTCGGCGAGTGCGACGGCCGGGCAGCCCGACGCCTGGACGTTCATCGAGTGGGAGACAGACGACGACAGCGCGTCGGGTCCGATCGCGGAGGGGCTCGCCGCCGCTTTGGAGCCGTCCAACGGCTGGTACGCCGACTTCGCCGTTGGGGATGAGCGCGTGGTTGTCTTCGCCGGGAAAGTGTTCCGCTATCGGCGCGGCGACGAGGCCGGCCGCGCCGAAGCGGTCGCGTACGGGCGGTCGGTGGGGACCCCGGAGCATCAGCTCGACTGGGAGGAGTAACCCCGGCGGCTCCATTCCTGTGCGAGCAACTCGTACGAGCGCACCCGGTCCGCGTGGTCGTGGGTGATCGTGGTGATGAGCAACTCGTCGGCGCCCGTGGCCTCTTGGAGTTGTTCCAGCTGGCCGGCGACCCGGCCGGGCGCACCGACGAACTGGGTGTCGATGCGGTCCTGGACCAGTTCGCGGTCCTCGTCCGTCCAGACGTGGGCGCGGGCTTCCTGCGGCGTCGGGAACTGGATGGCGCCCTCCGCCGTACGGATGGAGCGCACCCACAGGCCGTAGCCGGTGGCGAGTTCGCGGGCCGTCTCGTCGTCCTCGGCGACGACGACGTCGGCCGAGACGGTGACGTACGGCTTGTCGAGGGCGTCGGAGGGCTGGAACGCGGCGCGGTAACCGTCCGCCGCCTCAAGGACGGTGGCCGGGCTGACGTGGTAATTCGCCGCGAAGCGCAGGCCGTTGCGGCCCGCGACCTCGGCGCTCGTGCCACCGCTGCTGCCCAGGATCCACACCTCTACGTCGGCGCCCTCGCCCGGTACGACATGCGCCTCGATGCCGTCCGGGGAGCGGTAGGTCCCGGCCAGCAGAGCGAGGACGTCGTCGACCTGCTCCGCGTAGTCCTGGGACTTGGCGTCGGGCAGCAGGAGCAGCTTGCGTTGGAGGGCGAATCGGGGTGAGCCGAGGAGGCGTTCGAAGGAGAAACGGGGTGGGATGCGCAGGCCGTTGGGGGCCTTGCCGTCGACGATCGGGGTCGCCGAAGGCAGCGGGGGTGACGGACGGCCGCCGGAGCGGCCCAGGCCCAGGTCGAAGCGGCCGGGGTGCAGCGCGTCGATCAGGCCAAACTCCTCGACCGTGGACAGGGCGGTGCGGTGGCCGAGTTGTACGGCTCCGGAGCCGAGCCGGATCGTGGAGGTGGCGGAAGCCGTCAGCGCCAGGACAACCGCGGGGGACGTGCCCGCGACGCCCGGGTTGAGGTGGTGCTCGGCGAACCAGTAGCGGGTGTAGCCGAACTCCTCAGCTCGGCGCGCGAGTTCGATGGAGTTGCGAAGAGCCTGGGGCGCGGTGGAGCCGGAGGAGATCGGGACCAGGTCGAGGACGCCGAGGGGGATGCCGGGAGACATGTGCTCACTCACTCCTCAGTGGTCGGCGGCGGAGGCGGGCTCGGGCAGGACCGGTCCCCAGCCGAACGGCGGGTCCGGGATGTCCTTGCGCAGTACCGGAGTCACCGCCGACTGGAACAACTCCAGCGAGTCCCGGTGCTGACGATACGTCAAACCGCTTGCGTCCGCGTGGAGATGGAGCACCGTGTGGCCGAACTGCTCGTGGTAACGGTGCACCTTGTCGATGACCTGCTGCGGGCTGCCGATCAGTGCGGAGCTGCGCTCGACGTAGTCCTCCAGGGTCTCGAAGACGATGGGCAGGCCCACCTGTTGCTGGAAGGCGAGGTTGTTCTCGAAGACCGGCCGGTAGGCGGCCAGCGCCTCCTGGGTCGTGGGGGCGACGTAGAGGCCGGCCGTGCCCGCGCCCACCGCGATGTCCGCCGGGTCGTGGCCGTAGTGCTCCCAGCGTTCACGGTAGTAGCGGATCAACTCGGCATACGGCTCTATGGGGTTGGTGACGTTCGCGGAGAACAGCGGGTCGCCGTAGCGGGCGGCGAGGTCGACGCTCTCCTTGCTCGTCGCGCTGCCGTGCCAGACCCGGATGGGTTGTTGGTACGGCCGCGGCCACACCTCCGCGTCCTTCAGCTCCGGGCGGAACCGTGTCCTCGCCGTCACCTTGTCCTGGCGCCAGAGCTGCCGGAACACCTCGTAGCTCTCGGCGTTGCGCTCCCACTGGTCCTCGGGCGTGACGTGGAACAGCTCGCGCTGGGCGGTGCCGTTGCCCTTGCCGATGATCAAGTCGAGGCGTCCGCCGGAGAGATGGTCGAGGGTCGCGTAGTCCTCGTAGGCCCGGACCGGGTCGAGGAGGCTCAGGGTGGTGACCGCCGTGAAGAGGCGGATGCGGCGGGTCAGCGCGGCGATGTGGCTGAGGACCACCGTCGGCGAGGAGGAGATGAAGGGCCGCTCGTGCCGCTCCCCCACACCGAAGCCGTCGAAGCCCAACTCCTCGGCCAGCAGGGCGTTGTCGAGGACTTCGCGGAAGCGTTCGTGGGTCGACTTCTGTTCGCCGGTCGTCGGGTCCGGGCGGTGGACGATGAGGGTGATCGCGAGGAACTTCACGATGCCGCCCGTTCCTCGCGCACGTCGTCCGGGTGGGCGAGGCCGAGGTGGTCGCGCAGGGTCGGGCCCTCGTACTCGGTGCGGAAGACGCCCTGTTCCTGGAGGAGCGGGACCACTTTGTCCGCGAAGGGGTCAAGGCCGGTCGGGGTGATGTGCGGGACGAGGATGAAGCCGTCGCTGGCGTCGGCCTGCACGAAGTCGTTGATGGTCTTCGCGACCGTGGACGGGGAGCCGATGAAGGCCTGCCGGTTGCCGGTCTCGATGACCAGGTCTCGGATGGACCAGCCGTTCGCCTCCGCCCGCTCGCGCCATTCACGGGCGGTCGCCAACGGATCGCGGTACATGCGGACTTGGGCACGCCCCTTGGAGATGTGGTTCTCGCTGACGTCCGGGTCGACGTCGGGCAGCGGGCCGTCCGGGTCGTAGGAGGACAGGTCCCGGTTCCAGACGAACTCCAGGTGCTTGATGGCCGTGGCGCCGCTGACCTGCTGGCGGCGCACCTCCTTGGCCAGGTCCTCGGCCTCGGCGTCGGTGTCGCCGAGCACGAAGGTCGCGGCCGGGAGGATGAGCAACTGGTCCGACCTGCGGCCGTACTTGGCGAGGCGGGACTTGACGTCGGTGTAGAAGGCCTGGCCCTCGCCGAGGGTGCTGTACCGGCTGAAGATGGCGTCCGCGCTGGACGCGGCGAACTCACGGCCCTCGTCGGAGTCGCCGGCCTGGAAGATCACCGGGCGGCCCTGCGGGGAGCGCGGGACGTTGAACTGGCCCTGGATGTCGAAGTGTTGGCCCTGGTGGACAAAGGCTCCGGCCTTGGCATCGCTCAGGAACGTACCGCTCGCCCGGTCGGCGACGACCTCGTCGCCGTGCCAGGAGTCGAAGAGTTCCTGGGTGGTGGCGAGGAACTCCTTGGCGCGGGAGTAGCGCTCGTCCTGCGGCAGGAAGCCGCCCCGGCGGAAGTTCTCGCCGGTGAACGCGTCCCAGGAGGTGACGACGTTCCAGGCCGCGCGACCGTCGGAGAGATGGTCGAGGCTGGCGAACTGGCGGGCCACCTCGTAGGGCTCGTTGAACGTGGAGTTGATGGTGCCGGTCAGGCCGAGGTGTTCGGTGACGGCGGCGAGCGCGGCGAGGATCGTGAAGGTGTCGGGGCGGCCGACCACGTCCAAGTCGTAGATCTTCCCACCCTGTTCGCGCAGCCGCAGCCCCTCGGCGAGGAAGAGGAAGTCGAACTTGGCGCGCTCGGCGGTGCGGGCGAACTTCGCGAAGGAGCTGAACTCGATGTGGCTGCCGGCCGCGGGGTCGCTCCACACGGTGGTGTTGTTGACGCCGGGGAAGTGGGCGGCCAGGTGGATCTGCTTCAGGGGCTTGCTCATGTCGTACGGTCCCTCCGGCTCAGGCGGTGGCTGCGGCAGCGGCGTAGCGGTTGGCGGGGCGGGCGAGCCCCAGTAGGCCGCGCAGGGTGTCGGCCTCGTAGGCCTGGCGGAAGGCGCCCCGGCGCTGGAGTTCGGGAACCAGCCCCTGGGTGATCGCCGGGAGGTCGTGCCCCGCGACGGCGGGCCGCAGCCGGAAGCCGGTCAGGCCTGTCGCCTGCAACTCCTGGAGTAGGTCAGCGAGTTGGGCGGGGGTACCGGTGAAGATGCGGGCGTCGCTGGTGTACGGCTGCCCCGCGAGGGCGTCGAGGCGTTCGCGGCGGGCCACCGCCGTGGCCTCGTCGTCGTCGAGGAAGACCACCAAGTCGCCGAAGATGTGCAGGAGTTCGTCGGCGCGTCCGGCGGTCTGCTGCTCGGCGCGGATCTCCGCGACGATCGCCCGCGCGTCGTCGGTGTCGTGCGGGGTGACGTAGCCGACGTCGGTGGCGCGGGCAACCAGCCGGTACGGGATGGTCTGGTGGGCGAGGGAGCTGACGATCGGCTGGCCCTGGGGCGGGCGAGGTGTGATGGAGGGGCCCTTGACGCTGAAGTGGCGGCCCTCGAAGTCGATGTAGTGCAGCTTGTCGCGGTCGACGAAGCGGCCGGTGGCGATGTCCCGGATCTCGGCGTCGTCCTCCCAGCTGTCCCAGAGGCGGCGCACGACCTCGATGTAGTCGGCGGCCTCGTCGAAGTGCTCGGAGAGCCGTTCCTGTCCGGCCTCGGTCCGCAGGCTCTCCAGGCTGATCGGCTCGAAGGTGCGGCGTCCGAAGTGGTCGGCCTCGTGCGGGCGGGCGGAGAGCTGCACGCGCAGGCCCGCGCGGCCGGTGCTGACGTAGTCGAGGGTGGCGATCGCCTTGGATATGTGGAACGGCTCTGTGTGCGTGGACACCACCGTCGGGACCAGGCCTATGTGGCTGGTGAGCGGTGCGATACGGGCCGCGGTGAGTACGGCGTCGAGGCGTCCGCGGACCTGGTCGGTGCGGCCGTCCAGCTCGCCGTAGTGCGAGGACTGGAGGCCGAGGCCGTCCTCGAAGGTCACGAAGTCGAGGAGGCCGCGCTCGGCCTCGGCGACCAGGTCGGCCCAGTAGGCGGCGGTGAACAGGTCGCGGGGCCTGGCCACCGGCTCGCGCCAGGAGGCGGGGTGCCAGCCGGTGCCGTCGAGGGCGACGGCGAGATGCAAGGGAGAAGGGGAGGTCGATGACACGAGTGGGTGCCTTCCTGGAAGTCCGTACGAGATCGCCGGCCCATGGACCTGGGCACACGGCGGCTGAGGGAACGGGTCAGGGGCGACAGAGCGCGCCGGCCACGCGCAGCAGGTCTATGTGCTGCCGCGTGGTGAGTCGCACGTGGAGGACGGATGCGCCACACATGTGCTCCACCTCCACGGATTCCGGCTTCATAAGGGGCAACGGCACAGCTATGCCGTTTCTTCCGGATCGGCGGCGGCAGTCGGACCTGTGTGGCGGACGAGCGAGAAGACGGTGCGGGCGCGCAGGGTGAAGCCGATCGACTCGTACAGCCGGATCGCGTTCGTGTTGGTGGCCGCCGCGTGCAGGAAGGGGTGCTCGCCGCGTTCCTTGATGCCGGCGGCGACCGCGCGGACCAGGCGGGTGGCCAGGCCCCGGCCCCGGTGGTCGGGGTCGGTGCACACGGCGCTGATCTCGGTCCAGCCGGGCGGGTGCAGGCGTTCGCCGGCCAGGGCGATCAGCCGCCCCTCCTCGCGGATGCCGAGGTAGGTGCCCAGTTCGACGGTGCGGGGCAGGTAGGGGCCGGGTTCGGTGCGGGCGACCAGGTCGAGGATCTCGGGTACGTCGTCGGGGCCCAGGCGTATGGCCTCGGGGTCGGGCTCGGCCCGCAGTGCGGTGTCCACGAGCTGGACGCCCTGCCCCGAGCGGACGATCTCCCAGCCGTCGGGGACCTCGCTCACCCCGCGCACGGCGGCGGTGCCGCCGGGGCCGACGAGGGTGGCCAGGTCCGCCCAGGCGCGTGGGTCGTCGTTGTCGGTGATGGCGTTGAAGCCGGCCACGTCGACGGGGTAGCGGGCGGCGCGGCCGACGCGTTCGGCGAAGTGGGCGTGCGGGCCGGTGAGCGCGGCCCAGGCGGGGTTGTCCAGAACGTGGGACGTGGACGTGGACGCGGACGTGGACGTGGACGCGGTGGTTGCGATGCTGGCGGTGGAAGACATCGGGTGACGGCTCCAGTACTGGTCGCGCGGGTGGGGACCCCGCCGCGACGTGGCGGGGTCCCCTTGCCGAGAGGGTGGGTCAGGAGTCAGTCACCGGCAGTCCGGGCGGGTTGACCTCGGACTTGGCGACGGCCTCGTTCGAGAGGTTCCAGGCGGCCAGCCACTTGGCGTACTGCCCGTTCTTGATCAGGTAGTTGATGGCGTCCGCGAGGGGCTTGGCGAGGCCGCTGTTCTTCTTCGCGGTGGCCGCGATCAGACCTTGGAGGGACGATCCGGCGCCGGAGTACGTGCCCGCGTTACGGACCGCCTTCGCGGAGCCCTTGGTCGAGGAGACCTGGTAGGCGACCGAGGGGTTCGGGGCGAGGTAGGCGTCGATCTTTCCGGCGGCCAGTGCGAGGTAGGTGCTGTTGTTGTCCTGGAAGTACTTGACGGTGAGCGCCTTCTTGCCTTCGGCGGCCAGCTTCTTCTTCCATTCCAGGAGGATCCGCTCCTGGTTGGTGCCCGCGCCCACGGCGACGGTCTTGCCGGCGAGGTTCTCGTAATTGCCGTCGAAGTTCCAGGAGTTGTCGGCCTTCACCGCGAAGCCGAGGTTGTCCTCGCGGTAGGAGGCGAACTCGTACTTCGCCTTGCGCTCCTCGGTGTCGGTGACGTTGGAGAAGGCAACATCGACCTTGCCGCTGTCCAGTCCGATGAAGAGGTTCTCCCAAGTGGAGTTCTTCAGCTCGGGCTTGAGGCCGAGGACGGCGGCGACCAGGCGGGCGATGTCGGTCTCCGAACCGGTGAGGGTCTTCTGGTCCGAGCCGACGTAGCCGAGCGGCGGGGAACCGGCGGGCAGGAAGCCGACGCCGATCTCCAACGTGCCGCTCTTCGCTATGGACTTGGGCAACTCGGCGCTGATCGACTTCACTTCGGCGACCTTGAGCGTGGCCTCCTTGGCGGCGCCGTTGGAGAGAGCGCCCACGGTGACCGTGCCGGAGGCGGCGTTGCCGGACGTGGTGGCCGCGTCGCTGTCTCCCCCGCAGGCGGCGAGCCCGCCCGCGAGGGAGGCGACGACAGTGCCGGCGGTGAGTCCGCGAGTGAGTCTGCTGCGAAGGCTGAGGGGAGACATGGCTGTTCCTAGGCTCGGTGTTCGGGGCTGGTGAAGGTGGGAGTGCGGGCCTGTAAAAGGTGGAGAGTGAAGGCGGGGTTCAGAGGACCTTGCTGAGGAAGTCCCTGGTCCGTTCGTGCTGTGGCTTGTCGAGGACCTCGTGGGGCGGGCCCTGCTCGACGATCTTTCCGCCGTCGATGAAGACGACCCGGTCGGCGACCTCGCGGGCGAAGCCGATCTCGTGGGTGACGATGACGAGGGTGGTGCCGCTGGTCGCCAAGTCCTTGATGACGGCGAGGACTTCGCCGACGAGTTCGGGGTCGAGGGCGGAGGTCGGCTCGTCGAAGAGGATGACGCCGGGGCGCAGGGCGAGGGCGCGTGCGATGGCCACGCGCTGCTGCTGGCCGCCGGAGAGCTGCCTCGGGTAGGCACCGGTCTTCTCGGCGAGACCGACCCGGCCGAGCAACTCCCTTGCCAGTTCCAGGGCTTCGGGCTTGCCGAGCCTGCCGGTGGCGACCGGGGCGGCGGCCACGTTGTCCAGGACGGTCAGGTGCGGGAAGAGGTTGAAGTTCTGGAAGACGAACCCGATCCGGCCGCGCTGCGCGAGGATGGCTCGTTCGCTCAACTCCTTGAGCCGCCCGCCCTGTTGCTTCACTCCGATCAGCTCGCCGTTGACGCTGACGTAGCCGATCTCGGGCTTCTCCAGGTGGTTGATGACCCGCAGCAGCGTGGACTTGCCCGAGCCGGACGGGCCGAGGATCACGGTGACCTCGCCGGGTCGTACCGTCAAGTCGACGCCGTCCAGGACCCGGTGGGCGCCGTACCACTTGTGCACGTCGTGCACTTCTACGGCGGCGGGCGTGATGTCCGCGAGCGGTTCGGCTGTTTTCACGGTCATATCGAGGCCTCCCTGCGGATGCGGGCCCGCAGGTCGGTGGCACCGGCGCGGAGTTTCTGGATCGGGGTCGGCGGCAGGGAGCGGGTGGCGCCCCGGGCGTAGTGCCGCTCGACGTAGAACTGGATGACGGACACGACGCTGGTCAGGATCAGGTACCAGACGGTGACGACCAGGAGCAGCGGCACGATGTCGCCGGGGTAGGTGGAGCCCATCGTCTGCGCGGAGCCGAACAGGTCGAGCAGCGAGACGTAGAAGACCAGGGAGGTGCTCTTGATCAGGCCGATCAGCTGGTTGACGTAGTTCGGGGTGATGGAGCGCAGCGCCTGGGGGAAGACGATCCTGCGGAACTGGTAGCTCTTCGGCAGGCCGAGGGCGGAGGCCGCCTCGTGCTGGCCCTGGTCGACGGAGAGGATGCCGCCGCGGACCACTTCGGCCGCGTAGGCCGCCTCGTTGAGGCTGAGGCCGACGACGGCGACGGCCATGTCGGTGGCGAGTTTCGACTCGTCGAAGGAGAAGAAGGCGGGGCCGAAGGGGACGCCGATGCTGAGCGTCTGGTACAGGGCGCTGAAGTTGTAGAGGAAGATCAGCACCACGATGAGCGGGATCGAGCGCAGGGCCCATACGTAGGTCCAGCTCGCCGCGCGCAGCACCGGACTCTTCGACAGCCGGGCCAGGGCGAGCAGGATGCCGCCGAGGAGGCCCAACACGGCGCTGAGCGCGGCCACTTCGAGGGTGATGACGAGTCCGTCGAGGATCGTCGGGCGCAGGAACCAGTAGCCGAAGCGGTCCCACTGGTAGAAGGAGTTGGTGACCAGTCCGTGGATGAACTGGGCGACCAGCACCAGCACGACCAGGGTGACGAGCCACCGGCCGGGGCGGCGCAGCGGCTGAACGCGCTGTGCGGTGAGGGGTTTTGACGGGACATCAGTCGACGGGGCGTCGGCCAGGGACACGGTGGTGCCTGGGGGTTCACTCATGGTGGGCTCCGGCAGGTTCACAGACCCCGGTCCGTGGCGGTGGACGCGCGACGGCGGACGGCACGCGCGGGTGCACGGGGCCGGGGGCGGGGAGGGGGCAGGCACACCGACGGGATCGGGTGTGCGTCAGAGGTGCGTCGGCCGACTGGTCGTCAGACCCGACAGCGGGCGCGGCCCGACGCGGTACACAGTGCGCTGCTGACCCGGAGCAGATCGACAGCGCGGTCGGCGACGAACAGGTTGGCGTACGACCGTACGCAGCCCTGCGGGCGGCATGTGGCCGTCCTGGGAGCTGCGTACATGGCGTCACCTGTCACTGTTCCGGCCCCGTGGGGCCTCGCGCTTACCGAACGTCATCCGGTCCGGTCGTCACCTGGGGCACCCCACCGCGTGCGAGGGTTGCCGGTCAGCAAGCCAGGGCTTGTCGCTGACACTCATGACCGTTCTGGGTCGCAAGTTAAGACAATTGTCCGAACGTATGTCAATGGCCGTCCAGCAACTGGACGCCACAGAACGCGCTCAGCTGCGGCAAGCTCCCGTTTCGTCCGCCGCGTGGGCTGCCCAGTCCAGGATCTGGACAGCGGCACCGGCGGCCTCCAGGCCCCGGCAATGGGCGTGGTGGCGGCGGGCGATGCCGTCGAGGTCGAGGTGGGTGCCGAAGGCCGGGTGGGCGGCCAGCCGGCGGCCGTAGGCCCACAGGTGGGGGTGGTCGGCGATGCGCTGCACGGCGGCGGCGTCCAGGTGGTTGCGGTGCACGGTGTCGAGTTGGACCAGTGACACCCACAACTCGACGTCGGCAGCGGTGAGTTCGTCCCGGATCAGGTGCTCGCGGCCGTCCAGCCAGCGGTCCAGTGAGCCGAGCGTCTCCAGCAACCGGCCCAACGCCTCGTCGCGCTCGTCCTGTTCGACACCGGCCGCACCGGCACGCTGCGCGGCGTCCTCAATGCCTTCGGCGCACAGCCGCTCGACGGCCTCGATCTCCGACTCGGCGCCGCACGGGTACAGCTGAGGTCCGCCCTCACCGAAGTGCCGGGCGAGGTCGCGCATGATGTCGGGGGCGTGGGTGCTGACGATCCGGCCGGACCAGTCGTCGCTGAGCACCGGCGCGGCGGCCGGTCCTGAGTAGCGGTGCGCGCTCGCCTCGTAGAGCGGGCGCAGCGCGGAGTGTCCACCACTCGGACAGTCGGGTACGGCGGAGAGGAACACGGCCGGACAGCTCTCGTCGAGGCCGAGGAGGCTGTGGGTGACGGCGATGCGCAGGCCGTCGGCACAGGCGGTGGAGAGATGGAGGCGGTAGCGGCGCGGCACGGCATAGTGCCCGCTGCGCGCGTCGCGGCCGATCCGGCCCCGGAACGTGGGGGCGGACCTGGGTGAGGGGATGGCGGCGAGAGGCGTGCTGGACATAGGACTCCCCGGGTACGGGCGCGTGGACGTACGCGCGGCGGAAGCGTCGTCGAGCGGAGGACGGGGGCTCAGCGCAGGGGGCTGATCGCGCTGCAGACCCGCAGCAGGTCGATGTGACGGCGGGAGGTCAGAAGAGGCGAACGGTCCACGCGGCTGGTGATGACCGACTCAAGGCGCCCCATTGTTTCCCTACCTGTTCACTAGGATTCCCTACTGGAGTGTCGATCCGCTGTCGCCCGGGGTCAAGAGGGCGTCCACGGGTCGGGCACCGATGCCCGACCCGTGGACGCGCCGTGCTGCTACTTGGCGTACATCAGGGTGCCGAAGCCGAGCTGGTCGTAGCCGCCGCTGTCGGAGCCGTAGTCACCTCCCCCGCCCTCGGGCGCGACGAGGTTGTAGTACATGGCCGAGATGTACTTGTCGTCGAGGCCGATCCGCCGGTTGTAGTGGAAGTGGAGCATCGCCCACACGGGCCGGATCTGGCCGCGCGAGGCGGAGGACACGACCGTCTGGGACGACTGGGCGCAGCTCTGCCCGGTGCCCCAGGTGTAGGTGGTGAAGGGCACGTCGCTGCCGCTGTTGTACTTCGCGACGTACTGGGCGGCCTTCATGAAGCGACGGCTGTCGTACGAGTAGAGGTCGTCGCCCTGGTTCCAGGCCATCTCGCAGATCGCGCCCATCTGGCCCATGCCCAGGACGGTGTGGCCCTGGTCGCGGCCGGACTCCTGCCACTGGCCCAGCGCGTAGCCGTCCGAGTCGGTGTACAGATACGGCACGGCATGCGCGATGGACCCGTTGCCCGCACCGGACTTGAAGTAGCTGACGGCCTGGTCGTACTTGGCGCTGTCCTCGTTGAGGATCGCGATGGCCAGGATCGAGGCCATGTTGCACAGGTCCCAGTTGGCCCAGTAGTTGGTGATGCAGGCGTCGTTGTGGTTGGTCAGGAAGCTGTTGTTGAGCGGGTAGAAGACGTTGGCCAGCATCTGCTGGGCGGCGGCGAGATTGAAGCCGCTGTAGTCCCGCATCAGCTCGCAGGCGTTGGCGAACTGCCAGCCGTAGAGGCCGGCCGCGAGGAACCGGTCGGCATTGCCGGTGACCGAAGTCAGCGTCGACGACCAGGCGTTGAGGATGTTCGCGGCGCACACGGCGTTCGCCTCGGTGCCGCCGACCTTCCAGCGCAGGGCGTTCTGGTAGGCGGCGGCGATGTCGTTGTAGAGCAGGCTGTAGTTCTGGCCGTCGCCGCCGCGGATGATGGTGGCGGTGGCCCGGTTCGTCCAGGTCGACTGGGAGTGGGAGTTGGCGGTCAGCCTGTTCCAGCCGGACAGCCAGGGGTCGGTTCCCGCCGCGACCCTGACCTTGGCCCGGTTGATGTCTCCGGCGTTGTGGAGCATGCCGGGGTGGGTGAACGTGGCCGGGGCCGCGTGCGCGGCGGTGGCCACGGTGGCGCCGCCGAGGGCGACGGCCGCGGTGAGTCCACCGGCGGTCTTCAACAGACCGCGGCGGCTCAACTCTGTTCTACGGAGGTGCTCGTGGGGGGACGTGCGGCTCATTGCGGTGCATCTCCAATCCATGAAGGATCAGGTGGGCGTGATGCTCACCTCGTCGAACTCGGTGGTGCAGCGGACCAGTTGGCTGCGCGAGCAGACCACCAGCCCGACGTAGTAGGGGGCGTCACCGAAGCCGGGGATCTCTCCGTCGGCGAGGGGGGTCCAGGTGACACCGTCATCGGTGGACAGCGCTGCGCTGAAGGCGGTCCCGACGCGCTTCAGCCGCAGCAGGGCGGGGAGGGTGACAGCGGCTCCGCCGGTGAAGGCGGAGGCACCGGCCACGGTCTTGCGGAGCATGAGCTGGGCACTGGTCCCGCCGGTCACGATCACTCCGGCGGCCTGGTCGAACGGCGACAGCGACTTCGCCATGAGCAGCCCGACCCGGTCGGTGGTCACGCCACTACGGGAGACGATCCGCGCGACGACCTCACAGTCACCGCTGACCGGCCGCCGTACGAACTGCCCTGTCATTCCTTGGCCGTTGGCGTTCAGGTCGACGCCCGCGCCCCGCACGGTGAAGGTGCCGGCGTCGTACGACGTGCTGCCCGGCATGGTGATCGCCACCACGCCCAGCGTCCCGAAGGCACGGTCGTCGAGCACGGTGTCGCCGAGATCGCCGTACGTCCACGGCGATGGCGGCGCGGCGCCGACCGTGAGCGCGAGGGTGCCGGTCGCGGTCCCGGAGGCGTTGGCGGCGGTCGTCGCGACCGTGAACTCGCCTGTCTCCGTGGGGGTTCCGGAGATCAGGCCGGTGCTCCGGTCGATGCGAAGGCCGCCGGGCAGTCCGTCCGCCGTGAACCGTACGGGCTCGTGCGAGGCGCGCAGCAGATACCGGAAGGCCGCGCCCTGGTTGGTGAACGCGGCGGTGGCGGAGGTGAGTTGGGGCTGCGCCGGAGTCGGCATCACGGCCTGCGCCGGTGTCGAACGCGGCCCGCGTCCACCGGCGTTGGTCTTCGCGACCGTGTAGTGGTACGTCGTTCCGGGCGTCCCCGTCGCATCGGTGTACCGGATGCGGGTGCCGAAGCCGACCGGGCCGACGTGGGTGGCGAGGGTCTTGTACGGTCCCCCGGTCCGCGCGGCGCGCAGCACCGTGTACTCGGCGGACAGGCCCGGGTCGGTCCATGTCAACTCGACTGCGTCGACGCCGGTTTCGGCCCGTAGGTCGGTGGCGGGGCGGGCGGGGCGGGGTACGCACCAGACCGTGCCGGACGAGGAGGTCACGCTGACGTTGTCGAAGGCGCCGGTACCGGCCTCGGCGTAGTCCTCGTCGACGCCGAGGCAGGAGGTGAGGGCGAGGCCCGCGTACGCGGTGCGGCCCAACTCGACCTCGGTGGTGCCGACTTCGGTCCAGTGGATGCCGTCCGGGGAGATGGCGCCGGTGCAGCGCGCGCCCTTCCGGGTCACGCGTACCCAGTAGGGCTTCCTCAGCCGGTAGCCGTCGCCCGCGCCCTCGACGTACGGCGCCTCCAGCGGGGTCGCCGACTCGGGAAGGGTGCCGAGGTTGGAGATCGGGAAGGCGGCCGACGTCGTGATCGCCTGCTGCTGGGAGGGCGGTACGGGTGTGCTGCCGGTGGCGGAGATCTGCGCGCCGGTCGACCCGCGTGCCGTCCACACCCCGCTCCACGTGTGCAGCGGCAGGCCCTGGATCAGCATCGAGGCGTGCGCCGCGTTCGCGTCGAGGGACGCTCGGACGGTGACGCCGATCTTGGAGTACTGCGAGCTGAGCGGCCACACGATCCGCGCGGTGACCGTGCCGTCGCCGCGCAGCGGGAGGTGGACGAGGCGGTAGGTGTCAGAGGCACCGCTCGCCTCCAGGACGAAGCGTTCACCGTCGAAGGCGGCGGAGCCGGGGATCTTCACGGCTCCGACGTCCTGGGTCGACCAGAGGTCGGGGAGACCGGCGGCAGCTGCCGACCATGTCGAACTACCGCTGCTGCCAAGGCTGTTGGAGGCAGCCACCGTGTAGTAGTACGCCCGTCCGGCGTGCACGTTACGGTCCGTGCACGTCGGCTGCCTCACCCCGGACGCGATCTTCTCGTAGCGGCCGTCCACGTCGGTCGCCCGCAGGACCGTGTACGAGTCGGCCCAGGTCGACGGCAGCCAAGTCACCGTCACCGAGCGGTCGTTGCCCACTGCCGTGACACCGGCCGGTGGTGTCGGCACGGTCGGTGAGGGGGCCGTGGCACCGGCGTAGGCGAAGGTGCCCCAGCTCGGCAGGTCGTCGTTGCTGCCCTCGACGATCCGGGTGCCGCCGGTGCCGCGGAAGACGGCGTTCTTTGTGTACGGGGTGTCGAGGCCGCGCACACCGGCGTAATGCGCGTACGCCATCTCGTAGATGGGTGGAAGGCTGCCGCGCGACGTGGCCGAGACAGCCAGCTTGATGTACTTGCCGGTGCGGTCCAGGTCGGGGACGAAGGGGACGTCACCGCCGAGGTTGTAGCGGGCGGCGTACTCGACGTTGGCGAGGATGCGGTTGTCGTCGAAGCCCCAGAGGTCGATGCCCTGGTTCCAGGCGACCTGCGCGGCGTCCGCCAACAGGCCGACCGCGAGCTGTTCGTGACCCTGGTCCCGGCCGCTCTCCTGGCCCTGGCCCGCGTCGGTGACGATGCGGTGGCGGACGCTGCCGTTGCCGGCGCCGGCCGCGGCGAAGCGGAGCGCGTCGTAGAAGAGGGTGGGTTCCTCGCAGAACACACCTATGGCCAGCAGTGATTGAAGGGACGTCAGGTCCCAGTTGCCGTTGGCGTAGAGCATGTAGCAGGACAGGGCCGGGTACCAGACGCGGAGGAAGGAGTCCTCGCAACGGGCGATGTCGGCGGCGGTCCAGCCGTCGTAGCCGCTGTGGCGGAGGAGTTCGGCGGCGTTGGCGAACTTGAAGGCCTGGAGGCCCGCGCCGAGGGGGCCGTCGGCTCCGGTGATGGCGGTGAGCGAGGCGGCCCACGCGTTGAGGATGTCGCGGGCCTTGTCGGCGTGCGCGGTGTCGCCGGTGACGGACCAGATGAGGGCGTTCTGGTAGGCGGCGGCCGAGTCGGCGACGGCCTGGTTCTGGTAGTTGGCGGGGCCGCGCCCCCAGGTGGTGATCTGGCCGATGTTCTGTACGGCGTACGAGGACGAGGAGCGCGCGTGGGCCGCGAGCGCCAAGTAGCCGTCGTAGACCGGGGATTGCTTGGCGGCGACGGCAGCCTTCATGCGGGCGAGGTCGTCGGCCGTGTGCAGCAGCCCGGGGTGGGAGAAGGTCACCTCGGAGTCGTTGCCGGACGCCACCGCCCGGCCGGGCACAAGCAGCCCGCTCGCGCCCGAGGCCAGCAGGAGGGCGGCGGCGCCGCCGAGGAAACCTCGGCGGCTAGGCGAAACCGGACTAGTAGACGCCGGTTCGCCAACCCCCTGAAGGGGCGCGGGGAACGGCGCGACCAGCCACGACGGAGCCGCAGCCAACCGACGGCCCCTCCCCGCCCTTCCAGCGGAGCGCTTCCTCATGACGCGGCAGCCGCCTCGGCCTCGGCGGTGGTGAGGAACTTCAGGTTGGTGACGTGCTCGTTGTAGAACCACTGAATCTCGTCGGTGGTGTAGAACCAGCTCGGCTTCTTCATCGAGTCGGCGACAACCAGCCCATTGATCACCAGGTTCTCGAACGTGACGTTGTTGATGGCGTGTTCGGCGTCGTAGCCGAGGAAGAGGGAGGGGTTGGCGCGGGTGCCCGTGTAGCTGAGGTTCTTGACGTACACGTCCTCGATGCCGCGGCCGACCGAGGTGTTGTACTTCGTGTTGTACATGACCTTCATGTAGATGACCTGGCCCCAGCGGAAGTCCTCGATCCGTACGTCCTCGATGCGGACGCTCTTGATCAGGTTGGAGTCGCCGGGGTTGAGGGCGATGCAGCCCTGGTAGTTCATCTGGGGTTCGCGGTGGTCGAGGATGTCGATGTTCTTGATGACGAGGTTCTCGATCGTCTCGGGCGCGTCGGTGTTGCCGTGCGTGCCGACGTTGATCGGGTGGGCGACGTCCGCCCACAGGGTGCAGTTCTTGACGGTGATGTCGCGGGTGTCGCCGTAGTAGTCCCAGCGGTGGCAGTAAATGGCGATGCAGTCATCGGAGTTGCGCATGAAGCAGCCGTCGAAGGTGATCCCGGTCGAGGAGAAGACGTCGAAGCCGTCGCCGTTGCCCTTCGAGCTGAACGCGCGTGCCTTGGTGATGTGGACGTTCTTGCTCTCGCCGAACGTGCCCGCGTATCCGGCCGGGTTGAGGATGATGACGTCCTCGACGCGGATGTTCTTGCTGCCTTCGCAGAGGATGGCGCCGCCGGGGTTGTTGTAGAGCACCCCGTGTCCGATCAGGCGGGACTTTTCCACGTCCTTGAAGTAGACCTGTGCGGTCAGGACGGCGCCGCCCGCGAGGTAGACGGTCTTGCCGCTGGGGACGGTGAGGATGTTGCCGGTGACGGTGTGGACGCCGGGGCCGAAGTAGAGGACGTTCGGGTCGTCGGCGGACGGGGTGTGGTGCTCGACGCGGTTGGTGATGAGGTGCAGGGCGTCGAAGGTCTCGTCGTTGATCTGTACGACGACGTCCTTCGGCTCGTCCAGGGTGAACCGCAGGGTGTCGCCGAGGAGTTCGGGCGTGATGCCGTACGAGTCCGGTCTCACCCTGGCCTTGGTGGTGCCGCCCTTGAGGTAGGTCACCTCGATCTCGACCGAGCCGTTGAAGTCGAAGTACACCATCGACGAGTTGTAGACCTTGCCCGACCCGGTGGTGGCGTTGATCTCCTCGAACTGCGGCCGGTAGATGTCGAGGGTCTGCCAGGTGCCGTCGGGGGTGCTGCGGACCCGCACCTGGAAGCTGGTGTTGGTCGGCATGGTCGCCGGACGCGGGTAAGTGACCAGCTTGGGGCGGGAGTTGTGGCCGTCGGAGGCGTGGGCCGCCGTCGCGGTCGGTCCGGAGAGGCCGGCGGCCAGCGCGGTGGCGCCGACCGCCTGGAGGGCCGTACGGCGGGACAGGGGTGTGTTCATGGTGCGACTCCTTGCAACAGACGGAAACCTGGGCTTACTTGAGGCCGCTGGTCGGGCCTATTTGAGGCCGCTCGTCGACATCCCGGCGACGAACCCGCGCTGGGCGACGAGGAAGATCAGGAGGATGGGGACGACGTACATCACGGAGGCGGCGGCCTGGAGGTTGGTGTTGGGGGTGCCGGCCGCCGAGACGTAGGTGGTCATCACCGCGACCGCGAGGGTGGAGTGGTCGGTGGAGAGCAGGAGTTGGGGCGCGATGTAGTCGCCCCAAGTCCAGGTGAAGGCGATGACGAAGCTCGCCGAGAGCACCGGCCAGGACTGCGGCAGGAAGATCCGCCAGAAGATCGCGCCGTATCCGCAGCCGTCGACGATGGCCGCCTCCTCCAGCTCGCGGGGCAGGCCCGCGAAGAACTGCCGGAAGAGGAAGACCAGATAGGGGGCGGAGGACAGGCCCCACAGCACCCACGGCCAGTAGGTGTCGACCATGCCGAACTTGGCGAAGATCAGGTAGGTCGGCAGCAGGGTGATCATCTGGGGCAGCATCATCGAGCCGATGAGGATGCCGAACAGCACCTTCTTGCCGGGCGCGGTCAGCCGGGCGAAACCGAAGCCGACCCAGGCGGAGCTGAGGGTGACGAGGGTCGCGTAAATGGTCGCGATGATCAGGGAGTTGCGGGCGTAGCCGAGGAAGTCGATGGCCTTGTAGGCGTCGACGAAGTTGCGCCACTCGAAGTGTGTCGGCAGCCAGTGCACCGGCGCTGCCGCCAGCTCGGCCGGGGCTTTGAGGCCGGTGAGGATCAGCCAGCCGAACGGGCCGAGGAACAGGCCGGTGATGACGACGAGCGCCGTGTAGAGGACGAGCCTGTTGACGCGTATCCGCACGCGGGCCGGAGAAACGCGGGCCGGGGACTTGGGGTGCACGCTGGTGGCGGTCACTTCTGCGCCTCCGGGTCGACGTTGTAGAACACCACGCCCGACGTGAACTTGAAGATGAGTCCGGTCGCGATGAGGATCAGGAGGAAGAGCACCCACAGCAGCGCGGAGGCGTATCCGTAGCGGCCGAGCGCGAAGTACTCCGCGAACACATGGATCATGTAGGTGTAGTTGGACTGCGGGATCGAGGTGAGGCCGCCGGTACCGGCCGTGGGCGCGAGCAGCATCGGCATGATGGTCTGCACCGAGGCGATCACCCCGGTCACGGTCTGGAAGAGCAGCACCGGCGACAGCAGCGGCACGGTGATGCTGCGGAAGGCGCGCCAGGCGCTCGCCCCGTCGATGCGGGCCGCCTCGTGGAGTTCGCGGGGGACGTCCTGGAGCCCCGCCAGCGAGATGATCATGATGTTGCCGGCCGCCCAGAGCACCGTCATGACGAGGACGTAGCGGGCGTAGGGATCGGCCAGCCAGCCGATCGCGTCGAAGCCGAAGAAGGTCAACGCGCCGTTGGCGGCACCGGAGTTCTGGTCGAAGAGGTTCTTGAAGGCGATGCCCGCGCCCACCGGCGGTACCACGGCGGGCAGATAGAGCAGGGTGCGGAAGAGTCCGCGTGCCTTGAGGGGCCGGTTGACGAGGACGGCGAGCGCGAGTCCGGCGATGATCGACAGCGGCACGGAGGTCAGCGCGAACAGGCCGGCCCGGCCCAGGGCATCCCAGGTGACCGAATCGCCCATCAGCTCGCGGTAGTTGCCGAGGCCGACGTAGTGCCAGTGCGGGGAGATGCCGTCGTAGGTGGTGAAGCTCAGCCACAGCGCGTAGGCCATGGGCGCGATGGTCAGCAGCGAGAAGCCGATGATCCACGGCGAGGCGAACATGTAGAACGCGCGGTGCTTGCGGGTCGTCATGGACGGCCCGGTGCGCGCGGTGGACCGGGTCCGGCCGGTCTTCGCGGTCGGGCGCGGCCGTCCGACGGCCGGCGAGGATGCCTGATCGACCGTCATCCCACCTGCTCCTTCCCGCGTTTGATCTGCTGGTTGATGACCGAGTTGAGGCGTCCGGCGAGCCGGTCGACGGACATCTCGCCGTGCATCGCGGGCGTGGCGGCCTGGTTGAAGAGGGACTCGAAGCCGTCGCCCGAGATGTACGGGGAGACGGCGACCACCGAGAAGTGCTTCAGCTCGTTCCGCTGTGCGCTCAACGTCCGTTTCTGGAAGTCCTCCTGATGGGGCATCAGGGAGCGCAGGGACTTCAGGCTGGGGATGCCCCAGCCGCTTGAGGCTCGGGCCTTCGCCGGTGCCTCGCCGAAGAACCATTCGAAGACCCGCCAGGCGGCGTCCTTGTTCCTCGCCTTGCGGGGCATCCACATGCCGGTGCCGCCCTGGCAGGCGCTGATCCGGGGGCCACCCGCGAAGACGGGAGCGGGGGCGAGCCGGGAGACCTCGGCCAGTTTCTTGTCGGCGCCGATCATGCCGCCCATCCAGTAGCCGTTATTGGACATGGCCATGCGGCCGGCCTGATAGGTGGGGCCGTCCCAGCCGTTGGGGTCGGGCAGGACGGGGCTGGGTCCGACCTTGAGCCGGCAGTAGTCCAGGTACCAGGCCAGCACCTTGCGGGCCTCGGGGGTGGTGAAGTCGACCCTGGTGAAGTCGTCGGCGAAGAGGCTGCCGCCGGCGGAGGCGGTCATGGTCGCCATGAGCGTGAGTTTGACCAGGCCGTTGTAGCTGCCGCCGAAGACGGTCGTCTGGCCCTTCGAACGCTGTACGAGGTGCTGGGCATGGTCCAGCCACTCCTCGAAGGTGATGGGTTCGGTCTCCGACGGGTAGGCGACGTGCTTCTTGTCGAAGGCCGCGGTGTTGTACCAGTACATGGAGTCCTGGGAGAAGTCCTTGGCCAGGCCGTAGCGGGGGCCCTTGCCCTGGACCTTGCCGTCGTAGCGCCACAGGTCGTTGACGGGGTCGAGGTCGTCGGGCCGCAGAACGCTGCTGGTGGCGAAGTAGGAGTCCAGTTCCTGCATCACGTCCCGCGCGGCGTAGAACGCGGCGTCCACGGCGCCGACCCCGCGCACCAGGTCCGGCGGGCTGCCGCTGGTGAGCATCGCGATCAGCTTGGTGATGTCGTAGTCCACCCGCTTGATCGAGATACCGGTGTCCTTCTTGGCCTGCTTGACCAGGTCGGGGCCCAGGTCATCGGCCTTCGCCATCACCGTGATGGTCTCGCCCGCTCCGCTCACCCCGGTCGACACCTGGAGGGCGCAGCCGTTCAGCGCCGCCGCGCCGACCCCCGCACCGGCCGCCGAGAGGGCGAGAAATCGGCGGCGGCTCAGGGGCGCACCAGCACGTGGGTGCATGACCGCACCACCTCCAATAGAAACCGGTTGTCACGCGTTGGGGCAGAGCTTCTTCCGGCTTGGAAACGGCGTCAAGACCTTGGGCGAACTTTCGAAAAGACTGGGTAACCTCGACGAGACGGCACTGGAACGTGGCCGACTAGAAACCGGTTGTCCACCAGGTATGGTCGAAGACCCGGGAACCCGATGGTTCAAGTCCCGGGACTTCGGCCGGTGTTCGGGCTGTCAGTGCAGGTCGGCGGCCTGCTCGGGGCTCTCGTCGAGGAACCCGCCCGACTGGTGCTGCCACAGCTTCGCGTAAGCGCCCTCGGCCGCCAACAGCTCCTGGTGCGTGCCCTGTTCGACGATCCGGCCACGGTCCAGGACGACCAGCCGGTCCATGCCGGCGACGGTGCTCAGCCGGTGGGCGACGACGAGTGCGGTCCGGCCCTCCATGAGCCGCCACAGCGCTTCCTGGACGAGGATCTCGCTCTCGGAGTCGAGGGCGCTGGTGGCCTCGTCGAGCAGCAGGATCGGGGCGTCGCGCAGAATCGCCCGGGCGAGCGCGACGCGTTGGCGCTGGCCACCGGAGAGCTTGATCCCGCGCTCCCCCACCATCGTCTCGAAGCCTTCCGGCAGCGCGTCGGCGAACTCGGTGACGTGCGCCGCCTCGGCGGCCCGGCGGACCTCGGCCTCGGTGGCGTCGGGCCGGGCGAAGGTGAGGTTCTCGCGCAGGGTGCGGTGGAACATCGCCGGGTCCTGCGGTACGTAGGCGATCAGGCTGCGCAGGTCGGTCTGGCGGAGCCTGCTGATGTCCTGGCCGCCGATCAGGATGCGGCCGGCGTCGATGTCCGTCATCCGCAGCAGGAGTCGGCTGAGGGTGGTCTTGCCGCCGCCGGACCGGCCGACGAGGCCGATCTTCGTGCCGCTGGGCACGGTCAGGTCGAGTCCGTCGAAGAGGGTGTCGGCGCCCGAGTGGGCGAAGGTGACGTTCTCGAAGCGGACGGACGCGGGCCGGGGCAGCAACGGCTCCGGCGAGGCCGGGTCGACGACGGTGGGCGGAGCCATCAACAGCTCGGTGAACTGGGCGGCTTCGGTCATCGAGCTTTCCAGCCGCCGGTAGATCTGGTTGAACTCGAACATGATCCGGGTCGCGTTGCTGTAGTACGTGAAGGCGACAACCACCGCCTCCACGCCGTGTGTTCCTCCGCCGAGCGCGACGGCGAGCAGCAGGCCCAGCGCGTTGGTGAACACGGAGAGTGGTGCGACCAGGGTGTCGATGCGCAGGTTGCCGTAGTCCCAGGAGCGCAGGGTGAGGCGCCTCGACAGTGCGACGCGGGAGCGGTGTTCGGCGGCCTCGCGTTCCTCGGCGGCGAACGCGCGGACCGTGTCCATGTTCATCAGGCTGTCGGCGACATGGCCGGACACCCGGGCGATGGCCTCCTCGCGCTCGTCGACGAGTGCCTGGCGGCGCCGGATGAGGGGCGCGACGACCAGGGCGGTGAGCGCGATCATCGCCAACAGGCCTACGACGAGCAGCGGTTCGTAGCGCCACAGCACGACCGAGCCGAACAGCAGCGGGACCAGGCTGCCCACCACCTGGAACGTCATCGTGTCGACGAACTCCTCGAAGCGGGAGGCGAAGCTCAACACCCGCTTGGTGAGCGACCCGGCGAAGTTGTCGTGGAAGAACGCGGCGTCCTTGGCGAAGAGTTCGTCCATGCCGATCACATACAGGTGCTCGATACCGAGCGCGTCCAGCCGGTTCAGACAGTGCAGTCCGAGGCGCCAGAACACCTCGGCGAGCAAGAGGACACCGGCGAATCCGAGGACGTACGGCAGTGTCGAGCGGACGCTGATCCCCGAGTCGCCGGCGATGCGGCCGACGAGCTTGGCGACGATCAGCGGCGCGATGTAGTTGATGCCGATGTTGCCCACCGCGGGCAGCAGTGTGGCGGGCGCGGTCCAGCGGCGGAGCCGGGCCAACTCCCGTCCGTAGTAACGAAGAGCGAGTGACACCGAGCCTTTGCGCGGTCCGGTGTCACGCGATTCAGGCGATCCCATTCCCACCCCGTGGTGTCGACGGCAGCCCGGTGAAAGGGCAGGCCGGAAGTGGCAGTGTCCCGCGTCGACACCCGCGTGGTCCAAGCGTTTTTCCCTCAACAGCTGTGATGCGCACGGGGTTTGCGGGCCCTACGGTGACACCATGGCGACCGATCCCGTGAGCGAGCCGATGCGGCTTGCCGACATGCCGTTGCACGATCCGTTCGTCGTGGCCGACGACGCGACCCGCACCTATCACCTCTACACGTCCAACGACCCGTCCGTCTCAGGCGTGCAGGGTGTCGGCACGATGGTCTACCGCAGTCGTGACCTGCGCGACTGGGCGCGTCCGGTGGTGGTGTTCCTTGCGGCGGAGCAGCCCAACCTCTGGGCAGGGGACGGCGGTTGGGCGCCGGAGGTGCACGCTTGGGACGGCAGGTACTACCTGTTCACCACACTGCACGACGAGAAGAGCCCGCTCCCGGTGCCCTCAACTGGCCGCTGGGGCACGCCGTTCCAGCTCGCGAACCACCGGCGCGGCACGATCACGGCCGTGTCCGAATCCCTGCTGGGCCCCTTCACTTCGGTCGACCCCGCGCGCCCCACCCCGCCCGAGCACCTCATGACCCTGGACGGCACGCTGTACGTCGACCCGTCCGGGCAGCCGTGGATGGTGTACGCGCACGAGTGGTTGCAGACCGTCGACGGCACGATGGAGGCGATCCGGCTGGCCCCGGACCTGACCGGGACGATCGGCGACCCGGTCTTCCTCTTCAAGGCCTCGGACGCGCCCTGGATCGGCGAGGAGATCCCCGCCGGTGTACCGCACCAACTCCCGCCCTACGTCACGGACGGCCCGCAGTTGTACCGCACCCCGGACGGGGCGCTGCTCATGCTGTGGTCGACGTACGAGAAGAACGTGGTCGGCGCGGACGGCAGCCTCACCGGTGGCTACGTGCAGACCTACGCGGTCTCCAAGTCCGGGGAGATCAAGGGTCCTTGGCGGCAGCAGCGACCGCTGGTCCGGAACGACAGCGGTCACGGCATGCTGTTCCACACGTTCGAGGGCCGGTTGATGATGATCCTGCACCGGCCGTTCGAGAACGCGCGCGGCAAGCTGTACGAGATGGAGATCGTCGGTGACGAACTGCGGGTACTGCGGCAGCGGAAGGACCTCGACGGCGGCGGATGATCCGTCGGCCGCTGCCCTCAACTCCTCGACGGCCGCTCCTCGTTACTGCTTGACCGCGCCCGCCAGCCCGTTGATGAAGAACCGCTGGAGCACGATGAAGATCAGGACGATGGGCAGCAGGGTGATGACCGACCCCGCGCACACCAGGGTCCACGCGGTGGAGTTCTGGCCGATGAAGTTGAACATGCCCACGGACAGGGTGTGCAGTTCGGGGCGGGAGAGGGTGAAGACCAGCGGGATGAAGAAGCTGTTCCAGGCGTTGATGCAGGCGAACAGGCCGACGGTCGCCAGCATCGGTCCGGACAGCGGGAGCATGATCCGCCAGAAGATCTGGTGGAAGTTGGCCCCGTCCACGCGGGCCGCGTCCTCCAACCCCCGGTCGATCGTCGTGAAGTAGCCCATGAAGAGGAAGGTGCCGAAGACCATCCCGCCCGCCGACTGGACGATGACCACCGACCAGAGGGTGTTGAGGAGATGGAGCCGCTGGATCAGGTCGAAAACCGGGATGATCGTGTAGCCGTGCGGCAGGAACAGCGTTACCCCGACCAGGCCCAGCCAGATCTTCTTGCCGGGGAACTCGGTGCGGGCCAGGACGTAGCCGGCCATCGAGGTGGCGAGCAGGGTGACGATGACCGTACCGGTCGCGAACAGGACCGTGTTGACGAAGAACCGGCTGAAGTCCGCCTGGGTCCAGGCTTCGCTGTAGTTGGACCAGTGGAACTCGGACGGGATCGGGTTCAGCCCGCCGGAGAAGAAGCCGTCGGTGCTCTTCAGTGAGCTGCCGAGCGCCCACAGGAACGGGTAGAGCCAGATGAGGCCGCCACCGAGCAGCGCGAGATAGAGCAGTCCGCGCCGGCCCTGGCGCAGGCTCAACCGCGTTCGCGGGCGCGGACGTTGGGACAGTGTGGACATCGACGTGACCCTTTGCTGGTTGGCGGCCGTTGATCGGCTGGCTTATTGGTCGGCGGCCGCGCGCCGGCGGCTGATCCCGCGCAGGGCGAGGACCTGGAGCGCGGAGAAGACGATGAGCAGCAGCCCGTAGAGGAACGAAGCGGCGGAGGCCAGGCCGATGTCGGGCTCGGCGGCGGCGCCGGCGGAGCCGCCGAAGGCCAAGTGGTAGATGTAGGTGTTGACGACCTCGGTGGCGAAGTACGGGCCGCCGCCGGTGAGGACCTGTACCAGGTCGAAGACCTGGAAGCTGCCGATGAAGGCCAACACCACGATGACGACGCCGACTTGGCGCAGCAACGGGATGGTGATCCGGAAGAAGGACTGCACCGGGCCGCAGCCGTCGAGCTTCGCCGCTTCGTACAACTCGGCCGGGATGGTCTGGAGTCCGGCGAGGAAGTACACGAGGTTGTAGCCGAGGGTGTGCCAGATGCCGATCGCGATGATCACGGCCAGCGCGGTGTGCGGGTTGCCGAGCCAGTCGATGTGGCCGTTGGTCATGCCGGTCTTGGCGAGCAGACTGCCCGCGGAATCACCGAAGTTGGCGAGCATGAGCTGGATGACGACGCCGACGACCGCGGCCGAGGTGACGACCGGGATGAAGTAGACGGTCCGGAAGAACAGCGCGAACTTGAGCTTCGGGTTGTTCAGCACCAGCGCGAGCGCCAACGCCAGGAGCAGCTGCACCGGGACGAGCACGAAGGCGTAGACGAAGGTGTGCCCGACGGCGCCCCAGAAGATGCTGTCGTGCAGGATCTGCCGGAAGTTGGCCAGGCCCACGTAGTCACCGGGTGCGCCGATGCCGTTCCAGCGGTAGAAGGTGTAGCCGAAGGACGCGAAGATCGGGTAGACCACAAAGGCCAGCAGGAGCACGGCCATCGGGGCGAGATAGAGGTACGACCACTTGGCGGCGCGGATGCGCTGGCCGAGGCCGGGGTGGGCGGCGGCGCGTGGTGGGGTCGGGGACGCTCGCTTGCGCTCGCGGGTGTCGAGGAGTGACATGGTGACGGCTCACGCCTTCTTCTTCGTGGTGTACGGCTTGGTGGGGTCCCAGTCCGCGAAGACGTAGTCGGACATGCTGACCTTCTTGCCCTGCTTGGCCACGGCGGCGACCGCGTCGGACAGGAGCTGGTACTTCTTGTCGGCCAGGCTGCTCAACGCGCCCTGGACGTCCTTGATCTGACCGGTGTAGACGCCGGTGACCACATCGCTGATGTCCGGCTTGGGGACGCTGGGCGCGACGCCGGCCAGCTCCGGGTTGCGTACGAGGGGTACCGGGCCGCGCAGCACCTGCTCGGTCATGCCGATGAAGGCGGCGAAGGGCTTGGAGTCGATGCCGTCCGGGTTGTTGTTCGCGGGGTGGGCCGAGACGCCGTTGAGGTCCTCGACCCAGCGGCGCCCGGCGGCGGGGGACGTCAGCGCGTCGAGCCACTGGAACGCCTCGTGCGCCTTCTTGCTCTTGGCGGAGACCGCGGCGAAGGTGCCGTTGCCGACCGGGTCGGCGTAGTAGTAGCCCTTCGGTGTCGCGGTCGGCGAGGGCAGGGTGACCAGGCTGTAGTCGGTGAACTTGTGCTGGGTCCACTCGGGTTGGTTCCACACACCGCCGACGGTCATGCCGAACTTGCCGCGCTCGAAGAACGCGCGGGCCGCTTCGTCGGACAGGCTCACGGAGTTGGGATGGAAGAAGCCGCGCTTCTTCCATTCGACGAACAGCTCCAGGAAGTCGGCGTACGCCCGGTCGGTGCCGAACGTCCACTTGCCGACGCGGTAGTCCATGCCGGTGCCGGGCACGGTGGGGGCGCCGCCGGGTGCGCCGGCGCCGCGGACGAACAGGTCCAGCCACCAGGCGAGGACGCCGATGCCGTCGGCGTTGCCGAAGCCGAAGCCGTACGACTTGCCGCCGCTCTTCTTCGTGATCGTCTGGGCGGCGCTGGTGACTTCGTCCCAGGTGCGGGGCAGCTTCACGCTCCCGTCCGGGTTCGTCAGGCCGGCGGACTTGAAGACGCCGTGGTGGACGTAGAGCTGGAGCTGCGGACCCGAGCCCTTGAGCGGGGCCGAATAGACCTTGCCGCCAAAGACGTTGGCGCCTTCCAGGAAGGTGCCCTCCGGGAAACGCGCCTGCCATGCCGGGGTCGCCCACTCGTCGAGCGGGTGCAGCCAGCCCTTGGCGACCTGCTCGGCGACGCTGGGGACCTGCGGGATCATGAAGACGTCCGGCGGGTTGCCGCTGCGGTTGGCGAGCGCGACCAAGTCCGGGTACTTGGCGTTCTGTTGGGTGGTCTTCTTGACGCTGACGTCGCTGTGGGCCTTCTCGAAGAGCTCGATCTCCTTGTCCACCCAAGGGGCTTGGGTGACGTACCAGTCCCAGTAGGTGAGCGCGTCCGCCGCCGAGGAGGGGGAGCCGGAGCCGCACGCGCTCAGGCCGCCGCCCAGGGCGAGGGTGCCGGCGCCGAGTGCGGCGGTGCGCAGGAGGCCGCGTCTGGAGACGTTCGACGAAGTCATCTGGTGTTCCTCCGAGGCATGTAACGTTCACTTAACCGGTTACAGGAACTGGGACGTTATGGGGGCGACTCACAGCCGTCAAGAGGTTTGACAATGCTGGGGAAACTCCGACAGGTAGCTGCACCCGGGCCGTAGAGAAACCCTCGCCAGTTGTGTAACTTTTTCATCGTTGTTACTTACATCGGCTGTTCACCGGGGCGAGGAGAAGCAGAGCATGGCTCAAGGTCGGGGTTCCGCAGGTCGGGCGACGATCCGTGACGTGGCGTCGCGCGCGGGCGTTTCCGTCGCCACCGTGTCGCGGATTCTCAGCGGGGCGTACACCGCACCTCCGGCGACGCACGACCGGGTCATGCAGGCCGTGCAGGACCTCGACTACGTGGTCAACGCCAACGCCCGCTCCCTGAACACGGCTTCGGGACTGATCGCGATGGTGGTCAACGACATCACCTCGCCGTTCTTCATGAACGTCGCCTCCGGAGTGGAGGAGCAGGCCGTCGCCGACGGCCGGGTCTGCCTGGTCTGTTCCACCCAGGGTGTCCCGGAGCGCGAGTTGTCGGTGATCGAGCTGATGCGCCAGCGGGGTGCGGAGGCGATCATCCTGGTCGGCGGCATGGCCGAGACCGAGGAGCATCTCGCCCAACTCACCGCCGCTGCCGAGGGGTTGGAGCGGGCGGGTTCCCGTCTGGTGCTCTGCGCCCGGCCGTGGAAGGGCGGCGCGAAGGCGCCGGTGGACGTGGTGGAGTGCGACATGGAGAGCGGCGCGTTCGCCGCCACCAGCCATCTGCTCTCCGCCGGGCACACCCGGGTGGCCCACCTGGCGGGCCCGCACGAGTTCAGCGTGGCGGGCCAGCGCCTCGAAGGGTACGAACGGGCGCTGCGCGCACACGGCGTCAAGCCCGACCCGGCGCTCGTCGCCGAGAGCGACATGACCCGGGAGTCCGGCTACGAGGCGGCCTGCCGTCTCCTCACCGACACCGACGCCACCGCGATCTTCTGCGCCAGCGACATGAGCGCGGCCGGTGCCATCGCCGCCGCCCGCGACCTGGGCCGCTCGGTCCCCGACGAGCTCTCCGTGGTCGGCTTCGACGACATCCCGCTCGCCGAGGACCTCTACCCCCGGCTGACCACCGTGCACGTCCCCCAGCAGGAGCTCGGCCGCTCCGCGACCCGGCTCGCCCTGCACCGCCGCCCCATGGACCCGCCGAGCCGCCGGGTGGTGCTCGGCTCGCACGTCGTCGTACGGCAGTCGGTGGCGCCCCCGGCCCGCCTCAACACCCTTGGAAAGGTGGACAGTTGATACCGGAGGACCGGCTCCTCTCCCCGTACACCGGCTGGACGCGCACACACTGGGAGGCGCTGGCCGACGCGCAGTTGACCGCCGTCCGCCCGTACGCCACCGACCGGCACGCCCTGCTCCACCTCCCCGGCCCCGCCAGCCGCAACGGCCGGCACAGCGACGGCCTCGAAGGCTTCGCGCGCACCTTCCTCCTCGCCGGCTTCCGCCTGGCCCAGTCCGGCGACAACGACCCGTACGACCACGCCAGTTGGTACGCCGAGGGCCTGACCGCCGGCACCGACCCGCACTCCCCGGACCACTGGCCGAGCATGCGCGAGTGCGGGCAGGCCAAGGTGGAGTGCGCGTCGGTGGCGATCGCGCTGTACGAGACCCGGCCCTGGATCTGGGACCGGCTGGACGACGCCGTACGGCAACGGATCGTCGCCTGGATGACGGACCTGCTCGGCAGTGAGGTCCCCGACAACAACTGGGTCTGGTTCAGGGCGATCACATCGGCGTTCCTGCGCTCGGTCGGCGCCCCGTGGAGCGCGCCCGACATCGACCACGCGATCGCGCGCACCGAGTCCTGGTACGCGGGCGAGGGCTGGTACTCCGACGGAGGCGGCACCGGCGGCCCGTTGCGCCACTTCGACCACTACTCGGGCTGGGCCATGCACTACTACCCGCTCTGGTACTGCCGCATCTCCGGCGCCGACGCGGACCCCGCCCTCCTCCCCCGCTACCGGGCCCGGCTGCGCCGCTACTTGGACGATGCCCAGCACCTGGTGGCGGCCGACGGTGGCCCGCTGTACCAGGGCCGCTCCCTCACGTACCGCTACGCGACGCTCTGCCCGCTGTGGGCGGGCGCCGTCTTCGACGCCGCTCCCCTGCCGGCGGGCCGTACCCGCCGCCTCGCGAGCGGAGTCCTACGGCACTTCACCGACGCCGGCTGCTTCGACGAGCGCGGGCTCCAACCACTGGGCTGGCACGGGGAGTTCACCGCCATCCGGCAGCCGTACTCGGGGCCCGGCTCGCCGTACTGGTCGAGCAAGGGCTTCGCCGGGCTGGTGCTGTCGGCCGAGCATCCGGTCTGGTCGGAGAAGGAGGAGGCGTCGCCGATCGAAACCCGGGACGTACGGCGGACGTTGACCGCTCCGGGGTGGCTGGTCTCCGGCACGGCGGCGGACGGGATCCTACGCGTCGTCAACCACGGCAGCGACCACGCCTTCGGTGACGGCACCGCCCCCGAGGCGGACGATCCGGTGTACAGCCGCCTCGCCTATGCCTCCCACGCCGCGCCCGACAGCACGGAGGCGAGCCTGAACGACCCGCTCGACTCGCACATCGCGCTGCTCGACGCCGACGAACGGCCGTCCCACCGGCGCCCGTTGACCCGCCTGCACCTCGGCGTGCGCACGGCCGTCTCCCGCCATCGCGCGCACTGGCCGGTCGGCCCGGTGCCCGCCCCGTACGCCCACGATCCCGCGCCCGAGTTCCGTACAGGTCCATGGATCACGACGGCGTCCCTGCTGAACGGCCCGCTGGAGGTGCGCCTCACGCGCGTCGACGGCCCGGTCCAGGAACCGCTGCGGCTGCGCCTCGGCGGCTACTGTCTGGCCGCCGCCGAACCGCCGAGCATGCACCTGGAGCCGCAGCCGGCCGCATGGACGCGCAGCCCGACCGGCCTGTCCAGCACGGTGGTTGGGCTGCGCGGTTTCGACGAGGCGGGCGTCGCCACCGCACGCGACGCCAACGCCTTCGGGTCGCACTCGGCGACACCCTGGCTCGCCACCACGGCGGAGGTCCAACTGGGCACGGTCTACGCCGCGTTGGTCTGTCTCTCCGGGGTGGTCGAGGGGCCGGGTGCCGCCGAAGCCGTACGACTTGAGGTCTGTTACGACGGTGACGGCACCGCCCTCGCGTCTGTCAGCTGGCCCGACGGCACCCAGGACAATGTCCGCCTGGAGCCGCCGAGTTGATGAGCGGGACGGTGTGGGACGCGGGCTGTCAGGGGCCCGCGTCCCACACCGGGATCACGTGCCGTCGATGAGCCGGACGGCGAGATCGGGACTGAACTGTCCGGCGGGCACCGTCGGTGCGATGCCGCACTGCCCGTCGGAGTTGCCCGGTGTCTTGACCCACAGCAGCAGGTCCTCGGCGCCGCCCACGCGCGGGGTGACACCGAGCTTGCGTCCGGCCGGGTTGCACCATTCGCCGTTGGAGCCGTTGCCGTTGCGGCTGGTGTCGACGGCGAAGTGGGAGGCACCGCCGAGCGCCGAGTTGATCGAGTTGCCGTAGGTCTCCGAGGACGGGGTGGTGTAGAAGTTCGAGACGTTCAGGGAGAAGCCGCGGATGTTGGCCACGCCCGCGGAGTTGAGTCGGCTCGCCATGGTCGCCGGGGCGACCCAGTTGGTGTGGCCCGCGTCCAGGTAGGCCCAGGTGTTGGGGGCCTTCTGCTGGAACATCTGGGTGGCGTAGGAGAGCATCGCGAGGCGGTCGGTGATCTGTGCGCTGGTCAGGCAGCTGAAGTCCGACAGGGCGTCCGGCTCGATGACGACGACGGCGGGGTGGGTGCCGACGGCTGCCGCGAAGGTGGAGATCCAGGTGCGGTAGGCGGCCACGCTGCCCGCGCCGCCGGACGACTCGCCGCCGCACGCGTCCCGGCCCGGGATGTTGTACGCGACCAGGACCGGCAGCTTGTCGTGGCTGTCGGCCGCGCCGACGTAGCCGGACACGGCCGGTCCGATGCCCGCGCTCTCGTTGGCGAACCAACGGGCGATCGGCTGGGAGGAGATGGCCGACTGGATGCGTGCGGCACGGGAGTCGGAGGGGTTGTTGCGGCCCCAGACGGCCGGGCCGGAGTCGGGGTTCGAGTAGAAGCCGCTCGTCAGGGAGACCGGGCTGGCCGCTGCCGCCGAACCGGTCGCCACCAGCGACAGTGGCGCAACGAGCAGACAGATCAGGGCAGTTCGGAGCGAGACCGTTTTGAGCGAGGTGGTCTTGTGCGGGCCGGTTGTGAGCGAGGCGGTACCCCGGGGGCTGGTTTTGAGCAGGGCTTTCCAACGCATGGTGCGTCCCTATCTCTTGGGTCGGGGCTGCCGTGGGCCCCTCGGCTCGGCTCCCGCCCGCGCTCGTCCAGCGCGGGCCGGAGCCACGGCGGTATGTACGGTTCGAACAGCAGGCTCAGCGCGCGGAGTCGGCGGCGAAGGTCGCCACCCAGGCGAGCGCGGAGTTCCAGTTGATGGCGATCTCGTTGGTCGAGTACGAGTAGATGTCGTCGATGTAGCAAGTGGCGGGGGCGCAGCCGACGAGGTTCTGTTGCGCAACCGGGTCCTGGAGGGCGGAGTCGGGGCCGCCGGCGAGTGAACCGGCCGGCGGGCTGGGCAGGTTGGGGTCGATCTGGTGGGCCCAGATGCGGTTGTGCTGGTTGTGGCTGAACTGGGTGCCGTAGCCGGTGACGAAGGACTGGTTCAGGGCGTTGCGGCCGAAGAGGTAGTCCAGGGACTCCAGGGCGGCGCTGCGGTAGCTGTCCCGGTGGGTGAGGTCGAAGGCGGTCGCGATGACCATGGCGTTGTTCGCGGTGACGCTGTTGGAGCCCCAGGCATAGGCGCCGTCCGTGGGCAGGTTGGGGTTCGGGTAGCCCTGCGAGCGTTCATCGCGTACGAAGCCGTCGGCGACGGCGAGGACCCGCTTGCGGGCGGCGGCGACCATGCGGGTGGGGAAGCGGTTCGGCAGCCGGACGACGGTGAGGTCGGCCAGCGCGCCGGTGTCCCGCCAGGAGAACCCGGCCGGGGTGATCTCCGTGTCGATGCGGGACAGGTCGGCGCGGTCGTGGGTGGTGGCGTACAACTCCGTTGCGGCCCAGGAGAATTCGTCGGTCACGTCGGTGTCGGCGTACGCTCCGCCGCCGACGCTGTCGCTGCTCGGGGCGTACACGTCGGGGTGGGCGAGCGCGGCCTTCCAGGCGGTCTCGGCGGCGGTCAGGCAGGTGCGGGCGAAGTCCGCGTCGTAGCGGGCCCAGACTCGGGCGCACTGGGCGCCCGCGGCGGCCAGGTTGAGGGTCGCGGCGGTGGACGGCGCGTGCAGGTAACGGGGTTGGGAGTCCTTGTCGGGCTGGGTGGGCAGGGCGCTCCAGGCCAGGTCGTGCACCTTGTGGTGGACCATGCCGGCCAGCGGTTCGCCCGCCGGGACCTGCATGCTCAGCAGGAACTCCGTCTCCCAGCGGGACTCGTCGAGGACGTCCGGGACGCCGTTGTGGTTCTCCGGGATGCTCAGCAGTCCGTCACGCAGTCCGGCGGTGTCGCCCTCGGCGCGGGAGCGTTCGTAGGAGTCCATCAACTGCCAGGCCGCCAGGGCCCCGTTGACGACGTACTTGCCCTGGTCGCCCGCGTCGTACCAACCACCCTGGACGTCAAGGGAGTAGTCGCAGGTGCCGGGCAGGCAGGGTACGTCGGTGTCGCCCTTGTTGGGGGCCACGCCGATGTGTCCGGCGGGCCGGGCGTAGGCGTCGCCCGCGTACTGCGCCTCGATGGGCGTACCGCTGCGGACGTCGTAGAAGTAGCCCAACGCGTCCTTGCGCAGGGAGGTATAGGGGTTCTCCGCGATGGCGAACGGATAGCTGGTCGCGTCGCCGACGACGAGCGTGTATCCCGTACCGGCCTTGCGCACCGAGCTGAAGTCGGCGATGTGCACATGGTCGCCGGAGGCGGCGTCCGTGCCCTGGACGTCGGTGCGGCCCGACTTCACGACCTCACCCGAGTCGTCGAGCAGCCGCCAACGCACGGGCTTCGTCGAGGAGTTGACGATGGACGCCTTCTTCGGGCCGTGCACCGCGTAGCCGTACTGGTTCGTCCGCACCGGGGAGCCGAAGTCCCGTCCGCCGCCCGGGGGTATCGCGCCGCCGGTGAGGGAGACGTCGTCGAGGCAGAGGGTGAACGGCTGGGCGGCGCCGCCCTGTTGGAAGGAGAGCTGGGCGTGCAGGTTGGCGGTGGTCGAGGTACCGGTGAACTGGAAGGTCTTCGGCGTGGTGGTGAGGGCGGCGGTCTTGTTGAAGGTCGTCGTGACCGGGGCGGCGGGCACCTGAAGCACCGCGTGGATCGACACGTCCCGGGTGGCGGAGGCGGTGAAGCGCAGGGTGTAGGGCTGACCCGCCTCCAGCGGGATGTCGTTCTGGCCGATCATCGAGTCCCAGACGTTGACGGTCCCGGCGGGGACATCGGCGCACAGGCGGCCCGAGTTGACGGTGGACGGTGTGTTGCCGCTGCTCCACCACGAGGTCTCGCCGTTGTCGAACGTGCCGTTGAGCACCCGTTCGTAGGGCGCGTTGGCGGCCTGCGCGGACGTCACGGGAAGCACGGGGGTCGCGGCCAGGGTGGCGACGGTCAGGGCGGGCGCGAGGAGGACCGCGCCCCATCTGGTCCTGCGGAATCTGGTGCTGCGGAACATACCGGGCCCTCTCGGTGACAGGGTCCCGGCTCGGTGCGGCGTCAGTGCCAGATGGTGGGCGGGGGCGACGAAGCTGTCAAGACTTCACGCACAGGAGTCTCTTCCGCAGCCACTTCCACAGCCACATCCACAGTCTTTCCACGTCCGGACCCTTCACAGACCGAACGTTCCGCTTCTAGTCTGCGACTGTTAGCGCTTCCAGTTTCTTACGGAGGCATCGCACAGGAACCGGCCGGGCTGTGGCGTCAACCCAGTTCCATCCCAGGTCAGCAGCGACATTCGGATCGAGGACGCGGACACTCCGATTGTCACCGCTCTCGGAATATCCCGTAGACGGAGGTTCAAGTCAGTGAGGTCGAGTCAGTGAGCATGTTCGATCCCGGCTTCCTGTGGGGCGCCGCCACATCGAGCTACCAGATCGAGGGCGCGGTCACGGAGGACGGCCGGGGCCCCTCCATCTGGGACACCTTCGCGACCACTCCGGGCGCGGTCCGGGGCCGTGACACCGGGGCCATCGCGGCCGACCACTACCACCGCTTCCCCGGGGACATCGCGCTGATGGCCCAACTCGGCCTGCGCGCCTACCGGTTCTCCCTCGCCTGGCCCCGGATCCAGCCCACCGGCTCCGGCCCGGCGAACCAGCGCGGCCTCGACTTCTACCGCCGGCTCACGGACACCCTCCTCGACCACGGCATCCAGCCCTGGCCCACCCTCTATCACTGGGACCTGCCCCAGCCGTTGGAGGACGCGGGCGGCTGGCCGGTGCGGGACACGGCCGAGCGGTTCGCCGAGTACGCCGCCCTCGCGCACGAGGCGCTGGGCGACCGCATCGCCCGCTGGACCACCCTCAACGAGCCGTGGTGCTCGGCCTTCCTCGGCTACGGCACGGGCCGGCACGCCCCCGGCCGCCGCGAACCCGCCGCCGCCGTACGGGCCGCACACCATCTGCTGCTCGGCCACGGCCTGGCCTCGGAGGCGATACGGGACTCCGCACGCGTCGGCATCACGCTCAACCTCACCCATGTCACCCCGCTCAGCGCCGAGCCCGCCGACCTGGACGCGGCCCGCCGTATCGACGGGATGCAGAACCGCCTCTTCCTCGACCCGCTGCTGCGCGGCGCGTATCCCGAGGACGTGCTCGACGACCTCGGCGAGGTGACCGGCACGGGCCATGTCCGCGACGGCGACCTGAAACGGATCGGGGCTCCGCTGGACTACCTGGGCGTCAACTACTACGCGCCGATGCTGGTCGCGGGCAGCCCGACACCGGCCCAATCCGCCTACGTGGGCTCGCCGTTGACCCGGGTCACCGACGGCGGCCGGCCGAAGACGGCGATGGGCTGGGAGATCGACGAGCGGGGACTCCTGGACCTTCTCCTGCGACTGAAGGCCGACTATCCGGCCGTACCCCTGTACATCACGGAGAACGGAGCCGCCTTCGACGACGTGGTCGAGCAGGACGGGGAGCACGAGGTGGTGCACGACGCGGACCGGATCGCCTACCTGGACGGCCATCTCCGTGCCTGCGCGGAGGCGATCGGCCACGGTGTGCCGCTCAAGGGCTACTTCGTCTGGTCGCTGCTCGACAACTTCGAGTGGTCCTTCGGCTACGGGCCCCGCTTCGGCATCGTGCACGTCGACTACGCGACCCAGCGCCGTACGCCGAAGGACAGCGCACGCTGGTACGCGGAGGTCATCCGGCGCGGCGGCCTGTGACGCCGTCAGCGCTTACAGTGCTGCTACCGCCCGCCCCCGCCACCGCCCGCCCCTCCGTACGAACTGGAGTCGCCCCCCATGACCTCACGGCCGCCGACGCTCGACGAGGTGGCGCTGCGCGCCGGGGTGTCCGTCGGAACCGTCTCGCGGGTGATCAACAACCGCCGGCATGTCAGCCAGAAAGCGCGGCAGGCTGTGGAGAGTGCCGTGGCGGAGCTGGGCTATGTGCCCAATGTGGCGGCCCGTTCGCTCGCCTCGCAGCGGCGCGGCGCGGTGGTGCTGGCGATCTCCAGCGACGATCCGGCGCTGTTCGCCAACCTCTTCTTCGCGGAGGTCATCACCGGGGTGAACGCGGTGATGGAGGAGACCGACCTGGAACTGCTGCTGATCCTGGCCGCGAGCGAGCGGGGCCGGGACCGGCTCACCCGCATCCTTCAGTCCCGCGGTGCGGACGGCGTCATGCTGCTGGCCCTGCGCGAGAACGACCCGCTGGCGAAGGTCGTCGAGGCGGGGAACGTCCCCGTCGTCCACGGGGGCCGCTCCCTCGAACGGCCCCCGCGCTGGTACGTCGACGCCGACAACCGGGGTGGCGCCCGGGAGGCTGTGGAGTATCTGATCGCGATGGGCCGTCGTGCCATCGGCACCGTCACCGGTCCGCTCGACATGCACGCGGGTGTCTCCCGCTACCTGGGCTTCCGCGAGGCGGTCGCCCTGGCCGGCCTGGCGGACCATCGCGTGGCGCACGGCGACTTCAGCGAGTTGGGCGGGGCCACGGCGACCGCCCGTCTCCTCGACGAACACCCGGATCTGGACGCGGTGTTCGTCGCCTCGGACGCCATGGCGGCGGGCGCTCTGCACGTCCTGCGCGAGCGCGGCCGGTCCGTGCCCGGGGACGTCGCGGTCGTCGGGTTCAACGACATCCTCACCGCCCGGCACACCCAGCCCGCCCTGACGACGATCCGCCAGCCCATCGTGGCCCTCGGCAGCGAGATGACCCGGATGCTGGTGCGCGTGCTGGCGGGCGAGGAGCCGACGCCGCTCATCCTGCCGACGGAACTGGTGATCAGGGAATCCGCGTAGCGCGGCGGTCCCGGTCGTCCGGGCGTTCGCACATTCCGTAAGGCGCACCCCAAGGGCCGTACAACTAATCCCCAACAACAAGTGTCTCGTAGGGCAACAACACTTGTCCCGGGGGGGATATTTTGATCAAGGTAAGCGTTGTCGTGCCTGTCTACAACGCCGGTTCCTACATTGACCGTTGTGCGCCGTCACTCGTCAACCAGAGCCTGGGGGCCGACGCGTACGAGGTCGTGTACGTCGACGACGGCTCGACGGACGACTCCGCCGAACGACTCGAACGGCTGGCCGAGGCGCATGAGCACGTCCGGGTGTACCGGCAGGAGAACTCCGGCTGGCCGGGCAAGCCGCGGAATGTGGGGGTCGACCGGGCCAAGGGGAAGTACGTCCAATTCGTCGACCAGGACGACGAGTTGTCGTACGAGGCGCTGGAGCGGCTGTACGCCCTGGCGGAGCGCAACGGGTCGGACATCGTGCTGGGCAAGGTGCACGGGACGATGCAGGGGCCCAGCAATGTGTTCAAGCGGACGGTCGAGCGGTGCACGGCCGCCGACGCGCCGCTCTTCGAGAGCCTGACGCCGCACAAGATGTTCCGCCGGGAGTTCCTTCGGGAGCATGGGATCCGCTTCCCGGAGGGGCGGGTCAGGCTGGAGGACCAGTTGTTCATGGCGCGCACCTATGTGCGGGCCAAGACGGTGTCGATACTCGGCAACTACCCCTGCTACCAATGGAATCGGCGGGAGGACGGCGGCAACAACAGCAGCCGCCGGATCACCGCCGACGACTACTACGGCCACCTGGACAAGGTCGTGGAGGCGATCAAGGAGGGCACACCGCCGGGCGACCTCCAGGACCGGCTGCTGCGCCGCTCGTACCGTGTCGAGTTGCTACGGCCGGTCAGCGAACCGCGCATACTGCGGCGCACCGGCAAGGACTTGGAGGAGTACTTCACCACCGTCCGCCGGATGGCGATGACGAGCTATCCGCCGGGGGTGAGCGAAGGGCTCCCGGCGATCAGCCGGCTGCGGGCGGAGCTGCTCGTGCGGGACCGGCTGGACTCCCTGGTCGAACTCGCCCGCCGTACCGAGCAGATCAAGGCGCACGTCGAGGTGGACGACATGCGCTGGCGCAACGACAAGCTGGTGCTGCGGACCCGGATCGGCATGGTCCGGGGCGACGGCGAGCCGCTGACCGTCGTGGAGCGGGGCGGACGGATGCTGCTCGACCCCGAACTCCTGGACGGTATAAGGGGAGCGGAGGACTGGGAGGTTCCCGACCCCTTCTCGTACGCGTACGGGGAACTCATCGTGCACGACACCGCCGACAACCACTGGTGGTACCCGGACGGGGAGTTGACACCGGCGCTGGAACCGCTCGGCGGCGGCCGTCACCGGGTCGTGGTCGCCGGTGAGTCGGTCATCGACCCGCTGACTCTGAGCGGTGACGCGCCCATGAGCACCGGCGCCTATCAAGTCTGGGGCAGCGCACAGCTGTTGGGTGTCGGGCGGCGTCCTCGGCTGGCCCCCGCGCCGGGCAGTACCCGTATCGCCCTCGGCACCGTCGCGGTCGGCACGCCCCCACGCTTGGTCTCCCCCACTTGGGCCGGCCCGGGCGGACAGCTCCGGCTCACCGTCGGCGACCCCGGCCGGATCGGCACCACCCGCCGCGTCCTGCTCCGGACCACCGCCGACCACCGCCTCCGCCACGGCGTCCGCGAGGTACTGCGGCGTCTGCCACCGGGCGCACGCAAGAACATTCGCGCCACCGCGCGGCGGGCGGAGGGCTGGATGCTCGGGTAGCGGGGGCACGGGGGTCGTAGGGGCGAGACCCGGTGTCCGTCAGGCGCCGAAGACCTGGAACTCCGAGACCTGCCCGGCCGGCCAGCCGGTGTTGGCGGTGAAGGTGAGCCGTAGGTAGCGGGTGGTGACGGTGGACGGGAGCGTGAGGGTCGCCGCGTTGCCGGTCGCCGAGTCGAAGGTGTAGCCCGCCGGGGCGAGGAGCTGGGTGGTGGTGCCGGCGTCCGTGCCGCCCTGCACGGTGATCGTCTGGGTACGGGTCGCCCAGGCGGTCGCCGGCGGAAGGCGGAGGACGATCCGCTTGACGCCGGTCGCGGCGCCCAGATCGACCTGGAGCCACTGGGGGAACGCGTTGTTGGCGGACTCCCAGTAGGTGTTCGTGTCGCCGTCGGTCGCATTGCCGGAGCCGTAGATCTGGGTGTGGCTGCTCTCCGAAGTGGGTTGGTGGAGGGCCAGGTTGGTGGTGCCGGACGGGGGGTCGGTGGTGACGGTGGCCTGGTTGGAGGGCTGCGAGACGTTGCCCGCCGCGTCGTGGGCGACGACGTCGAAGGTGTAAGCGGTGGACGCGCCAAGTCCCGTGACGGTGAAGGAGGTTGAGCCGGTCGTGCCCACCTGGGTGCTGGTGGAGCCGGACACCTGGAGGATCCGGTAGCCGGTGACACCGACGTTGTCGGTCGCCGTGTTCCAGCTCAGCGAGACGGAGTTGCTGGTGTGTCCGGTGACGGTCAGGCCGCCCGGCGCGGCGGGCGGTGTGGTGTCGCCGCCGGTCGGAACCACCGGCTGGGTGGGGCGAGTTGGGGTCAGTGCGAGCTGGCCCTTGAGCATGCGCCCGCCGTCGCCGGTCAGGCGCAGGTAGTAGTCGGAGGAGCAGGCGGTGCCGTCCTCGTCGAGGGCGAGGAAGCCGGAGTTGGTGGGCACCCAGGCCTGGGTCTCGGCGGTCTTGGCGATCTGGTTGCCCTCGTTGTACTCGTCGAACATGGAGATGTAGATGCCCTGCACCCCGGCCCGCACCATGTTGTAGAACTGCCGCCACATGAAGTCGCCGTGCGCGCGCTGCCGCCCGGAGACGTCGCCGGGCAGGACGCAGGGCTGGAAGTCGATGCCGTTGGCGTTGCAGTCGGCCTGGTCGGGGACGGTGTAGGTGGTGTAGGCGTTGTCGGCCTCGGTGATGTTGCCGATGGCGCCGACCATCCACGGCGAGATCATGTTGAAGGCGTGATAGACGCCCAGGAAGCCGGACTTCGAGCCCCCGGTGCCCGTCCGCCATTCGCGCGGGACGCCGCCGATGACGTAACAGCCCTGATTCTTGAACCAGTTGACGACGTCGAGGCAGGCGTCGGCGGTGAAGGGGTGGTTGGGGTCGTCGAAGCCGAAGCCCCAGATGCAGACGACCGGCTTGCCGTTCTGCTTCGCGTACGCCGAACTCGCGGTGTGCGCGGACATCTTGTTCGTCCAGTCCGTCTTGATCTCGGACTGCATGTTCGTCCAGTTGGAGACGTCGTACATGATGTAGAACTTCCGCCCGTACGACTCGGCGGCGCTGCGCACCTTGGTCGCCATGGCGTCGCGGGTGGGGCCCTCGCCGCCGGTGGGGTTGAAGCGCTGGAGAGCGGCGGTGTCGATGTTGTTCTGCTGCATCCACAGGAAGTGGGTGTTCACCGTCTGCTGGTCGTAGGAGGAGAACAGCTTGGCGGGCTGGCCGTTGCCGAGGGTGGCGTACGACGTCTGGTAGGTGCTGCTGTACTCGCGTACGTCGGGCCAGCATTTGATGTTGGTGTTGGTCGGGGACGGCGGCTGGCCCCAGTCCTGGCTCCAGTGCCACCAGCCGTTGATGGGCGCGCCGTCGCCGCCGCAGGCGAACCAGCCCTGGTAGCCGACGGTGATCTTGCCGACGACATCGCCCGGCGCGCCGGCCGCCGACGCGGTCGGGGCGAGTGCGGTCTCGGTCGCTCCCGCGGCTCCCACCGCGGTGGCCGCGATCGCGGCTCTCAGGAAGACTCTGCGTGTGACACCCATCTGGACTCCTCCGCACTCCTGTTGACGCCTGTTGACGCTTGTTGACTCCGCTTGGTGGGCGGTGCCGCCGAGCGCGCTCACGCTCGCGCTCGGCGGCACCATCGGGTCGGATCAGCTGTTCCAGACCTGGAACTCCGAGATCTGACCCGCCGGCCAGCCGTTGTTCGCCGTGATGTTGACCCGCAGGTATCGCTGGGTGGTCGCGGTGAACGTGAGGGTGACCGTGTTGTTGGTGGTGGGGTCGAAGGTGTACGTCGCCGACGACTTGAGGGTGCTGAAGGTGGCGCCGTCGGTGCTGCCGGACAGGGTCAGCGTCTGGTTGCGGGCGCCCCAGGTCGCGGGGAGCTGGAGGACGACCCGGCCGGCGCTCTGCGCTGAGCCGAGGTCCACCTGGACCCACTGCGGGAAGGCGTTGTTGGCGCTCTCCCAGTAGGTGCCCTGGTTGCCGTCCGTCACGTTCGACGACGCGTACACGTCGGTGTGGCTGGACTCGGTGGTGGCCGCGCCGGCCGCCAGATTCCGGCTTACGGTTCCCGCGCCAACTCCGGTCAGCGCGACCGTGGTTGTGCCGTTCGACGCGTTGCTGGCGATGCTGAGATCACCGGCGCGGGTGCCGGACGCGGTGGGCGTGAACGTGACGCTCACCGTGCAGGAGGCGCCCGCCGCGATCGACGAACCGCAGGTGTTGGTCTGCGCGAAGTCGCCCGTGACGGTGATACCCGAGACGGTCGCCGCCGCCGTACCGGAGTTGGTCACCGTGACCGTCTTCGCGCTGCTCGCGGTGTTGAGCGCCTGAGTGGCGTACGACAACGACGTCGGGTCGGCCGACAGGGTCGCCGGTGAGGAGCCGCCGCCGCTGGGGAACACCTCGAAGTCCGACAACTGGGCAGCGTTCCAGCCCGAGTTGGCGGTGATGTTGACCCGCACATAGCGCGCCGTGGCCGAACTGAACGTGATGGTCACGGTGTTGGCGTTGGCGCTCGGGTCGAAGGTGTACCCGGCCGAGGCCTTGAGCGTGGAGAAGCTGGAGCCGTCCGTGGAGCCCTGCACCGACAGAGTCTGGGTGCGGGCCGACCACGCTGTCGCCGGCGGGAGTTTGAGCACGACCTTGCCGACGCCGTAGTTCTGGCCGAGGTCGACCTGGGCCCACTGCGGGAACGAACCGAGCGTGCCCTCCCAGTACGTGGACGCGTCCGTATCGGTGAGGTTCGAGGCGACGTACGGACTGCTGCTCGAACTCGCCGAAGCCGGCCGCCCGGCGGCGATGTTCGTGGTGCTGTCGATGCCGGTGCCGGTCAGGGAGACCGTGGTCGGGCTGTTGTTGGCGTTACTGGTGACGGTCAGGGTGCCCGCGCGCGCTCCGCCCGTGGTGGGCTTGAAGCCGACGGTCACCGTGCAGGACGCGCCGACCGCGAGGGTGGAGCAGTTGTTGGTCTGGCTGAAGTCTCCGGTCGCCGCGACGGCGGAGATGCTCGCCGACGCCGTACCCGAGTTGGTCACGGTCACCGTCTGCGCGGTGGCCGAGGAGCCGACCACCGTTCCGGCGAAGGACAGGCTCGCCGGGTCGGTGTTCAGCACCGGGCCGGGCGCGGTGCCGGTACCGGAGAGGCTGACCGTGTTGGTGGTCCCGCCCGCGTTGACGGTCAGGGATCCGTTACGGCTGCCCGCCGCCGTCGGCGCGAACTTCACACTGACGGTGCACGAGCCGTTCGCCGCGATCGACGAACCGCAGGTGTTGGTCTGGGAGTAGTCGCCGCTGGTGGCGATCGAGGAGACGGACGCGGCGCTGTTGGTCGGGTTGGAGACCGTCACGGTCTGCGCGGCGCTCGTCGAACCGGTCGCCACGGAACCGAAGTTGAGCGCGCCGGGGGTGGCCGTGACGCCCTCCGACGGGTAGGGCGGGTAGACCGGAGCGGGCCAACCGCCGCAGTACGGCGTGCCGCTGATGCCGGAGTTGCCGCCGCCGTCGGTGACGACGAAGTTGCCGCCCGAGCAGTTGTAGACCGGGGTCGAGTAACCGACGCCGGTGGCCGTGACGTTGGTGAACTTGGCGGCGCCGCCGGTCTGTTCCTGGAGGGCGAAGGTTCCGGTGCCGGCGATGGTCACGTTGTTGAGGTTGACGCCGCTGATGGTGCCCTCGACCCACTGGACGGCTTCGTAAGGGCTCTGCTGGATCAGCGCGTTGGTCACGTTGATGGGGCCGGTGATCGCACCCTGGCTGCCGTCGAACCACAACGCGCCCACGCCGAACTGCCAGTTGGGGTCGAGGCTGCCGGCCCTCACCATGGTGTTGTCGGAGATCGTGGTGGTACCGACCGGCGTCGAGGTGAAGCGCTGTCCGACGTGGATGCCGCCGCCCTGGGCGATGCCGGTGTCGACCACACGGTTGCCGCTGACGGTGTTGTCGTGGCCGCCGTAGATCGCGATGGCGTTGGCGAGGATCTGTAGCGACACGGTGTTGTTGGAGATCGTGTCGTTGGCGTCGGCGCCGAGGGCGGAGTCGGCCCAGGTGGCGATGCCGTCGTCGCCGGTGTTGCGGATCTCGCTGTTGGTCACCTTCGAATTGGTGACGCCGCCATGGAAGTTGATGCCGTCGGCAGTGGTGTCACGGATGCGCATGCCGGTGAACGTCAGCCCGTCCATCGGTCCGTCCATCCAGGCGCCGACCTTCATGTGGTCGATCCACAGGTTGGACACGGTCGAGTCGCTCATCGCGCCGCCGATGCCGTTGACCTGGGCGCTGTCGTCGCGTTCCTGCACATTGCCGAAGATCGCGAAGTTCTGGAGGCGTACGTCGGTGCTCGCGTTGGGCGCGGAGTTGCCGTAGAAGCCGGGGGCCGTGCCGATGACGGTCGAGTACCACATGCCGGCGCCGGCGATCGTGACGTTGTTGACGCTGATGTGGCCGGGGATGTTGAAGGTGCCCGGCGGGATCCACACGGTGCCGCCGGGGCCCGCCGAGCTGATCGCGGCGTTGAAGGCGCTGGTCGCGTCGGCCACACCGGTCGCGTCGGCGCCCTTGCTGGTCACCGACACCGCGCCCGAGGGGGCGGCCAGGGCGGCGCCGACCTGCTCGAAGTCGGCGAAGTCGATCGTGTACGAGGAGGCGGTGTCACCCGCGTCGACCTGGAACTTGAAGGTCGTTCCGGCCGGATACGTGGTCGAGAACAGGCGGTGGGCCTCGTCGTAGAAGTGGTGCGGGTTGCTGCCCGGCGTGTTGGTGAAGGGGTAGCTGCCGTAGTACCAGCTGTAGGCGTTGGTCAACGTGAAGTCGGGCTGCTTGACCCCGTTGACGTACAGCGACAGCGCGGCGGTGTAGACCGAGCCGCCCGAGGTGTCGGGGATGCTGTAGCGGAAGTTGATCGAGTTGGTCGCCACCGGCGTGGTGAACGTGACGTACTGGCCGGTGCCCTGAAGCGTCGTCGCCTTGCGGTACGACGCCTCGTCGGCGAGCTGGCCCGCGGTGTAACTCGGGCCGATGTTCGTGCCGTTGGTCGCGGAGTTCTCCGCCTGCACCTCGACGTACGGGAGGCTCGCGCCGCTGCCGCCGGTGGCGGTGGACGCCGCCGCGGCGGGTGGGACGGCGAGAGCGAAGACGCCTACGGCGGTCAGCATCGCGGTGCTGACCGACCAGACGAGGGCTCGTCTCAGATCTCGGATGGAATGGAACACGTGCCACTCCTTACGTAATGAAATGCCGGAACTGTCGCGCTGGCGCCGCCAGAGAGGGAGGGGAGACGGGGGGCTGGTGACGATGCATGGAGGACCGTAATGACGTTGACATGATCACGCAATAACTAGACAGAACTCTGCAACAAACAAATTTCGAGCCTGCAAGATCTCATGTGCCCCGTGCACATGACGGTGCCGCCGGACGGAATGTCCGGCGGCACGGTGCGGAAGGGACGGAGAGGGCAGAGGGAGTCAGGCGGTCCAGACCTGGAATTCGGAGACCTGGCCCGCGGGCCAGCCGGTGTTGGCGGCGATGGTGACGCGGTAGTAGCGCCGGAGCGCGGCCGGGAAGGTGAGCGTGACGGTGTTCCTGGTGCCCGGGTCGAAGGTCTGGGCGGCCGAGGACTTCAGGGTGGTGAAGGTTGTGCCGTCGGTGCTGCCGGACAGGGTCAGCGTCTGGTTGCGGGCGCCCCAGGTGGCGGGCAGTTGCAGGACCGCGCGGGCGGCGCTCCGGGCCGAGCCGAGATCGACCTGGACCCACTGCGGGAACGCGTTGTTGGCGCTCTCCCAGTAGGAACCCTGGTTGCCGTCCGTCACGTTCGACGACGCGTAGACGTCGGTGTGGCTGGACTCGGTGGTGGGCCTGCCCGCGGCGAGGTTGGTCGCGGGGGTGTCGGAACTCGCGGTGAAGCCAAGGGAGTTGATGTTCCAGCCGCCGCTGTCCTGATTGAGGGTCAGGATCTGCCGGCCGGCGGGCAGGGTCACCTGGGCGGTCGCCGTGCCCCAGGTCTGCCAGTCGCCGGTGGCGGGCAGGTCGACGGCGCCGGTGAGGTTCGTGCCGGAGGCGTCCGACAGGTGCAGCGCACCGGGCACCGCGGATGGTGCCGCGATGCGCAGGTCGAGGGTGTAGGTGCCGGCCGCGGCGACGTCGACCGTGTAGCGGAACCACTGTCCTGCACCGGTCCAACCCAGGTTGTAACCGCCGCCGGTGTCCGAGGTGTTGTCGAGGTCGACGCCGTCGGCGCGGTAGGAGTTGGCGTTGCCGTTGACGGAGGTGACGTTGTACCCGACCCCTTGCCCACCGGTGTCGTAGTTCTCCGCTTGGACCGTTCCAGGCACGGCGGCCGGGGTGCCGCCGAAGGGTCCCTCGGGAGCGGGCGGCGGCCAGTGGTTGTCACTCAACGTGGCGGTGAAACCGGTGGAGTTGTTGACGAAGGCCGAGGTGCCGGCGCCAAGTCCCGTGACGGTGTTGCCGGTTAGCGTCGCGGAGCCGGTGGGCGCGGGGTAGAACGGCGGCGAGATCGCGATGCCGTTGCGGCCGGGGGCGTTGACGGTGTTGTCCTGGAGCAGGGTGTTGGTCGAGGTGGAGAAGGCGATCCCGTCGTAGAGGGAGTCGGTGACGGTGTTGCCGGTCACCGTGACCTTGTCGACGGTCCCGGTGTTCTGTCCGTCGCCGCCGTTGCCGATGTGCAGGGCGGGCTGGCCCTGGCTGTAGGCGTTGCCGCCGGAGCGGACCACGGTGTTGCCGGTCACGGTCGCGGACAGCAGATCGCTGCCGTTGACTCCGAAGCGCCCGGCGCCCAGGCCGATGTAACGGGCGGTGTCGCTGATGTAGTTGTTCCTGACCTGGTGGCCGCTGCCGCCGTAGATCCCGATGCCCTTGCCGCCCCAGGGTGCGATCGAGGTGTTGTTGCTGACGGTGACATCGGTCATCGGGTTGTAGTGGGTCTGGGAACCGTCGCTGTTGGGGTTGTACGCCACCGAGTTGATGGCGATCGCGTCGTCCCCGGTCCCGCGCACGAAGTTGTTCGTGACCGTCAGATTGTTCCCGGTGTCCGCGTTCAGCGACACGTTGTTGACGTTGATCCCGTCCGCCCAGATCGACGTCAGCCTGCTGTTCTTGACCGTCCCGCCGGTGCCGGAGGCCCAGAAGCCCGACATGGTGTGCTGGGTCCAGATGCCGTCGGCCGACCAGTCGGTGCCGGTGGTGTCCATCGCGCCGCCGTCCCCGCCGATGGTGCTCCGGCTGACGGCGTTGGCGTCGATGTGGAAGTCACGCACCGTGCACGAAGTCAGGTCGAACAGGGCTGCCAGCGGGGTGGAGTTGGGGACGGGTACGTCACGGTAGACCATGCTGTACCAGAGGCCCGCGCCCGCGATGGTGATGCCCTGTGCGTCCAGTCCCGCCGTGCCCTTCACATAGAAGGTGCCCTGCGGGATCCAAAGGGTCTTTCCCTGTTGCTCGGCCTGGTCGATGCAGTTCTGGATGGCGGCCCGGCTGTCCACCGACTGGCTGTCGGCCGCGCCGTTGGTCGGGGTGTTGTCCGCCACCGCGCCGCAGCTCGTGATCGAGATCGAGTTCGCGGGCTGCGTCCGCGGCGCGGGCGGGTTCTCCACGTCGACGGAGTCCACGTCATAGAAGGACGCGCTGTTGTCGGAGTCCTTGCGGAGCGAGAACGTGGCGCCCGCCGGGATCGGGGATCCGGTGACGAAGGTGTGCGACTCGTCCCAGAAGACCCTCGGGTCACCGTCGGCCGGGTTCTGGTCGTCGCTCGTGTTGTAGTTGCCGTTGCCCTCGTACACCCAGCTCTGCTTCGAGTTGAGGTTCAGCGCCTGCCGGAACACCCCGTCGACGTACAGGTCCAGCGTCCCGGTGATGCCGCCGCCGGACGCCGAATCCGGGATGCTCGCGCGGACGTTGAGGAAGGAGATCGGCTGCCCGGTGGTGTTGGTCCACTGCACGGACTGGCCCGTGCCGTCCAGGTGGACGTAGGAGTGGCCCGAGGCCTCCAGGGCGGCGCTCGAGTACTGCGTCGTCGGCGCCGAGGTCAACGCCCGAACGGCCGCGCCGCCGCCGGGAGTTCCTCCCTCGGCTTCATAGACGGAGAACGGCGTGGTCGCACCCAGCGCCGCACTCGCCGCGCTCGCTGCCGCCTTGGTCAGCGGTGCCTTCTGTGCGGTGGCGGCGGCCGGTAAAACGGACACGCACAGCGCGCCGACCGCGGCGACGGCGGCCGCCGCCAGTCGCCTGGGTCTGGGGATCGTCAGCATCTGATGCTCCTTCACGGGGTGGGGGGAACCGGCGCCCCGACCGTACAGAGACCCCATCCAGCCCGCTAGATTCCGACGAAGTAAAGAATTAATTGCGCAAGCCACTGCAAGTTTCTTGCTCAGATCCGCAAATCACCGATGGCAGCACAGATCGCAGGCACGCTGAAGGGGCGGTCCCGGATTTCTCCGGGACCGCCCCTTCAGCTGCGGCTCTCGGCGCTCGCCCGGTCAGTCCTCGATGAGGGGCCGTACCGGTGACAGGAAGGGATCGAGGCGTACGGTCACCTCGCCACGTGCCAGCACCCGCACCCTGAAGGCGCCCGGCCCCGGCGGTGACGAAAGGTCGTCCGAGCGCTCGTACAGGAGACCCCACGCGCCGGGGAAGCGCCCCGCGATGAAGGCGATCAGGGCGTCGAGCTCGTCGGCCTCGTCGCGCCGCCGGTTGACCAGCCCGTCGGCGCGTACGAACCACTCGCCGTTGTGGGCGCGCAGTACCGCCTCGCCCGTCGACCAGTCGAGGGCCTCGACGCGTTCGCGCAGCTCGGCGATGCCCTGGTCCAGGGTGCCGGTGTCGGCCTCCTCCGTCGACTCCGCGATACCGAACCAGCCGTGGAACTCGTACATGGTCCTCTTTCGGTGCGTCTTTCGGTCTGTCGGTGCGTCTGTCGGTGCGTCACAGAGGGCTGATGTCGATGACGGGTTCGATCCCGTATCGCCTGCCGTAGTCCTTGAGCTTGTTGATGACCTCGGGGGTCGGCTCGCCCTCGAAGTGGAAGTAGGGGGTGCGGCCGGATTCTATCGATCGCTCGAAGGTCGCTTTGGCCTGGTTGCGGAAGGCGCTGCCCATCTGCATGCCCTCGGGTTTCGTCTGGGCCACATAGTCGTCGCTGATCGCGTCGAACTCGCGGCCCGACGGATCGTTCTCGAACTTCAGCCGGGACTCGCCGCCCAGCTTCTCGGCGAGTTTGTCGGCGGCCGGGTCCGGCTTGTTGACCTTCTGGAGTTCGCCGAGACCGCCGTTGTTCTCGTACGGGGCGAGGCCGAGCGGATCGCTGGTCGTGCACGGGTTGTGCACATAGCCGGCCGGGTCGGGCGCCGGGGCGAGGCCCAGCGGGTCCGGAGTGGTGTATCGGGCGGTCAGCGGGTCGTAGTAGCGGTGGTGGTTGTAGTGGAGGCCGCTCTCCGGGTCGAAGTACTGGCCGGGGAACCGCAGTGGTGTGTACGCGTCGGCGTCCGCGTTCCACGCCGTGACGCCCCACAGCGTGGCGCGTGACTGCCAGGCGATCCGGCCCTGTTCGTCGACGAGTTCGGTCGGGGTGCCGATGAGGTCGGTGGTGATGGCGAAGAACCGGGCGTCGATCTCGGCCTGGGTGGCCTCGTCGGTCAGCCGCTCGGTCTGCGCGATCGGAGTGAGGCCGTCGTAGTCCCAAGTGAGCGTGGTGCGATGCGGCAGTTGGCCGTTCGGTGCGGTGCTCTGCTCGGCGAGGACCGGGCCGTCCCACACGAACTCGGTGCGCTCCACGACGCTTTCGCCGTCGGGGCCGAGCCGCTCCTTGGCGACGCGACGGCCGAGCGGGTCGTAGTGGTACCGCCACAGCGTGCCGTCGGGCGTGCGCACCTGTTGCAGGCGGTCCTCGGCGTCGTAGGCGTACGTCCAGGTGTCGGGCTTGCGCGAGAGGCGCTTTCGGGTACGGCGGACCAGGCGGCCGGCGTCGTCGTAGGCGTAGTGGTTGGCGCCCGCCGTCATGACCCGGGTGCCCTGGTAGCCGCGGGCGCCCGCGGCATCCGTGCCCGGGTGCCGTTCGGGCCAGCCCGCGTTGGCCGTCGCACTGCCCGCGCCCTGGTAGGCGTACGTCTCCTGCCAGTGCTCGGCGGTGACGGCGGTGATGCGTCCCGCGTCGTCGATGGTGTAGCGGCGCGGGCCGCGCAGGCTGTCCTCCTCGGCCGCCACTTGCCCGTCGGGCGTGTAGGCGTAGCCGCGGCGGTGCACGGCGCGGCCCGCGTGCGCGAGGTCCCGCCCGGTGATCCGGCCCGCCGCGTCCCGCTCTGTCGTCAGCGTGAGCGCCTCGCCGAAACTCCGGGTCAGTTCGTCGCCGGCCGGGTCGTAGGTGAAGGCGACCTCGCGTCCCGCGACGCCGAGCCGCTCGGTGCGCCCCGCTCCGTCGTGGTCGTACGTCGTCGTCCGCCCGCTCGGCGTCATCCGGCGGGTCCGGCGGCCCGCCGCGTCGTAGGTGAAGGCGAGCGCGCGGCCGTCCGTCAGCTCCGTCTTGACCCGGCCGCAGCGGTCGTACTGGTAGGTGAGTGCTCCGCCGGGCGCCGCCGCGTGCGCGAGGCGTCCTGCCTGGTCGTACTCGTAGGTGGTGACCGCGCCCGCCGCGTCCTTGCGCACGACGCGGCCCATCGTGTCGCGGGTGTAGCGGACGGTCTCGCCGAGCGGGGTGTGCCGGGCGGCGACGCGGCCGAGCGGGTCGTTGTCGTAGCGGGTGGTGCGGCCGTCGAAGTCGGTCTCGCCGACCAGGCGTCCGGCCGGGTCGTAGGTGTAACTCCAGCTCATTCCTTGCGGGTTGGCCACCTCGACGAGCCGCAGTTCGGTGTCGTGGACGAACGTGTGGCGCGTGCCGTCCGGGTCGGTGCGGGCCGCGATCAGGTCGAAGTGGGTGTACGCGAAGCGGGTGGTGCGGCCTGCCGGGTCTGTGTGCGTCAGGCAGTTGCCCTCGCCGTCGTACGTCCATGACTCGGTGCCGCCGTCGGGGCCGGTGCGGCTCGCCAGGCGTCCCTCGGGCGTCCAGGCGAATGTCGTCAAGTCGCCGCGTGGGCCTGTGAGTTCGACGATCCGGCCGAAGGTGTCGCGGCGCCGCCGGCTCACGCCGCCCGCCGGGTCGACGCGTTCGACGAGCAGTCCCGCCGGGTCGTGGCGCAGCCGGGTCACCGCGCCCAGCGGATCGGTGACCGACGTCTGATGGCCGTGCTCGTCGTGCGTGTAGCGCGTCGTGCGGCCCGCCGGATCGGTGACGCTGTGGCGCAGCCCCCGCTCGTCGAACTCCTGCCGCCAGCGCGCGCCGCCGGGCAGCGTCAGTTCGACGAGCTGCCCCTGTTCGTCGTAGGCGGCGCGCTGCACGCTGCCGTCGGGCCGGGTGACCGAGACGAGCCGGTGCGCGCCGTCGTACGCGAAGAGGGTCTGTCCGCCCAGCGCGTCGGTGCGGGAGAGCAGCCGGTTGCGGCGGTCGCGGGTGGTGCGCACGGTGGCGCCGGTGGGGTCCTGCTCGGCGACGACCTGGAGGCGTTCGTTGACGAGGTAGCGCCAGGTGTGGCCGAGGGAGTCGGTGACGGTCGTGGTGGTCAGGCCGGTGGCGGGGTCCGGGTCCGAGTAGTGGAAGTCGGAGTGCAGATGGCCCTCGACGCCTGTCTGGGTGACACAGCGGTCCCGCTCGTCGTAGCCGAACGTGAAGCGGGAGCCGTTGGTGTCGGTCCAGGAGGTGACGCGCCCCTCGTCGTCGTACGTGAACCCGGTGGTGTGCCCCGCCGAGTCGGTGAGGGACGTGAGGTGACCGTCGGTGTAGCCGTAGCGGACGAGCGGCCCGGGTCCCGCGCCGGCCAGGGTCAACGCGGTGATCCGACCGTCGTGGACCGTGAACTCCAGTCGCCGGCCGCCGTGTTGGACCAGTGCGAGGGGCGCCCCGGCGGCGTCGTACTCGGCGGTGACGGTACGCCCGGCACGGTCGCTGACGGACGCGAGCAGGGCGGTGCCGTCGCCGCCGGGCTCGGCGCCTTCGGGGGCGTGGAAGGTGTACGTCAGACCGGATGCGGGGTCGGTGAGGGTGTAGCTGCCGTCCGGGTGGCGTTCGAGGGGGCGGCTGGGCCCGGCCTCGGGCAGTACCGGAGTGCCCGGCGCGGGATGCGGATAGGGCAGCAGCAGGTTGTCCTCGCCGTGCAGGACGACGCCGATCGCGTCGACTTCGAGTCGCTGGTCGATCGTCGAGGACCAGGTGGGCCCGAACCAGCGGCCCGCCCGGTAGGAGGACTCGTAGTCGCGCCGCAGGACCAGGGGCAGCGAGCCGGGGAGGTCCACGTCCACCTGTGGCAGGAACATCCGCCCGGTGGCGAAGTCGACCGGCTCGCGCCCGGAGCACTTGCAGTTCGGCGGCCGGGCGGGGTCGCGCATGTCGTCGGCGCGCCGTCCCGCCCCTTCCGCGTCGTCGGCCAGGCCCTCCGCGCGCCGGGCCGCGTTCGCCGCGTCGGCCGCTTCCTCGGCGAGCCGCGCGCCCTTCACCCCGGCGCCCGCGCCGCCGGTGGCGGCGGCCAGCACGGCGTCGGGAACCAGCGTGCCCAGCCCTTCGGCCGGGTCCTTCATGAAGTCGGTGACCATCTGCTTGCCCGCGCCCCAGGGGTCGTTGGCGACGGTGACGAGCCCGGCCACGGTGCTGTCGAGGTTGGTCAGGTACTCGGCGGGGTGCGTGATGTTGTACGGATCGGTCGGGTTGAGCCCGCGCGCGAAGTTGACGAGACCCGCGGTGCCCTTGAGGATGCCCGCGCCGAAGTGGGTCTTCATCAACTCGTACTCGTCGAGCCCGTCCTGGGCCTGCTCGGCGTAGGAGGGTTTGGGCGGGGCGGCGTCGCGGGCGTGGGTGACGGCGCCGCGCGCGGTCTCGGCCGCGGCGTTGCGCTGTCTGCGCGCCTCGGCCAGGATGTCCTGCGCCTCCTGCATCGACTGCTTGCCGGGATCGGTGAACTCCCCCGGCTTGGGCGGCAGTTGGGACGGGGCACGCTGGTCGGCGGGCTTGGCGTTGTACTGGTCGACGGCCTTGTTGTAGCTGTCGACCTTGCTCTTGTGCGCGTCGGCGGCCTTCTCGGACGCCTCCGTCCCGGCCTTCCACTTGTCGATCGCGGTCTGCGCCTGGTCCTGCGCCCAGGTGACCGTGCCGGCGAACGCGTCGAGGGCCTTCGCCGCTTCCTCGAAGGCGTCGGCGCCCTTGTACCACTTGGGCGGTTCGATCTTCACGGTCGCGCGGAAGGCGTCCGCGGCCTGTCCCTTGAGGGTGTCGGAGTCGAGCCCTTCCAGTCCGAGGCCCACGTTGTCGAACGCCCGCTGGAAATCGCGCAGATGCGCCGCCGTGGACCGCAGTTTGCCGGGACTGCCGTAGATCAGCTTGGTCTTGTCCTCGGTCTGTCCGAGGTCCATCTCGTCGACTTCCGCGCCCATCCGGTTGGCCACCGAGCGGGACTTCTCGCGCACCCAGTCGGCACCCGACTCCCAGCCGACGTCGTCGAGCCGGTCCGCCGTCCAGTTGCCGACGTCCTCGACGCGGTTACCGGCCCACTCGACACCGTCCTCGACCGCGTCCTCCACCGAGTCGGGCGTGAGGTCCTTGATGAAGTCGCCGATGCCCACAGCCAGTTGCCCCCGTCATCGCTTAATTGCCCGCGTCATCGCTTAGTTGCCCCCGTCGGCACTGCCCTGGTGCGCCTGCTGTGCCCGCTCCTCGGGCGAGGGTCCGAAGGTGTCGTCCACCGCCTGGTCGAACTGCTGCTGGTCGACGCCGAGCACGTCGTTGAGCAGGTCGGACTGCATTCCGCCCCTGCCCTCGGTCAGTAGCGAACGGCCGGTGTCCTTCCACGTCTGCGCCGCCTCGTCGCCGGCCTGCTCGAAGGACTTGGCGCTGTAGTCGGGGTCGAGCCAGTCGGGCTTGGCCACATCTCCCCAGCTCTGCTTGCCGATCTCGTCCTCGGAGGCGTACGGGTTGCCGCCCGCGATCGCGTTCAGGCCGTACTTGAGCGAGGTCTCGACGTACCGGTCCTCCTCCCAGACCAGGCCCGCCGCGAGGCCGAGTTTCGCGGCGATCGCGTTGGCGTCCTGGACCAGGGCGCGCACGCCCCACTCCCAGCGCTCGCAGTAGTCCTCGAAGTCGACGGACAGACCGTGGTGGCCGGCCTCCATGCCCGTCATGGCCAACTGCGAGAACCCCTTGCCGAGCACGGAACCGGTGGCGTCACCCACCTCGCCCAGTTCCCCGATCGCCTCGTTCAGACCTGTGGTGATGCGCCGGACACTGTCCGGATCGATGTGCAGATCCGCCGCCTCGCCGCCCATCAGCCCACCTCCCCTGGAGCGTCGGGATCCCGGTCCACCGCGGCCGCCTCCGGCACGATCCCGAGCACCGGAGGAAAGAGCATGGCCCCGTCCCCGTCGGCCACGTCGACGGCGATCCCGGCGGGCTCCCCCATGCCGGGCACGACCTCGTCGAGCAGCCGGGCCCCGAGCAACTCGGCGTATTCCCAAGCCTGTTGACTGTTCCCACGACTGCGCGCGAACCGGGCGAGAGACTCCTCACCGGTGAACGCGAAGATCCACCGCACCCCGCCCAGGTGACCCGTCCACATCCCGCCGCCGTCGAGCGGCACCAACAGCGCCGCCCGCCGCAACTCCCCGACCATCGCCCGGGGATCCCCCACCCCGCCTCTGTACCTGGCGATGCGCTCCGCAAGCGTCGCCCCCGCACCGTCACCCACCACGACCTCCCCCGCGCCCGCTCGACAACACGACACCCTCCAGCACCGTAGGCGAACACGCCGTGCCGGCACAGCCGGTTGCGTGCGGTACGGCCTTCGGCGCATCTCCCCCGCATTTCGGACGCATCTCCCCCGCACCCGATCCTGAGTGGTTGTTCAGCCGTGCAACGACCGGTAGGCCGCGACCGCTCCGGGGTGCAGGGGGATGCCGCCCGTGCCGATCAGGCTGCGGACATCCAGGAACTGGGTGCCCACGGCGTGGTCGGGACCAGTGCGGTGGCGCGTCGGACCAGTACGCGGCCCGCGGAAGGCGGTGGCCGAGGTGCCGACCGCGTGCCGTGTCAGGTGCTTCGGTCGCCCTGTCGCCGGGGCGACTGCCCGTACGTGCCGCGGTGGGCGCGGCGGAAGTGGCTGGGACGGCGAACTGCCGGCGTGCGGCGACGGTGAACGGGCCGCAGGGAAGGCCGAGTTCGCGGCGGGCGCCTTCGAGGCGACGGCGGCGCACATACGCCATGACGGTCTCGCCGTCGGCGAAGGCGCGATGAAGGGTGCGCACGGAGACGTTCAGCGCCCGGGCGATGGTGGCCGGGGTCAAGGCCGGCAGCCGGGTCCGGTGCAGGTGGACGGAGGCGGCACCGGCTGAACCTCCGGAGCGAGCGCTGCGTATCAATTCCGCAGGGACAGTTCGGGTTTCTGCCACGGGACGGAAGGAGAGCGCCGTGCCCACACCGCCCGCGTCCGACGCATCGGACGACCGCACCGCGCTGGAGCCCATCCGCGTGCTGCGCCCGCGCAACACCGACGCGCTGGCCCAGCTGCTCGACGAGATACGCCAGGACAAGAACTACCGCGCCCACGCGGCCGTGACCGTCCCCGTCCCACCCCCTCCGACCGACGACGAGACAGCGGAACTCCCGCCCGTCCCCGGCGACAGGACGGAGAAACTCCCCGCATCCGACGGCAACGCCCGTCCGCCGCGCCCCGTGGACCGCCCGCGGCTACGGCCCGGACAGCGCCGCGCGGCCCTGGTGATCGCGGTCGCCGCGGCGGCCGTCGCCGGCTTCGGCTGCTCCCTCCTGATCCCCAGCCCCACCGGGGCCACCCCCGCCGCCCCGTCGGCGAGCTCGTCGGCCGCCCCATCGTCGGCGGCCCCGTCGTCGGCCGCCCCGAGCGCGGTCGTGGCGGCCGACCAACTGACCAACCCCGGCTTCGAGTCGGGCAGCATCTCCCCGTGGAGCTGCGCCGGCAACCCGGGCTCCATCGTCACCTCCCCCGTCCACTCGGGCTCCAAAGCCCTCCAGGGGGCGGTGAGTTCGAGCGACACCGCGCAGTGCGACCAGACCGTCGCGGTACACCCGAACACCACTTACTCACTCAGCGGCTGGGTCCGCGGCTCCTACGTCTACCTGGGCGTGAACGGTTCCACCTCCACCTGGGCCACTTCCCCCGCTGCCTACACCCGGCTGACCGTCTCCTTCACCACAGGCCCGACCCAGACCAAGGCGACCGTCTACGTGCACGGCTGGTACGCACAGGGCAGGTACTACGCCGACGACATCGCCCTCAAGTGATCCCGCACGTTGAACCACGGACGGCCAAGACGCCGAAGGGGCGGTCCCGGATCTCTCCGGGGCCGCCCCTTCAACTCATCTACGACTCTCTCGAGTCGGGACGACAGGATTTGAACCTGCGACCCCTTGACCCCCAGTCAAGTGCGCTACCAAGCTGCGCCACGTCCCGCTCGCGCCGCACCCGACAGTTCGGGTGAACGCGCAGGTAAACCCTACCGCATGCGCAGGGTCACTTCGGCGGCGTCGGGGTGTCGTGGGTGCGGTACATCGCCTGGATGTCCAACTCCAGCTGGACGGTGGGGCCCACGACGGCGATGCCCCGGGCCAGCATGCTGCGCCAGTTCAGGGTGTAGTCCTCGCGGTGCAGTTCGGCCGTGGCGAGGGCGGCGCAGCGGAGTTCCTCGGCGTAGCCGCCGTTGACCGTGCCCAGGTAGGTGGTGTCGAGGTTCACCGAGCGGCTCACGCCGTGCATCGTGAGCGAACCCTGCAACGTCCACTTGCTGCCGCCCCGGTAGGCGAACCGGGTGCTGGCGAAGTCGATGTACGGGTAGCGCTCCACGTCGAGGAAGTCACCGGAGCGCAGGTGGTTGTCCCGCGTGGTGTTGCCCGTGGTGATGCTGGACGCGTCGATACGGACGTGGACCCGGGAGTCGGTCATCTCCTGGGCGATCTGGATACCGCCCTGGAACCGCTCGAACCGGCCGTGCACATGCGCCATGCCGACATGCTTGGCGATGAAGCGGATCGCGGTGTGCGGCGGGTCGAAGAGCCAGGTGCCGGGCGGCGGGAGTTCCTGGGCGCGGCCGGGCTGGAGCCAGATCCGTTCCGTGGGTTCGGCGATTCCGGCGACGATCTCCACCGTCTCCTGGTGCGGCTGAAGTCCCTGGGCCGAGACGAGGAGGCCGTAGCGGCCGGGCGGCAGCGCCGCGAGGAAGAAGCCGTACGGGTCGGTCGTACCGGAGGCGGCGACGCGATGCGAGTCCAGGGCCGTCACCGTCACCTCGGCGGAGGCCATGGGCGAGCCCATCGGGTCGACGATCTCACGGCCGAGGCCGCCCGCGCCGGGCGGGAGGGGGAGCGAGAGGCCCGCCGCCGTGGCGGAGCCGCCTTGGGGCAGCCAGCGCCTGAGCAGTGCGAGGGCCATGGTGATCACCTTTCTTCACAGCAGTCGTACGCTGCCGATCATGAAGGTTTCGGCGCCGCCGCGGGTGTCTCAAATCGAGACACCCGTTAGCTGAAGGGCCCTACTGCACCAGCGCGCTGACCAGTCGGCGAGTGTGCATATTCGCAGATCACGGCCTCGACGAGGAGTGGGCGGGGCCGTCTTTCGCCGTGGCAGTTCCTTGGCGGAACCTTCGGAGATCCTTGCTAGACGTCTGCGTCATCCCCTATCGATCCCCTAAGTGATCTACTCATTGATGCACGTCAGATGATGCAGACGACCCCCCGCGCCCCACGCTGGCGAGGGTGCGGGGGGCCGCCCCGAGTGCCGGGTCCGTCAACGAGGGGGGGCTAGCTCCAGTCGACGGGGCCCGGCACGTTCTTGGGTGCCTGACCTTCCGTATTGCCTAACGGTTGCAGGTCAATGCGGTTGTTCACTCTTTCGAGTGAACACCTGTTCGAATCTAGGACACTACATCGAGCCCTGCGGCATATGCCACACCCGCAAGGCTGCATGTGTACACGGGGGTCGGAAGCGACAGTTTAGGTACTGACGCAAGATCACCTGGCCGAGACCGTTTGCCGGGTGCCAGCCCGCCGCAACGTCAGACCTGACTGGATCCGCCAGCGCCAACGCCAGCTCGGTAACCGCATCGCCGACCTCCGCCGCGCCGCCGAACTCTCCCAGGAGCAGTTAGCCGACCAGATGGGCGTCGAGCGGCGGACCGTGCAGCGGTACGAGAACGCGGTCACCGATCCCCGGTATGCCGACCTGCTGCTGCTTGCACAGGCGCTTCGCGTCCACGTCACTGACCTTCTCAATTGACCTGCGGGGACGCGCGGCGGGGTCTGGGCTGCACGGCGTTGCTGAATTCGAGTCAACAGGTAAACCCACGGTAAGGGAAGTGTGCCCACTGCATATATCTGCGTGGAATCTGTACGCCCCATGTGAACATCTAGCCCACCGCGACCCTCTGGCCAGAGCGTTTCCGTTCGCGCCCCGTGTGACCCGGCCGCCGCGCCGTCCACGACGGCCGGGGGTCAGCGGGTGTCGCGTATGCAGGCGTCGAGCGCCCGCGCGGCCTCACCGAGCACGCGCACATGGTCGGCGGCCGACTTCAGTCCCCTGCCGAGGTCGCCGATGAGCGCTCCCTGCGCCTGGAGGAGCGCCTCCTCGCACTGCTGCCAGCCGGTTATGCCGCGCGCCAGGTAGTCCTGCCGCCGCCGCACCTGGTCGGCGAGCCGTCCGATGGCGGCCCGTAGGTCGTCGCGGAGGCGGCGGCAGTCGTCGATGGTGGGCAGCATGCCGGTGGCGGCTTCGGCTTCGGCGATGAGGCCGTTGAGGGCTGGTTCGCGTGCTGCTTGGAGTGCCGCTCTGTCCGTAGGGTTACTCATTGTCGACGGTCCGTTCGTCGGCTGCCTCCGGGGCTGCTGGGGCGGCTCCGGGGGCGCTTACATGTACTGGCCTGCCACGCTACCGCTCCACATCGCTCTATACGGCTACATGGCGCACCATGCCGCCTCTTGGGCGCGCATGGAGTAGCAGGCAGCCATACGTTGACGGCATGGATGATCAAGCGTCGGTGGTGGATCCGCACTCGCCGGTGTACGTGTATGTGCAGGTCGCCGACGACATCCAGGCCCGCATCCAGTCCGGCCAGCTACAGGCGGGCGCCCGGCTTCCCGGGGAACGCGAGCTGGCCGACCAGTACCGGATCGCCTACGGGACGGCCCGGCGGGTCATTCAGGAGCTGCGGGATCGCGGGCTGGCGCAGACAGTGCCGTCGAAGGGGACGTTCATCGTCGAGCTGCCGCAGCCGGGATCCTCGTAGCCCACTGTCCGACCTCGCCGATAAGATCAGCTCATGCCCCCCACTCCCCCGCCTGACGGCTCTCTGCGCTCGGCTGCGGCCGTGAACGCGGAGATCCGGGCGCTGTGGACACACCCAGATGCGCGGCTGACAGACGAGCAGCGGGAGAAGTACCGGCTGCTGCTGGCCGAGCTGCGTCAGGTCGAGCGCGGGGACGTCACCGAGGCGGCGTAGGGCGCCGGTACGCTGGCCGTGTCGGTCTGATCCTTGGTGGGTCCGGACGACACCCCGGGGTGGTGCCCGGGAACGCAGAGACCCGGCCCCACAAGGAGGCCGGGTGTTTTGCCGTCCGGGTCCCGCCGTCGGACGGCGACAGTGGCCAAGGTCCGGCACTACCCGTTTCCCTGCGAACCACTGCCCGTAGGGCGCATGCTGGCCAGCCACGCACGGGACGCCCCTGGGGGGAAGGGTACCCGCGATCTGGGTACCCTTCCGGCGCCCCGAACCTCCTAACCACCTCCTAACCGAGGAGGTGGTGCGGCAACCGCTTAAGATCCCCCGGTGGCCGCCATCGACTTCCCTCCCGACCTGCTCGCCCTCGAAGCCCGCGCCTGGGAGGAGATCCAGGCCGGAGCGCTCACCGTGGAGACGGCGCAGGCCGTACACGAGGCCGTCAGCGCGTTCGCGGCCGAGGGCGGGCTGCGGCGGATCGACGTCGAGCTCGGACTGAAGGAGCAGGTACGGGGAGCGGCGGCGTGAACTACTAGCGCTAGTAGCTACCTACTAGTCGCCGCCGAACTAGTAGTTGGCCCGAGCCCGCACAGCAGAGCGCCCCGCACCCGGCGGACCGGGGCGGGGCTTCAACTCACGCAGCCAGCATGGGTTGGTTGATGTGACGAGCCTACTGGCCGCCACCGACAACGCCGGGGCGCGACGACAGGCGGTACTCGTCGACGGGCGGCGACCAGTCCATGGCGGCGATCTCCGCGTACCGGTCGCGAGCCTCCTGTAGCAGCGTCTGCGTGTGGTCGATCAGCTCGGCGCGGACCTGCTCGGGAAGGTGCTCGGCGACGTTGGAGGCCAGCTCGCCGTACTTCACGATCAGGCCTTGCGTGAGGTTCAACAGTGCGCCGATACGCGGGTCCGTGTCCGCCTGAGTGGTCATGCCGCCAGGATCGCAGACGGTCACGTCTCCTCGGGCCACTCCGTCAACGTCTCGCCCGTCTCCTCGTCGACGAGCACGATCCGGGCGCCGGGCAGGCCGTGCTCGCCCACCCACGACCGGAACTGGCGTCGGGCCGTCGACTCCTTGGCCCACCATCCGTGCATCACCGGGCGGCCGTCGGTGGTCAGGGTGAGGTGGTAGCGGTCCGGGGCGGTCACACCCCCAGGATGCCAGCCGGCGACCCCACCCCTAGACTCGAACACATGTCCGACCTGACGCCTGCTGAGCGCCTCGCCAAACTCCGCACCCTGGAAGCCTGGCTCGACTGGCAGCTGCGGGATACGAGGCGGAAGATCGAGCAGGCTGAGCAGCAGGCCAAAGCGACAGGCGGCTACATCACCGAGCAGGAACGCAAAGCCGGGCAGGCCGTCGGTGCCACCATCCACCTCGCCACCTGCACCCACATCGGACCGCCCGCCGCCACCCTCACCGAAGCCGAAGCCCGCTTCGCCCTCGCCAAAGACAAGGGCTTCATGCACCCGTGTGAGCACTGCCGGCCCGACCGGGAACTCGGGCTCAGCGAGTACTAGTCGGCGCCAGTACACCAAACCCCGGCTGCCTGGACTGGGTGGCCCGTTCTGGTGAGATCCCGGGATCCGCCTCCGCGGGGCCAGGGCCCCGACGTACAGTCCTGGCTTCGGCGTCGAAGGGGGACGAAATGATCGGATTGGCGATCTCGCTGGTGCGGCTGTCGCTGCGGCTCAGCTTCGGGATGATGGACATGATGGTGTGGATGTGCACCCTCGGAAAACTCGACCCGCGGATGCGCCGCTTCGTCTGACGGCCTCTGTCAGACCCGGCAGCGATGATGGGCGCATGACGATCACCATGAAGAGTTTCGCCCTCACCTGGACCGACACTGACGGCACCCACCGCGCGTCCGCCGTCGCCTACGACGAGCGCAGCGCCGAGCAGCGGCGAGACGGACTGGTGGCGGCGAAGGCCACGGACGTTGAGATCGTGCCGGTCAAGCCCGGGGAGCTGCCCGAGCCGAAGGCGTGACGCGGGAGGGATCCAGTTGCCTGGTTCCGACCTGATCCCGGCAGATGGGGCGGCACGGGGAGGTTGCCCTATCCTTCCGCCAGCGGTCGCCACCCGCCCTTCCGTGCCGCAGTCTCAGGATGGCAGAACGCGGCCGGGAAAACTCACGGGCGGTGGGGGAAAACCGAACCTCCGCCAAGACGGGGGAGCCTGGCGGAGGCGTACTCAGTGTGGCACGGGGCGGTGACAGGACGGCAGCGTTCCGTCTACCGTGGCCGGGCGGCCTGCCTCGTTCGCAGCGACCCTTCGGGGCGTGGGGGAAACCCCGCTGGCAGGCCGCACCTCTCACTCCCCCTCAAGAGCCCGCATTGCTGCGGTGATCTCGTCCTGCATCTTGTATGACGGCGAGCGGTCGAGTGCCCCGGCGGCCCGGTCGTAGCGGCGAGTGGTGCGCGGGTCGGCGTGCCCCATGGCGTCCTGCACATCCGCGAGGGGGACGCCCTTGCTCAAGAGTGCCGTCGCGTAGGAGTGGCGTAGCGAGTGGGGCGACAGTTGGTCGGCATGCGGAAGACCTGCGGCCCCGGCAACGCGGCGGACGAGGCGGAAGGCGGCCGGCTCATCCATCGGTTTTCCGGTGTTGGTGACGAACAGCAGATCCTCGGGCTCCGGTTGGCCCCGCTCCGCGAGAAGCGCCTCCACCGCCTCGACGGCCATGGGCACGAGGGCGAAGCGCTTCTTGTGGTCGCGTTTCGTGATGAGGTCGATGACGCGGTGCCCCTGGTCGTGACCGAGGGCTCCGACGGGGGCGTTGAGGATCGAACCGATTCGGGCGGCGGTGACGGCGAGCATGACGAGCAAGGCGTAGGTGCGGGCCGTCTCGTGCTTTCGGGCGTAGGTGAGGAGGGCTGCCAGTTGCGCCGCCGTCATTCCTCGGGTCGGGGAGTCGTCGGCGGAGACCGAGGGCCGCTCCATGCCGAAGAACGGGTTGCGCTCGGCCGCCTCGGCGCGCACCAGGTAGGCGTACCAGCTTGATGCGGCGGCGAGTCGGCGGGCCCGGGTGGACTTCGCGAGCTCGGCCTCGGCGAGGGCGGCGGCGTACTGGTCTGCCTGGAGTGGCCGCGCGAGTGCCGGATTAGCTTCGCTGGCCGCGCACCAGGCGAGCCACCAGGACGCGTCCTTGGCGTAGGCGGTTCGGCTGTGGAGGGACTTCCGGCGGGCGAGCCAGGTGGCGGTCGCCTCGACGACGTTGGGTGCGGCGCCGGCGTTGCGGAGGAGCGAGAGGAGGGCGTCTGGCGAAGAAGCGGGCGGGGCGCCCCGGAGGGAGAGCTGCGGGACGGCGGTCGGCTCCAGGAACGCGGGCCGTTCGGGCACTGCGGGAAGGTCGGCCATCACCACAGGATAACGGTCATTATTCTGTAGTGATGGAGAACGCCGAACCTGGTCAACTGGCCGCGCTTCACCCGACGTTATGCGCTAGCCCTCACGTTCCCCACGGTTGACGCATGCGCATACCTCTGCCATGGTTGACGCATGCGGAAAACGTCCGCATCCTTCCAGGGGGAACGCCATGGCGCGCATCAACGTGTACAGCTACGCAGAGGACGAGTACGACGAGACCACCCTCGCCGGATGGTTCAACCCCGACTCATCCGCGAAGTTCGACGAGGGCACGGAGTGGGACGGCAACAACCACGTCTCCGTGAACGCCGTCGGCCAGTACGGGCACCAGATGCTCTACCGGACCAAGGGGGGTCGCTGGGTCCTCTACTTCTGGTCCCAGTACCAGGGCGTCGCCGAGAAGCACGAGTTCATCGACGACAACGCAGCGAAGGACTGGCTGCTCCGCAACAACCACGACGGCGCGATCGAGCAGTACTTCGGCAAGCTCGACGAGGAGTCCGGCCCGAGGCTCGGCGGTCGCCCGTCGATCGGCCCCAAGGTCGAGGTCCGGATCCCCGAGGAGATCCTGACCCGCGTTGACGCCTTCAAGGGCGACCGCGAGCGGGCCGACGCGCTGCGCGACCTCATCGCCGCCGGGCTCGACGCCCTCGAATCCGCCTGAGCCCCGACCTCCCCGAACGATAGCCGCACAGCGAAACGCCCCCGCCCTCCGCGCCGCCAGATGGCAGCGAGAAGAACGGGGGCGGTGGCGTTCGGTCAGGCGGCGCGGTTCTCCCACGGCCAAGCCGCGTCGCGGCCAGCCTCCAGGAGCGGGATCATCCTGAAAGCGTGGTCCGTGAGCCCGCCGAAGGTGTGACGGCCCGCGCTCCCGGACGGCATGGCGCCGGGCTTGTAGCCGGCCATGTTCCACATGTAGACCGGCACGGTCGTCGGTACGAGGTCGTCGATGGCCGTCTCGCGCATGCCGCCGTAGCGCTCCATGTTGGAGGGGAGCCATCCGGGCCGGGTCTGTTCGTCGGTGACGATGACGATCCGGTTGTGGCGGAGCAGGTCGAAGTGCTGCTTGATGGCGGACGGGATGTCGGTGCCGTCGTTCCGGCTGTACTTCTCGATGAGCTTGAGGACGCTTCCGCCCTTGGGTACGTCGACGGTCTTTGAGCTGCCGCCGAACTCGACGAGCGTCGCGTTCTCTGCGCGCATCGCGAGCGCCGACCCGAAGACTGCGGCCTGTTCGGCGAGCGGGATGTCGGAGGTGTTCGGGGTGGAGAAGCCGTAGCCCGGGAACATCGACGGCGACCGGTCCACCAGGATCAGCGTCCGGCCCGACAGTCTCGGCACGTTGGCCAGCGAGTGGTTCAGGGCCTGCTCCAGTGCGTGCGCCCACCGCAGTGAGGGAGCGTGCTTGTAGGCGGCCCACCAACGGAACGGGAACATGCGGGACTTCGCCACCTGCTCTGGGTCGGCGAACCGCGCGCAGATCTGCGCGGCCACCGCGTCAGAGACTCCGGCCTCGTCGAAGTTCCTGAGGTTCCGCGCGAGCGCCATCACGCCCATGGATGGGATGACCGCCTCCCAGGCCGCCTTGTCCATCGGCCCCTGAAGCCAGCCGGCCAGCGCCTCCCACGTCATGCCCGCCCGGCTCAGCTCACCGCTGGCGTCGACGTTCTCCGTGACGAGCTGGCGCCGCTCTTCCAGTGGGAGCGTCATGAGCCGCTGCCGGTTCAGGAGCAGCGGCAGCCTGCCGGGAATCTCCTCGTCGTTTCCGTGTCGCCGGTCGAGGGCGTGCCGGAAGAGGTGGCCCTGCCACGGCTTGTCGTCTGCGGGTGCGGCGTGGACGAGGTTGAGGACGTCGCCGAAGCGGTAGCCCTTCGAGTCGGTGTCGTACTTCAGCAGCGAGCGCTCGTTGTACAGGCGCTGTACGGCGTCGGCGATGCCGCGCTTCACCGGCTTGGGGACCTTGCGGCCGTAGCGGGATGTCCAGTAGCCGAGCAACTCCCCCGGCTCGTCGGGGCGCTGGAGGACGGCGTCGATGACGCGGCGGTTCCAACCGCCGTTCGTGGACGCGTCAGCCGCGGTCTCGCGATTCCATCCGGCGGGGTCCGTGCCCTTGTCGCCTTCGAGCCGTGCCTTCACGAACTCGGCCGCGCCGACGATCGCCGCGGTCCGCATGTTGCCCTCACCGCGCAGCCAGCCGAGCAGGCCAACCGTCCAGGCCGGGTCTTCGACGGCGAGCTGCCGAACGAGCTGCGTGTACCGGTCGTCGCGGTCGCCGCCCTTCTCGTAGAACGCGTCCTGGCCAACGAAGTTGGAGACGGCGAGCAGGAAGAGTTCGGAGCGCGCGTCGCGGAGATGCCCGGTGGCGCCTTCGTGGGTGACGGTCCGCTCCCCGGTGGTGGTCACGGGCGAGTGGACGGCGGAACGAGTCGAGCGCGTGTTGAAGCGAGACACAAGAAAGCCCCTCACATGGAGGGGAGGTCCAGCAGTGAGGTGCCCGAGATCAAGGTCGGCTGCGGAGACAAAGCGCTCTAGGCCACTGAGCTACCTCCGGTCCGCTGGACCGGTGGACGGGATTCGAACCCGCGTCTCTCTCTTAGCAGGAGAAGTATCCGCCGCCTGCGCACCGGGCACCCCCGATGCTGTGCCTCCCGAGATCAAAGTCGGGACCGGTGTCACTTTCCAAAGAAGTAACCGGGCCCTGCGCACCGGGAGGTGCATGAAGTTGTGTGACCACCATACCCACATCAACCGGTAACACGTCCACCAGATAGAACAACACGCCCCACCCTCCTGCCGGAGCAGGGGGTGGGACGTTGTCGTCGTGTGCGGGAGCCCATCCCGCAGGTTCGCGGTCCAGCAGCAACCAGCCTGGAGTGTGCACACCTTCAGCCGGTCACCGATGCTGCCGTTCGGGCAACCAAGGGGAGCGGCCCCAAGGTCCCTCGCCAGACGCGAGGTATTGAGATCAGGCTACGCCGGCTCCTCGTCGACAGGCGGGGGCGGCGGATCCGGTTCCAGGAACGGCGAGATCGACGGCTCCGGAATCGGCTGCGGGTCGAGGCGGCCCATACGCTCCAGGGAGCCGGCGTCGGCCGCGGTGTCGTCGCGGCGGGGCTCACGGGCGACGGGCGGTTCGGTCATTCGCACTCCAGTTCTCACGCGTCGATGTTGCGGATGTAGCGTGCCGCCTGATCCGTCATCGGTTCAGCAGCCGGCGGTTCCAGTCCGGCCTTCTTGATGTGGGAGACCAGCGACCGCACCCGGTGGAGGAGCCAGCCGATCGCCTCGTCCTGGTCGCCGATCCGCTCCCGCTGCTTCTCCGAGTCCTCTTCCTGGCGCAAGACCCGTGCCTCCAGGCGCTCAATGGCCTTGCCCTGCTGTTCGGTGATGGCGGTGAAGTCGTCGCGGCGTTCCTGCCGCTTCGTTCTCCGCGCCGACCGGGCGGAGACGACGCCGCCTGCTGCGGCGACCACCGCCATGCCCGCCTGAACCCAGGTGTCAACGCCCATCGTTGCTCTCGAATCTCTTGGGCCGGGGCGGTTCGCGCCATCCGGCAACGACCATCACCGGTACAGCCAGCGCGCCCCACACGGCAGCGGCCACCCACCCTCTCGGGAAGTCGCCTTGCAGCCACGACACCAGGTAGGACAGTGTCCACGGCAGGTCGATCAGCGGCAGGATCAGGAAGCCGGGCCAGTCGACGCCCTGCGGCAGCCACGCAGACGCGATGGCGATGAGTCCGGTGCCGATCCATAGCCAGCCCCATACGTGCAGCGGCAGCATCTGTGTTGCCAAGGTGAGCCCGCGCTGATCGGGCTGCGGGGCGATGATCTGCCCGTATCCGACCAGCGCCCACACCGTTCCGTAGGAGAGGAGGATCGCGCCGCGGTGTCCGAGCTGGCGAAGCAGCCGCCGGATGATACGGCGCGGCACTCAGGCCGCCAGGTTGAGGTCTTCGCGGGTGACGCGCGCCGTGACCTGAGTGCGGGACCACAGGCCGATGACGACGGTCACCAGCGACAGCCACAGCGCCTGGTGGTCGGCGTCCAGCTTCAGCCCGAAGCCGACTGCGGCAGCGACGAGGGCCTGCGCAAGGTTGAACACGGCCGCACCCATGGCGTCATGCGCCATGACGGCGATGGCCAGGGCGACGGCGCAGGCGGCGACCGTGTTGACGGTGGCCTGCTGTGTCTGGGTGGCGTGGAAGACGTAGGCCGAGCCGAGCTTCACCAGGATGCTGACGAAGGCCAGGACCGCAGCCGGTTCGCGTCCGAAGATCTTCATGGGGTTCTCGTTTCCTGTTCGGCGAGCCAGCGCCGGACGGTCTGGTTGTGTCTCGCGTCGGCTAGGGCGTTGTGCTCGGCGCCCTCCTGCTTCGGGAGTGCGTCCCAGGCGATGCCGAGGCGGCGGGCTTCCTGCTGGATGTCGTTGGTGAACATCGGCACCCCGGCCGGGAGCGCGATCATCGGGCCCCACAACTGGGCGAGCGCGACGTGGTCGTAGGCCCCGTAGTTCGCCCACAGTTCGACGTCCGGTCCGGCCGCGCGGATGAACTCGGCGACCTCGGAGGCGATCGTCTTCCGGTGCTTCACCCGGTGGTCGGCGTAGTGGAACAGCCAGCGTTTCGGCATGTGGATCCGCTGGTCACCGTGCCCCTTCGGGAGGCTGGGGACGACGTTCTGCATCAGCCACGGGTGCTTCCGAATGCGGCGGACGGGCATGTCGCGATTGACGGCGTCGTACTCGCGGCCGTCGTCGCACACCATGCCGATGGAGATCAGCTCGATGGTGCGGCCGTCCTCCAGGAATTCGAGATCGTAGAAGACGTCGGTCACGCGGCATCGGGCACGTCGAGGTGGATGACGACCTGGCTGACGGCCGCCTCGATGGCCGCCTTGACCTCGGCGACCAGGGCGGGCACGTCGATCGCGGCATCGACCTTGCCGATCGCCGTGGCGAGCGCGGTGAGGGCTGCGGTCTGCGCGGCCTCGGTGGCCACGATCTTCAGGGCGTCGTAGTGGATGTGCGCCAGGTAGTACCCGGCACCGTGGACGACCGGGTTGCCCTTCGCGTCCTTCTCCGTCAGCGAGCTGATGGAGAGCAGGTTGTCGTGCAGCGTCTTCAGCTGTGCGGCCTGGTCGGGGGTCATGTCGGTCTCCTGGGGTGTCGTCTTGCCGGTTGCGCGGGCGACGATGCCCGGGAACACGACGTTCTTGAACTGGGTCACGCGCGCGTCGCCGGGGCAGCTGTGCCCGTTCGGGTTCCATGAGCCGAACAGACGGTGGTAGCCGTAGCCGGGATCGTCGGCGCTACGGCAGATCCGCAGCGGGATGCCGTGCTGCTCATGCAGCCACGCGCCGAGCTTGATGAGCGACTCGACCTGCGCAGCCGTCCACGCGTCGGAGGCCTGCAGGTTCGATGCCGACTCCAGCGACACCGCGCCCGTTCCGTCCGCGCGCCGGTTCGCTGCGGCGTTGGCGTCCGCACGGGTCTCGGTGCCGATGAACTGCCCGAGCGACCCGTCGTACCCGAGGCCGAAGTGGGACTCCAGGTTGGTCGAGTCGCGCCAGTACTCGTAGGTACGTTGCGGCGTCCACGGGGCGACGATGCTGTGGAGGATGAACTGTGTCGGCCGGATCGCGGGCTGCGCATCCGACTCCGGCTGCAGTTCCATCCTCGCGGCACCTGGATACCAGGCCATGGGCCCCCCTTGTCTGGGCATGAAAAAAGGCCCGGCCATCGGCTCGGGCGGGCGGGTGTTGCGGCCGGTCAGGTGGTGATGAGGAATCCGACGTGCAGCCGCAGGTTGGTGGCGTTGCCGATGTCTTCGGAGGCGGTGCGCAGGGTGCAGAGGCCGTCGGTTCCGACGACCCATCCGCCGTGCACGATTCCGGTGTCGAAGCAGGAGGTGATCGTGTCGTGGGTGGGTCGCCAGCCGGACGGCAGAGTGCAGCAGACGGTGTCGGCGATGTTGCCGCCGGTGGCGACGATGTTGCTGCCGGTGCGGGTCAGGAAGACGTCGATGGTGACGCTGCGGCCTTGCCGGAACCCGAAGAAGTCCTGGAGGCTGAAGCCGCTCGCGGCGGTCAGGCCGCTGGTGGTGCTGGTCAGGGACGGCTGAGGGGTCACCCAGCCGCTGCCGTCGTACACCTCCAGACGGTCCACATCCTGCAGCCAGGTCGCCATGCCGTCGACGGGCGCCGACGTTCCCGTGAGTGTGGCGCCGCGCGCGGACGCGGACGCGAACCGCATCACCGAGCGCTGAGCAACCCCGTTGGCGATGTTCTTGGCCAGGACTTCGGCGTTGGGCGCATCGGCCAGCGAGGCGATGCTGACGCCCTGCCCGTAGTCATCGGTGGACATAGAGCCCTCTCAGGTCAGGCGAAGCGGTGCAGCCGCAGCCAGGAGTCGGTGTAGACGAAGGTTGCGGTGGCGTTGATTGCGCCCTGGGCCCACGCCACAGCGAAGTTCCCGGCCGTGGCGGCGACCCGGACCGTGCCGCGGATCTGGACCCCGAACGTGGTCGTGGTGATGCCGCCGTAGGTGCGGGTGCTGGCGATGTCGGTCGTTTCGGTGCGGAGGGTGTAGCCCCAGGTGGAGATGACGTCCTGCTGGGTTCCGCCTCCCGCCGTGGCGGAGGTGACGGTGATGCCGTTGCCGAGACCCTGCCAGTCCCCGAGCGTTCCCGCCGGGGAACTCCAGCCGATGAGGACGTCGCTGGCGCCCGAGTACTTGATGTACGCGTCGAGCGTGTACTTGGCGTTCGCCGTTACAGGCAGCGTCATCTGCGGGTCCGCGGCGGCCGTGTTCGTGCTGGCGCGGGACAGGTCGGTGGTGCGGGGAGCGGATCGCGTGGCGCCGATCGGGTCGCTGCCGGTGGCGAGCCGGCCGCGGGTGATGAGATTGCCGGCGCTGTTCTGGTCGACGACGATGACGTCGCCCACGGTCGGCTGCAGGTAGGACTCCATGCAGCGGACAGTCATGCCGTCCGCGACGACGGTTCCCGTTCCGGTGGCGGTGACGGTGGCGAGCCGCCAGTCCGAGCCGCGCACGGTGGCCGACTGTTCGCCGGTGCGCCGGGCCTGCTGCTGCAGTGCCGATTTGAGGTCGCGGGTGGAGCTGTGGGAGGACTTCACGAGTCTTCCTTGGCGCTGATCGTGGTGATGGGGAAGCCGCCTCCGGTGTCGAGGGGTACGGAGAAGGAGGCGGCCTGGTGGAGTTCGCGGCTGCCGTCCTCGTGCGTGACCCTCAGGACGTCGCCCGGCTCCAATGCGGGGTTGGGCAGTGAGCTGATGTCCCCGGACGCGTTGGGCGCTTTGGCCTGCGCCAGTTTCAGCCGGGCAGCGTTCGTGCAGGCCGCCAGCGTGATGAGCGTGGATGAGCTGTAGAAGTCGGGCCGCCTGCCGAACGGTCCACTCCAGTACGTGGGCGATCCGGGGTCGTCGTCGGTGGCCAGATAGGAGACGGGTGCCACGTTGTCGGCGGTGTTCTCGCCCGACGCCAGGATGCCGTTGAAGACTTTGTCGGCCGACATGGCGCGGGTCGCGGAAATGTAGACGCCGCCCTCGACGGCCTCGATCGCCCACACCGGCGTGGCAGTCGACAGGTCGGGCAGGGTGGCGATGACGAAAACCCCGTCGGCGTTGGAGTACACCTCGGCGCCGGCCGCCGCGGCGATCTCCTGACAGCCGGCCCACGGGTCGGCCTGAATATCGAAGGCGCGCGAGCCGATGGTGACGTCGGTGATCTGGCTGATGATGTTGGCGGTGGGCAGGCTGCGGAGGATGAGCGCGTTGATGGCGGACACGACGGTGCCGGTTGCCGTGTAGGGCGCCGTGAACTTGTCGTCGCCGACCACCACCTCAAGGCCTTTTCCCTGAAGTGTCACCGGGCCTTGCGTGACGTCGCCGTCGATGTTGTCGAGCCGGAACACGCCGAGTGGCACGAGGTCGGGCGGGGTGCCGTCGCCGTAGTCGACGCCGCGGGCGATCTGTAGCCGGGCCCCGTAGGTGGCGATCTGGTCGGCGGCTGTGCGCGGGATGAGGGTGGGGTCGGCGACGGTGACGGTGCAGGTGCGGCGGATCGCCTGCGACCTGTCGACGGTCACCGATCCGCCGGTGTGCGGTATGTCGATGACCTGGCCGGTTGTCAGGAACAGTTGCACCTGCGTGGCGGGGGCGTGGGTTTCGGCGAGCCGGGCGAGGAAGCGGTCCGAGACGGCGTACATGCGCTCACCCCCTCCGCTGGTCGAGGAGGACGGCCTCCCAGGTGGCGTATGCGTCGAGGGCGTCCTGCCAGGTGTCGAACTCGGTGAGGATGTCCTGCCAGGTGCGCCCTGCGGCGCCGTTGACGGCTGTGGTGACGGGCATGTCGGTTTCGATGAGCGGCAGTGTCCAGGTGCGCCATTCGTCCTGGGCAAGGGTGCCGAAGCGGGCCTCGGGGACGGCTCCGACGGTGACGTACATGTCGTCGACGCCCATGCCGGGTACGGCCTGCCACAGCAGGACGTTGCCGGAGTCGAGCAGCTGGTGCAGGGCCCGTCGTTCTTCGTCGGAGCGTGTCGCGACCGCGAGGTCCCCTTCGAGTCCCTGGCGGCTCCCGTACAGGGTGACCTTGTTGCGGCGCCCGCGGATCACGAAAGAGGCTTGCTCGATGGGCCGTTGCCAGTCCGGTGCTTTCCCGACCAGCACTTTCGTGTTGCGCTGCGGGTTACCGGGGTCCTTCAGCCAGGCTTCGTTGACGTCGGCGAGGGCGACGGTGGCGTAGTCGCTGGTGCGGGTGGCGGCGATGAGGGAGGCGGGCGGGTAGATCTCGATGTGGTAGCGGACCGGCACGTTCAGTGGCGCCTCGTGATCCTCAATGATCATGAGGTCGGAGGTGATGACCTGGTGGTCGATCAGCCCGGACGTGCCGCGAACCAGGGTGCGGGAGCCGTCAGGAAGCTCCCGGTACACGCTCAGTTCGTAGTCGAGGGGAAGTTCCCGCAGCGTCAGCTCGATGTAGCCGTCGTCGGAGAAGCTCTCGACCTCGGTGAGCGGCAGAACCTGCCACAGTGCGGCAATGTCGGTGTGCAGCACACTGCTGACCGCAGACGCGGTCACCACCAGTTCCATCGCCGCCTGCGTCGCATTCGCCGGGGCGACTGCGTCCGAGGTCAGCACGTACCAGGACGACCCCGGCAGGGTGTAGGACACGCCCGTGGACGTGCCGAGATCTGCGCCCACCGCGCTGTACCAGTGCACCCGGATCGTCGCCGACGACCAGGTGCCGACTGCGGGATGCGCAACGACGAGTGCGCGGAAGTTCTGGCCTGCCGCGACCCCGGTGAACGTGGCCGACCGGATGGTGGAGGCGGTCGCGGTCGCCGAGGTAGCGGCGAGGGAGTAGGAGCCCTCGAAGTAGCTCAGACCCCACGGGGTGGTGCGGGCCAGGGTCGCCACGCCAGTCGGGACCGTCCACCCGGCGATGCCCTGCTCGAAACTGGAGTCCGCATACGGGAGGAGGCTCCCGGCCTGCAACTTGGGCGTCACCGTCACGACGACGGTTTCCAGGCGCAGCACCTGCCCGGCGGACGCCGAGTCGAGTCCTGCCGCCACAGAGCAGGTAGCCGCATTCGACGGCGCGAATGCGGAGGCGCGCTGCCGGTACATGCCGGTCGCCGGCGTAGGCGGCGCCAGCGTGCTGCGCTGGGCGCCGACCTGGTTGCCGGTGACGTCGTAGAAGCGCAGCTCAAGCCATGCCGTCGACGCAACTGTCGGCGGCTGTAGGTAGGCGTAGGCCAGGTATTCGGTGCCCGGCGTCACTGCTGGTCGGTCCACCGCCAGCACCGACGCGTTACCGGCGGCGACCGCGGTCATCGACAACGCGTGCCCGCCGGCGAGGTAGTTGTCGACGGCCCACGACATGACCGGCACCTGCCGGGACACAGTCGCGTTGACGACCGCAGCCCAGCCGGCGGCGTCGATCTCGGTCGACTCGGTGTTGAAGCCGAATAGGTTGCCGGTCGTGCGGATCGGCAGGCCGAGGTAGACGTTCTCCCAGTAGTGGGAGACGGTCGCGCCGACCTCGGTCGAGGACAGCAGCACCTGCGCCTGCGTTGCCCCGGACGGCGCGGCCCCGGCCACGGATACGCGGTGCCAGCCGCCTGAGGATCCGGTGGTGGTGACCGACCAGGTGACGGACAGTTCGGTGCCCGACGAGTTGAGCCAGCGGATGCCGATCCGCTCCCCCACCACTCCGGCCGTGTCGGAGAACGTGTAGTAGGTGGTGCCTGCGGCGATCGGGTAGGAGGAGACGGTGCGGGCCTGCATTTCGCCCGCGGCAATGGATTTGACGGCGAGGCAGCCGTCTCCGTTGCGGCCTCCGACGCCCTGCACGATCGTGCAGTTGAGTTTGGTCGTCCAGCCCGACATGTTCGGGTCGACGGCCTCGGTGGTCGGGCTGAGGAGGTTTCCGGGGATTGCCAAGATGGCCTCCTCAGCCCGCGTTGAGTACCTGGATGAGTTCGCCCTGCGCGGTGTGGACTTCGGCGCGGGCGATGGAGGCGATGCCCTCGTTGCCGACCCATACGTTGAGCGACAGGTCGCCGAGCTGCTGCGTCGCCGACTGGTGGGCCAGCGACGACAGTGCACCGGCCTGCGCCGACGTGAATACGGGTTCGGGCTTTCCGGTGCCGTTGTAGGCGAGGTTCATGCCGGGTTGTAGGTAGCCGCCGCTGTCGTATTTGCCGGGCTGGAAGCCGTACCAGGAGGGGAACAGGCTGTTGTTGTAGCCGCGGGCGCTGGGGCCCATGTGCACGCCTGCGCCGCCGCTGCTCTCCACATTCGTCTTGCCGAGGGTGCCCGCTGTGTGGCCGACACCGGCCGCGGTGATGCCGACCCGGAACGGCGAGTTGCCGTGGTACACCCAGCCGGGCGGCGCCGTCTTCCCGGAGAAGGCGTGCGTCGACCAGCGGCGGTGGGGCTTCTCGCCTCGGATGACGGACTCGATGGCGCTCATGAAGCCACTGCAGTCCCAGGATGGGTTTCCGTTGCCGCCCCACTGGTAGGGCAGACCGTTCTGGGTTTTTGCCCAGTTCAGTGCGGCTGTGATGCGGGGGCCGCCGACTCCTCCGGCGCCCTTCGCGTCGGCCTTTTTCGAGTAGCCGAACATCGCGTCGATGATCTTGTTTGGGATGTTGCGGATCATCGACCCGAAGCCGGTATCCATGCCCGGGAAGTTCGCGAGCAGCGGGTTTACGACGTTCTTCACGCCTGCCCGCGCCGACGACTCCAAGGTGTCGCCGAGCCAGCTGGCGCCCTTCTTAATGGCATTCCACACGTCAGATCCGGCGCCGGACACGGCGCTGATGCCCTTGCCGATCCAGCCGAAGATCCCGCCGTCCGCGAACGACTGCACCGGGTAGATGCCGCCACTGGCGTACTTGAGGGAGGTGTCGGTGTGCGTCTTCGGGTTGCCGCCGAACACCGGGGCCAGGGCCGCCTTGACACCTTGCGCGCCCTGCGACTTGGCGATTGAGTTCATGGCGCCGACGAAGCCGCTGCCGACGGCCCGGGTGAACTCGGGCCGCATGATGGCCTCGCCGCCCGACAGTTCCAGCGCCCCGCCGGTCGGGGAGATGAACTGGTGGACGTCCTTGCCCGGGCTGTAGCCGGGCATGATGCCGCCGCTCGCGAATTTGAACGCGCCCAGCTTCGGTGCGCCGAACGCGGATGCAACCTTGTTCCAGACGCCGCGGATGCCGTTGTTGTAGACGGTGTCGACGATGAACTGGACGGGCGCCTTCGCGATCGCCTTCAGCTTGTCCCACTGCGACTTGATGGCGCCGACCGCGGTCTGGAACCAGCCGCCGAGCCCCTTCAGGATCAGGTGGAAACTATCGAAGACCGGCTTGATGCCGACCCGGTAGCCCGCCTTGATGACGGAGACGATGCCGTCGATGGCGGGCTTGATGCCGCTCCTCCACAGCCACTTCGCCCCGTTGGCGATGTTGGTGAAGGTGGGCGAGAGGGCGTTCTTCCACAGCCAGGTGCCTGCTTGAGCGAAGGCGTGGAACACGCCGACCATCAGGGCGATGTTCGGCTTGATCCCATTCGTCCACAGCCACTTCGCGAGCGCCGCGATGCTGCGGAAAGCGGGCTGGATGGCGACCTGCCACAGGGCCAGTCCGGCCTTGCCGAACACCTTGAGCACGGCGATGATCGGGAGGATCGCCGCAACCACCATGATCGTGAACAGGATCTTGGCAGCCGCCCAGATGAAGCGGAACGCCGGACCGATCGCGTTCGTCCACAGCCACGACGCCCAACGGCCCACCGTCTGCAGGGCCGTCCAAATGGCCATGAACGTGGGCTTCAGGATGTTGTTCCAGGCGAACAGGGCGACGGTCTGGATGCCGCGCCAGGCCGCCTGGACGCCCTCGCGGAACCAGCTGAACCGGTTGTAGGCGTAGATCACGAAGCCGACGAGGGCGACGATCGCCAGCGCGATCAGCACATACGGGTTCGCCTTTGCGGCGGCGTTGAGAGCCCACTGGGCGATCGCCCACAGCTTCGTCGCGACGATGATCCCGTAGATCAGCAGGATGAACCAGGGCGCCTTGTCCGCGATGATGCTGATCGCGTTGGCGGTCCCGCCGAGTAGTTTCAGCAGCGGCCCCGTCAGCGGTGACAGGGCCTCGCCGACATTCAGGAACGCGCCAGCTATCTTGCCGAGCGTGTCGGCGAGGAGTGGGCCCTTCTCCGCCGAGTACGACAGGAAGTGCTCGAACTCCGGCGAGCCCTTCAAACCGGTCGCCCATTTGGCGAACTTGCCGGTGATCCGCTGCATCGTCTTCGAGATGCCGTCCATGTGCGGCAGGAAGGCGTCGACGATGCCCGCCATCCCCTTGATGATGTTGCCGAACGTGACGCCCAGGCCAATGATCGCGGGCTTCACGGAGCCCTGCAGATCCTTCTTGAAGCCCTGCCAGAACGGCGTCTTCACGCTGGCCGACGCCCGGTCCTGCAACCCCTTGATCGCAGACGCGGCCTCTGTCACGAACAGCGTCAGCGACGGTAGCGTGTTCTTCAGCGACACCAGCGCCCGCGTGAAAATCGGCATCACCGCAGGCTGAAGCGACTTCGACCAGGCGCCGAACGCCGTCCGCAGATCGAGGTAGGCGTTCAGCGTGTCCCGCGCCGCCGGGGTCAGCTTGGCGAGCGCAGCCTGATATTTGGACTGCGCGACGGCAGCCTGATCGACGCCCCCGGCCGCCGACTGCGACGCGGAGGCAATCTGGCGCTGAGCCGAAGCGATCGAGTCGGCGGCGTTCTGCTGTGCGATACCGACGTTGCGCTCAGCCTGCGCAACCTTCTGCTGCGCGTCGGCGATCGACCGGGCATTCTGGACCGCCGTCTGCGCCTGGTTGTCCTGGGCGTCCTTCAACGCCTTCGTCTGTGCGGCCACATTCTGTTGCGCCGAGGTGAGCTTGTCCTGCGCCGACGTGTACGTCTGGGAGCCCTTGACCCCAGCCTTGTTCGCGGCAGCCGTGTCCGTGGCCTGCCGCGCCGTCGCGGTCTGCTGTTCCTTCTGGTGCTGGACGGCCTCGTCGTACTGCAGTTGCGCCTGCTCGCGCTGCAGGGCTGTCGCCTTCGACCCGGCCGCGTTGACCGCGTTGAGGTTCTGACGGGCCGCCTTCACCTGAAGGTCGGCGTCCCGCTGCGCCAGCTTGGAGTCGGCGAGCTGGCTGTTCATGTCCTGGAGCTGGCGGCTCGCCTCCTGCCGGGCAGACACCAGATCCTTCTGCGCCCGCGTGGCGTCCTTCTGTGCCTGAGCCAGCGACGTTTCGGCCTGCTCGACCTGCTGCTCGGCCTGCCGTGTGCGCTGACCCGCCTGGACGATCGCGTCCGAGACGCCCTGCTTGGCCTGCCGCACCTGCTGCTGCGCCGCCGCGATCTGCTGCGCCCCGTTGCGCTCGGCCGTCGCCAACGCCTGCTGCGCGCCGGCCATCTGCAGCGCCTTCGACGCGCCCTGCGACGACGCCTGCGCACCCTTGTAGGTGGCGTTGGTGGACGCGTCCTGGGCGGCCTTCTGGGCCTGAAGTACCGTGCCGATCTGCTTGAACGCAGGGATCGCCACCAGAGCGATGGCGCCAATGCCAGCACCGGCGGCCGTTGCGGCAGCAGCGACCGCGCCCAGCCCGGCCGCGATCACCGGCAGGATCGGCAGGATCGCCGGACCGAGGGCAATCGCCGCGAACACCAGGTTGTTCATTCCGCCGACCGCGCCAGTCGTATCGACGTCGACCCGGGCGTTCTGGCCGTCCAGGCGGTTGACCTGCGCCTGGAATGCGGCCAGTTGGGCAGCCGCAGCGGCGGTGTCGACGCGAACCCCGACGTTCGGAGTCTCGCTCGACAGGCGTGCGAGGCGGGTCTGGATTTCGGTGATGCGGGCCAGCGCCGTGGCCGCGTCGATGTCGATGCCCACGCGCGCGTCGGCCAGCGACGACAACTGCGCCCGCAGGCGGGCGATCTCGACCTCGGCGGGCGTGGTGTCGGCGCCAATGTTGACGTTCGGCAGCGATGCTTCCGCCTGTCGGACAGCCTCCCTCAGGCGGGTACCAAGCTGCCCGTCCGTCTCCACCCGGATCCGGGCAGGATCAGCCGACAACTCGTCGATCTGCGCCCGCAACGCCTGCAGTTGCGCAATCGCCGCCGCCGTGTCCGCGCGCACCGCAATGTTGGGATGGGCCGCGCCGAGCCGGCGCAGCCGCTCCTCGATGTCCGCGGCCTGTGCGCGTGCCGTGGCCGCATCAATGTCGATGCCGATGCGCTTACCAGAAAGGGATTCCAGCTTGGCCCGCAGCCGGGCCAGATCCGCGTCGACGCCCGTGTCGCCCAGCTTGACGTCCAGCTTGGGCATGCTGCGGAATGCTTCAGTGAGCTTCGCCTTCAGCGAGCGCGCGAACGCCCCACCGGTATCCGACCCTTGCCGAGTGGCGGCAGGCTTGGCCGCCTTCGCCCCGTCGTTGATGCCGTCCCGCACTGCCGCCGTCAGGTGGGTGACGATCTGGCGGCCGATGATCTTACCGACCTCGTCGCCGATCTTCGACGCCGGTGGCACCAACGCGGCCCGTAGGCGGCCCTCGATGCCCTGCGCGTTCGGCAGAACATCGACTTCGACGGATCCGACACTGATGGCCACCGGGAGCCTCCCCCCGGCGCAGTACGGCGCCTACCTGGTGAGCTGGAACAAGAACTCGGCGCTGGCCAGGGACAGTTGGACCTTCGGCTTAATCGGCTTGCTGCCTGGGCGCCGAACGGGCTCCGGGGCCTTCGGGCGCTTAGCCTTCGACTCGGTGTTGGCGCAGATCAGCACGTACTCGACGCGGCGCGTGGCGTCCACGAGGGCCGCCGTCAGCTGCTCCAGCTGGGACCAGCGGCCCTTTTCCGGCTCACCCTTATCGCCCTGCTCGGCGAGTTCCTCGTCGGACAGGCTGTTGCGGAGTGCGGTCCAAGTGGCGGACTCGGGGGGCAGGTGCTGGATGAGGACCCGCAGGCGTCGCCACGACATGTCGCCGCGGTGCACGTCGAGGAGGTCGACGCCGTTGTAGTAGCGGAGCAGGTCGGCTTCTACCGCCTCCGCGTGCGCCTCGACGACGGATCGGGTCCACTGGATTTCCCCAGGCTCTCACCGGCACGTTCGGCAGCAGAGCCCACCATCTCGCCGAACTGCTCGTTCGTCGGGTCGAGTTCGAGGTAGAGGTCGTAGTCCTCAGGGTGAAGGACGATGCCCGCGAACGCGTCGACTTGCCCGTTTCCGAGCAGGCGCTGCCATGACTGCCGCCACGCGCCGGGCGGGATGATGCGCACCTCGCCTTCGGCGCCGTCTGCCCCGCAGAGCGTGGCCGTGACGTACTTGTTGACGGCCTCGGCTTCCTGCGCTTCCGCCGAGGAAACGTCCAGGTCGTCCTCGAAGTCCTCCTCCGGGGCGGCGACGGGACGTGTCGTCGCCGGACGGGATGCGGCGCGTGCTGCTGTACGCGGCTTGCCGGTGGTGGTACGCGTGTTGGCCACGGCGCGGGCCTCCGTTCATTCAGGGCGCGGGCAGGGGTGTGAAGGTGGACGGGCCGGGCCCGCGCCAGGGTTGGCGGCCCGTCCACCCGTCTCAGGAGCCGGTGTACGCGGGCGTCACCGGCAGCTTGTCCGTGTGGTAGACCGTGTTTCCGGCGTCGTCCGGGTAGGAGGTGACGGTGATCTCGTAGCCGCTGATTTCGTCCTGCTTGAAGCTGACGTCGGAGCGGTCCGAGATCTCGCCCTGGGGGACGTAGAAGCCGCGCGAGGTGTCACCATCGAAGATCGCGAACCACCAGGCGCGACGGTCCGGAGTCGGGGACGCGGTCTCCGCGAACGAGGTGAGGCCGCTGGTCCCGTCCGGGACGAGGTCGCCCGCCGGGATGCGGTACATGACGCTCTGGACGGAGACGCGGGCCGTCTCCCACAGGGTGATCTTGAACGTCCGGATCGACTTGATGATCGTCGTGCGGATCGGGCTCGTGAGGCCCCACGGGGTGAACTCCTGCGAGTCCTCGTCGAAGCCGTAGGTCAGGCCGTCGTCCGAGATGCAGCCCAGCGGCTCCCACGGAGTCGGAGGCTGAAGGAGCGGCGACGTCGGGCTCGACGTGCCAACGTCGGACACCCAGCCGCCACCGTTCGTGCCGATGATCGTGAGGTCCGCCGCGCGGGTGATGTTGACCATGAAGGGTCTCCAGACATGCGAAAACCCCGCACGGCGGCGAGGTTCAGAGGGAAACAGGGTCCGGCGCGGGCCCGAAAGCCGGTCAGGAGACCGGGTGACAGAAGATTTCGTAGGTGCCGCCAACCCGGCGCAGGGCGACGTTCTCGTAGTCCCTCGGCCCGGGCAGCGTCAGTGCCGCCACCCGACCGAACACGACCGTGTCCCCGAAAGAGCCGGGGAGGTCGCCCGTGAGCCAGGCATGCACTGACCGGCTCCAGGTGATCGCAGCGGAACGGGTCTCGCCGAAAACGTCCATGTCGACGAGGAAGCGGGCGAGCCGGAACCCGTCGTCGCTACCGGCCGGAACCTGCTGGAACCGGATGGTCGGCAGCTCGTTGAGCAGATTGTTGTCGAGCTCGTCCCGCACCACGGCATCCGGGAAGCGGGCCGTGGCCCGGGTGATGAGTTCCAGCTCGATGTCGACGAGGGCGGTCACTAGTCGCCGCCCCCCATCTGTGCGGCCCGCAGCAGCACATGATGCGCAGGAACCTTCTCGGTTCCGTACTCCACCCAGCGGGCGTAGTAGGCCGTGTTGCGGACGACCGCGACCGCACGGTCCCGGCGACGCCCGCCGCGAGCCTTGCTGTCCGTCTCCCACGACTCCTTGTAATGGCCCGGAGTGGGGCTGCTGTCGTCAACTGGCGACAGCGTGATCGCCACATCCTTGATGACTTCGGCCCGGCGCAGCATCTCCGCCTGCATGCCCGGCATCCGCAGCATCTGGCCGACGCCTTGCCGCTTCATCTTGAACCGTGCTGCCATATCCCCTCCATCGACTCGCGCATCAGGGGGCGGACATGGACGTGAAGGGCGTGCTCGGCACGATCAGCTTCGACGGGGAATGGGTCACGATCACGAAAACGCCGGCCGGGCCGAAGCCCGCGCCGGTGCGGATTCGGGCCGCAGTCGTCACGGGCACACGGTTCAAACGAGGAACCCGGCTCATGCACGGCTACGTGCAGTTCGAATTCCCGGGAAGCCGCGCCAGCGGAGAGAAGAAGGGGCTGGCCTTCGGTGGCCGGCCGCCCTACGGAGACCCGTACAGCCTCTCCATCCCCCACAAGAGCAACGACGGCGCCGAAAAGCTGGTCGCAGCCGTCGAGCAGGCCCGCGGCTAGCCGGTCACCCGGTCGGCTGCGAACTGGATCGGACCGCGGGTCCCGGTGAACGGGCTGCGACCCCAGTCGCCGGGCTCGCCCGTGATGTCGCAGACGACGGACCGGATCACGGCCCGGTCCGTCGTCATCAGCGGTCTGCCAGCGGATACATAGACGGTCCACCCGGTGATGACGGTGTCCCGCGCCTGCTGCTCCGGACCGCCCACCTGCGGGGTCTCGGCGCGCGGCGTCACCACGCACCCCTTCAAATCGAACGACTCGTCCGGGCCCGGCAGCGGCTGCCCGCGCGGATCGCGGCCCGGCGACAAGCCCGTGCGCATGATCCGCACCGTCTCGCCGAAGGGATACGGGGCAGGCATCACACCCACCCCCAGCCCGGCTCGTACTCCTCGCCGACTCCAAGGCCACTGTCGGGCGGCCATGACGCCCACGGATCGGCGGTGTCCGGCGTGGGGTCCACCGTGAAAGCACCACCGCGGCCGGCCAGCGACTTGAGCGCCGACTTGTCGGCCTTCGTGAGATACAGGCCGCCCGAGCCGGACGGGCGCTGCACCGACATGGGGCCGATCGTCTCGTAACTGACCTGCTGCGGATTCACATAGGCACGGCCCGCCACCGACAAGACGACAGCCTCCGCACCCTCCGGGAGCGGCTTAACGATCGTCTGACAGAGCGATAGCGCCGACGCGATCAACAGGTCGGCCCGGTCACCGTCGATCTCGTCCAAGCCGAGGAACAACCCGAGCTCCTCGACAGTCGGCGGGGTGAAAGCCACGACGCCTCCTATCCGGCCAGTCCCTCTACGGCTCCGCACCAGGCAGCCAGGTCGGCCGTCGGATCCAGCTCGGCAGACCGGGCCTTCGCCCGCTTGCCGGCGAGCCGGTACTCGGACGCCGTGCGCAGCTTCCGGATCACCGCCTCGTAGCCGTCGAGATCCTGACGCTCGATGAAGATGCCGCCCTCGCCGAGCGACTCACACAGGCCCGGGGTGGGGTGGGCCAGGACTGGGATCCCTGAAGCGAGCGCCTCGACGCCTGCCCGGCCCCACGACTCGTAGGACGACGGCATCAGCAGCAGGCGCGTCCGCGCATACACCGTGTCGCGCATCTCGTGCCCGGAGACGTGCTCGACTTCCTCGACGTTCGGCAGGTCCGAGTAGTCGGTCTGCTCGCCGTAGGAGCCCTTCGCCGCCAGGAACTTGATGTCCGGCATGCGCTTGGCCAGCTTGTGGAACAGCAGGCCGCCCTTTTCCGGGTTGGTGTTGACCAGCGTCACCCGGTCGCCGGGCTTCGCCGCATACTCCTTGGCGAACACCGGAGGGCGAACAACGATCGACTGCTCGGGCCGGATGCCCTTGGGGTGGTCCACGAAGTGCAGTTCGGCCTCCCGGGCCATCCACTGCGAGTTGTAGACCGCCAGCGCCGTCGAGCCCGACGCCATGTCCCGGAACGTTGGCAGGAACGTGTTGTGGCAGATCGACACGAACGGCTTCCCGTAGCCGCGGGCCAGTGCGGCAGTCGACGGCACATTCTCCAGGTGGGACACCAGAACGCTCGCCCGCCGGACCGCAGTTGCGAAGTCCAGGCGGGACTCCAGCGGCACCACCTTCACGCCGTCCAGCTCATACGGTTCATGATCCTCGCCGTAGCGGGACAGCCACACCGTGACCTCGTGCCCGCGCTCGACGAGAGCCCGGAACATCGACCAGGCCATCCACTCCGCCCCGGCATTGTGCCGGGGCGGGGCGGCGTGCAGCCGGGCAACGACCTGCATCGCCCGACTGCCCTTCCCGCCGCCGCGGGCCTGCGTCACGACGAGGAGCCGGCCGTGCCGGTGTACTTGACGAACGCCTGTGCGTCACCCTGCACGTAGCCGTAGAACGCCTCTGCGAGGATCAGCACCAGGTTCTCCTGGAACGCCGAGTGGACGCCGCCGTCCTCGTCGACGTAGGTGGCCTCCTTGGAGATCCGCACGGTGATGTCCATGCCGACGCCGTAAGCCGCCTGCGACCAGTCTCCGCCGATCGCGCGCAGGCCCGTGTCTGAGCTGGTGGACTGGCGGCGCTGCTTGCCCGACACGCTCCGCGAGTACGCGAGCGGCTCACCGATCAGCGTTCCCGCCGACGCCATCTGCGTGCCCGGGACGGTCGTGTCGACGAGGATCGGACGGCCCGTGGTGTCCGTCGCGAGCAGCAGACGCGGCTTCAGCCGGTGGTCCGCCACCGTGCCGGTGTAGTCCCAGTCGTCGTTGATGACCAGGCCCATGCCGTTGACGAAGTCCGCCCACACGCCGCCGTCCGCCTGCGTGGCCGTGCCGAGCGCGATCGAGTTGGTGGTCTCCGCGAGGTAGTCGTCGAACGGGCCGGCCGCGCCCTTCATGGTGAGGCCGTGGATCGCCGCGTGGTCGAAGGCGCGGGCGAAGGCCGTCGGCAGATCCCGCTGCAGCTGCGTGTACAGCCCGCCCGCGTTGGTCATCGCGACCTCTTCGGCCACCGGGATGAGGACGGCGACCTTCTTCGCGGTCATCTGCTTGATGCTGACCCCGCCGCTCGACAGCGGCTTCCGGGCGGCCTGGCCGACCCAGTCGGCGACCGGCACGTCCATCGGGATCGGGATCGACGTGGTCGCGTCGATCGCGAGCGGCGCCGGACGGGCGAGCGCCATCACCGCGGACTGCTCGACGCTCTTCTCGAAAATGGGGCCGGCGAGGGTTCGCGGCAGGAGTGAAGCGTTGACATCACTCAGCTTGATCGGGGCCGTAGCCACCATGATTCCTTCTTTCGGCAGCTACTTCAGCTGCGCATGGAGGAACCCCTGGAACTCGTCCTCAGGGGTCAGAGGGGCCTGCTTGTTGTTGGCGCCGGACGCCTGTGTGCGGTCCGGTGCGGGGCGCCGCGGGCCCTCCTGGGGCTGGGATTTCGCCCAGTGCGGCTTGCGCTCCAAAAGCGCCTGGAGGTCGGCCTCGATGGCCGCCTCGTCGATGTCGCCGTCAGAGTCGATGTACGAGTCGAGGTCCAACTCGCCGAGCGGGTCGTCCGCGTCGGCGAACGACGTTGCCGCCAGGGCCTGCACCTGAGTTCGCACCAGGCGCTCGCGGGTCTTGGTGATCCGCTCGTTCGCTGCGGCCAGCTGGTCCGTCAAGCGCTCGGTGTCGGACTTCTCGGCGTCCTTGAGGCGCTGCAGCTCGGCCGCCTTCGGCTCCAGCTCCTTCAGGCGCTTGCGGAGGTTCTGGGCCTCCGAGTTCGCCTTCCGGATCTTTGCCTCGGCCTGCTTTCGGTCGAACGGCGTCTCCTCGGTCCCGGTCTCCGCCGCCTGGGCGTCGTCCGTAACCTCGGTGGTGTCATCGACCTCTGCGGCCTCGTCGGGCGAAATGACGCCCTCCGCGACCTGCTGGACAACTGCGTCGGTCTTGGCGTTCTCGTTCTCTTCGGGCATGACGGATCGGCCCTCCAGGGGCTGTGGAAATGAGAAAGGCCGCCACCAGGGCGACCTCGTCGAACGTTGAGCGCGGTTGTCAGCCGTGCTCGGCTATGGCCCGCCGGAACAGGCGGAGCTGATCGCCGGAATGGCCTGCGGCGTACTGCTGGTACAGGCGATCCCACTCCTGGGCGTGAGGCGACAGCTCGAAGCGCTGACCTCGGAAGACGGGGACGATCGCGCAGTGGCAGTCGTTGTGGAACTTCACGACCGAGGCGTCGCCAGTGAACAGTTCGTTCGCATCCCGGCCCGCCGTCTGGGCGTTCCGATAGACGGCGCCCCTGGATGCCATCAAGCGACAGAACGCACAGGCCCCCAGCGCGGCAGCGCGGGCATAGGCGACAGCCTGCGGATCCGAATTCACCGCCTGCCGGAGTGTGGCCCTGCCCCGATCCGCAACCAGCTTCTGTGTCGCGCCGTCGGCTTTGGTCATCGCGGCTTCGAGCCGCACATCCAGAGGCTTCTGCTGGGCAACCGTGGCGACAGCGTCGTCGCGCGGCCACAGGTCTTTCGTCGCCCACCGCATCGCGCTGTCCACCTGCTCGCCCGGCGGGGGATCCGCCAGCGGCACAGTGAATGCCCCCGCCGCACCGGCAGAGACCCGCTCCCCGTCGTAAAAGTCGGCAGCCAGAGTCGCCGACACCTCCGAGTAGCGGGCCACGATCGCGGCGACAGCCTCAATCCAGGGCGGCACCGAGGTCTGCAGCCGAGACGGGTTGATGAGACGCCGAATCCCCCGCAAGTCCCGCAGGAGCAGCCGGGTGAGCCCCAACTGGGCGGCGCGCCACCGGCCAGCCGACGCGGAGCCGTCAGAGGTTGTTGACGCCAAGGCCGACCTCCGGCGGAGTCACCGCAGGCGAACTAGCTCCGGCGCCGAGTTCGGCCAGCCGATCCATCAGGGAGTTACTTCCGGCCTGGCCTGCAGACCGGGAGCGGTCAGCGCGAACCCGCTGCCGCTGGCCTTCCGTCAAGCCCGCCATCTCCAACGTCACATCGGAATCGGCAGGCAGAATGCCCGCCTGGACCAGCTTCACCGTGGCGTCCGCCTGCGCGGCCACCGTCGGCGTCGCCGGGTTGCGCCACACCGTCTCGATGCGGCGTGTCTTGTCCGGCGGCTCGCCGTCCCGCACCCACAGCGCGAGGCGCATGGCCTGCTGCCAGGCCGCCCCATACCGGCGGATGCGGCGCTCGGACCGCTTCACCAGCTTCGCCTCGGTCGACCGGATGGCATCCGCCGAGGCAGGGTTGTCGGTCGTGTAGCCGAGCATGTGGGGCGGCAGGCCGAACTGCGCCGACATGATCCGCGCATACAGGTCGATGATCCGCGTCATCGCCGTCGGATCGTGAGCCGCGAACTGGCCCACGTCCGGAACGTTGCCGTCCTCGTCCCGCTCCAGAGCGAGCACGCGGCCGATGTACGTCTCCCAGGCACTCTTCGCGTTGCCCTCCGCATCCTGGAAGGCGGACTCGGAGGCGCCGAGGATGTAGCGCTGCGGGGCGCCGAAGAACTCGGCCGCCACCTCCATGCCCATCAGGCGCCGGCATGCAGCATCAGTGATCGACATGACCTCGGGGGTGATCTCCGACCTGCCCACCCGGTCCGCGGTGCGCTGGCGGTTCGCCATCCGCACCACCGGCACGACACCCAGGTTATGGATGTCCCGGTCGACGACCTCCCAGCCGCCCGACTCCGACGGCAGCGCCGTGACGGTCTGATCCGGCAGGTACAAGACGATCATCCGCTCCTCGGGGCCCGACTCCAGATACGAGTCGGCCCGGCACTCACGGAGTGCCGCAGTACCCATGCGGATCCGGGCGTCCCACAGCAGCGTCATGTCGAGCGGGGACTCCACCGTGATCAGTGGCGGGCAGTCCGGGGTGCCGCAGTCACCCGAGCCGACCGCGAGGTACTCGCGGCCGTACACCAGGGCGTCCAGGTGCGCGAGGGACGACTCGTCGAAGAGGTCGTTGGCGTCGGCGATCTCGTCAAGATCCGACGAGTCGGAACCGTCCTTCCATCGGAACGCCTCCAAGTCGAGGCGCTCCTCCAGGGACTCGACGCCGACCCGAGGCCATCCGATCACCGTATGCAAGCCCTTGAGCTGCGGCGGAATCGAGATACCCAGATCGCGCACCAGCTGCTCGCCGTTGAAGTACGAGTCCCGCAACTGCAGCGCCCACCGGTCCCGCAGCATGTCCGCGCGCAGCATGTTGATCAGCGCAAGTTCGTCGTCCGACAGATACACCAGCGGCAGTTCAGGGATCGAGACAGTCACCGCAACACCACCACCCTGCCTTTACCGCGCACGGTGGAGCGCTTCTGATTCTTCGGACTGTTCAACACCAGGCGCCGCAGCATGCGGGCGCCGACCATGCACACCGCGAGGTCGATTTTCCGGGCGGACTCGCGGTGCTCCTTGCCGATCGTGATCCCCCAAGCATTCGTCCGCCTGCGGGCATTGATCACATGGGTGCGCATCACCTTGTGGCCGTCGTGGGCCAGGTTCCGCTGCAGCACATCCTCATGCGCGCGCTTCACCGCGTCGGTAAACGTCTCCTGATTGCGGCGGTCACGCATGTCCCAGCGAACCGCGTGCGCCTTCGGGCCGGCCGATACGGCGCGCAGCGTGAGCTTCTTCCCGAATGCCTGCCCCCAGCGGTCCAGGTAGGTGTCCCAGTACATTTCGCCGTCGTCGTCCTTGCCGGAGCCGGGGTCGGCATAGAACGCCAGCACCCTGAACCGTCCGAACGCGTTGGCCACAACGCCGTCGACGTCCTCGCGCGGCACCTGGTACGGCATATAGCCCGGCGTTTCCGGCGACGGCCAGTTCGGAGGCCTCTGCCACACGCCCAGCGTCGACACCAGACCGTCCGACATGCGGCAGGCCGCCAGGCCCGTCGCATCGTCCGACTTTGAACCGTCGAAGAAGAGGACGACCTCGTCACCGTCTGCCAGCGCCAGATCCTCGCGCTTGCAGGCATCCCACTCGTAGCGGGCCAGCCACGCATCCTCCGCCGCGGCGATCTGGTTGAACCAGAAGCGCCGACTGCGGGAAGGCGGGTTGCGGACGTCGAGGATCGACTTGATGATCCGGGGAATGTTCAGCCAGACCGAGTCGCCCCGGACGGCAAGCAGCACCTTCTCCAGCCACGGCCTGGTGAGCTTCGCCTCGGGCGGCGCCTCCAGCGAGTCGTACAGAATCCCCGTGTCCTCGGCGCGGCCTGCCTCGGCCGCCTCGTAGGCGTCGCGGGTCTGCTCAGCGACCGAGTCCTCGCCGGGCTCGAACGCGTTGGTGATCGCGAATGTCCGGGCCGAACCGTCCGCCGACTTCGTAGCGTTGCGCTCGATCGTGGCGGCCATCTCGTGGCCCTGGTTCGACTCGATCCAGTGGTGCGTCTCGTTGAGCAGGGTGAAGGTGGTCCGGCCGCCCTCAAGGGCGCGCGGCGAAGAGGTCACGGCCTCGATGCGCGCCTGCCCCTTGTGGGCGTAGACGATCTCCTTGCCGACATCGATGCCGAACTCGGCCCTGGCTTTCGGGGTGAACAGTGACCCGAAGATGATCATTGTGTTGCGGGTCTGATCCTTCGACACCGCAGCCACCTGCACCCACGGCTCCAGGTGGGGCTCGCCGACCGCCTGCCCCTCCGGCACGCCACTCTCGTCGTCCGGGCCGGCAATCCGCCCCGACCAGCGGGACGGGCCGACGAACTCGACAGCGCACAACGTAGCGCCGAACGGATCCTTGCCCCAGCCCTTCAAGCGCTGAAGCACGGCATCTCGGTACGCGAACTCGCCGGTCACTGGATCGAGGGCAAACCACCACAGGACCAAGCGGACCTGCTCGCTCGTGTACCGCCACCGCTCACCGCGATGCTGAAGATAGGCGCCCGTCCACACGAGAACATGCCAGCCGAGCGTGAACGCCGGCTTGATGAACAGGCCGTCCTCGCCGCGCGTCCAGGTCGGCCCGATGACAACGGGCGTGACCTCGTCCGGGACTTCCTCGACCGACTGCTCAGCCACCGAAGGCGGAGCGGTAGTCATCGAGCGCCGTCACCTTCGCGCCACCCTGCGAGGCGGGCTTCTTCCGCTCCAGCTCCATGCGAGCCCGACGCCGGTCGCCCTCCGTCGTCAACAGCGACGACATGACGCTGTTCAGGGCGGCCACCAACTGGCCGTTCGGGCCGCGCTCCGACAGCAGCACCTTCGACATCAGGTCGGCGGCATACCGGGCCACCGCCCAGTCCGACGGCTGATAGAACGCGGACTGCCCCGACTCGCGCAGCGACAGATACCAGTCGGCGGAGATCGGATGCCACAGCGGATCAGCATCCGGCAGATCCGGCAGATCGTCCGGCGCCCCCGACGGGGCCCTCGTGACGGAATCCTGCTCTTCCTTCGAGCGATGGCCCATGCGCTCCTCGGAGCGCTTACCGATAGGTCCACGAGCGCCCATGACGACCTCCAGGGTCAGAGCGCGCCACCAGGGCGCACGGAGGGCTGGAAACGACAGCGCCCCAACTCAGGGACGCCGCCGGGGCGTCAGAGCGAGGCGACCAAACCGGCCGCATCAGGCAGCACGGCAAGACTCAACGGCGTACCCGGAACCCGGTCACCGACGATGATGTAGCGGCGATCCGAGTACACCTCGAACGCCAACTCCCCCTTGCGGATACGGCGGCCTGCCGGGACGGCGCCGCGGAACCACAGGTGCAGGCCGGTACCGGACCGGCCGCGTTCCATGTACGTCGGCGGCAACCGGTCCACGATCGCCTGCGCCCACGGAAGGACGCTTCCATCCTCGACCGCATGGTCCAGGTCGACGACCATGATGCCGTCGCCGGCCGTGAGGACGAAGCCGATGCCGTCGCCCGTCTTGGATCCGGCGACTGCGGCGTAGTCCGACCAGGACGACGGGTCCTTCACCGAGGCGAAACGGCCGTCGGTGCGCAGCGGCACCTTGTCCTTGTGCCGCACCCAGCGGGGACGTGAGGTCAGCTCGGCGGGAATACGGGCCTGCTGCTCGGCAGCAAGGGCTGCGTCACGCTCACGCTTGCGGGCCCGAGCTGCGAGGACGCGATGCGAGTTGGAGCAGTAGCGGCGGTCCGACCGGTGCATGACCGGCAGCTCTCCCCCGCAGTGCGCGCACCTCTGAAGCGTCTCTGGCATGCATCCAGGATAGCGCCGCCTGTTAACGACTATAGGCATTTGAGCTGCACTGTTACCGGCCTGCGACATAGCTCAGCCACCCGAGCGGACTGGACCACTTAGGCATACTCGCAGGTCAGGGGCCTTGGAAACCCGGGGGGGATGTCAGGTGCTATACGGGCCCGATCCTAAAGGATCATGGGTGGGGGGTACGCCCCCTATGTCCGTTTAGGGTTGGATCAAGGTTCAGAGATCATCCGGATCAGCCTCGTGCGTCCAGGCGTGGGCGATCACGTCCGTGAGGTCAGGCTCAACGCTCATGATCAGCATGTTGCCTTCGCGACCTCTCGACGTGATCACTGTCGTGATCGGTACTGCGACGTCGCACTCGGGACAGTGGACCTGGACCGCACCGACCGCTGCCACGCTCGCCTCCCCGGTGGCCGACGTACCTACCGGCTGGCCTGCTCCCTGCCGTCGAGGGAGTGGTGCACCAGCAGCCAGCCCGTCGACCCGTCCTCCTGGGTGGCCGGCCTGACCTCGGGCCCGCACGCGCAGTCGGGCTCGCTGGTGCTGGTGTCGTGGTCGACCAGGTCGTGCTGTGGTGTGACGTGAAGGGTGTTGGTCACCGCCGCTTGGCCCCGCCTCGCAGTGCCTTGGCGTGAGCGCTCGTGCTCATGCCTGTCGCCGCGATATGCCTCAGCTGGCAGTATCCCTTGGCTCGCGCCCCAAGATGCTTTGACAGGAGTCGGTTGCATCGGGACCAGTCGCCTGGTGTACCCCAGCGGATCTTGGCCGCCCCGACCCCGTGGGTCCAGTAGTTGCGCAGGGTCTGGGCGTTGCCGCCGCCTTTGCGTCCGCCGTTGCCTTGCCTGCCGCGTGCCATCACGTGCCACCCTTCTCCAGCGCGGGCCCGCCCTGTGGTGCGTCTACCCGCATGATGCTGCGGATCTGCTCACGGGGTACGGCGAAGCAGGTGCCGGCTTCGTCTTTGAAGATGGCCCAGTCGGGGGTGAACTCGACGGTGAGTGCGTCGTCTTCGAGGAGGACGTCTTCGCCGCGTCGCTCGTTGTGGACGATGAGGTAGGCGGGCATAGTCACCGCCTTACAGGAGTCCTGGGTGCCGCTCGGGCTGGCGCTTCCGCCCGGGCGGCGGGTTGGCGGCCTTAGCCGCGCGGCCCTCTGCGCTGGACTTCAACCCATGGCATGTGGCGCAGACGCCTTGAAGTCGATCCTCTGCATGATCGTCAGTCTTGGCCTCGACGTGATCGCAGTGACTGCTCGGCCGTACCCCGCAGATCTTGCACGTCGGGTCGCGGGCGAGCACCTTGGCACGAATGGTCGACCAGTTCGACGGCAGCCGGCTCTTGCGGTCCGAGTTCTTCCAGCCTCCGCTCACGGCTGCGCCTCGGCGTTGGGGTCGTCCTTCCGCCCTGGGCGCCAGTCGGTGACGAGGTCGAGGGTGAGCGTGCAGTCGTCGGGGTTGTAGCCGGTGATGCGGTAGACGACTTGGTCGGCGATGTTGACGTTGCCGCCTTCGATCCTGATGAAGAGGCCGGGGCCCCCAACGGCGTCGACGTCCATCTTCGCCCGCTGCGGGGCTTCGTCGACGACGACGCCTTTCCCGAGGTGGCGGCTGATCTGGATGTCTCCGTACTCGGTGCCGCTCATCACCTACTCCTCACCGCTGCTGCTGGGTGACCAGCCTGCGAATCCGGCGCGCCGGTCGGCCGGGCTGCTTGCGGTGGCGACGCCGTATAGCCGGATGGCGGTTTCTTCGGCGCGTCGGAGTGCGTCGTCGGCGCCGCTGATTTCGACGGTGATGTCGCGGGTGCCGTCGGACAGCTTGACTGTCACGTCAGGCATCGGCGTGGGGCAGCGCGGCGTTCTCGATGAGGTAGTTACCTGCTTCGACGAGTAGGGCGCCGAGGGCTCGGTAGACGTCTTCTGCGTAGAGCGTGCCGCCACGAGGGGCGACGGCGAGGGTGCCGATGCGTCCTCCGATTGGGGTGGCTCCGGGGAGGCAGGTGGTGACCTCTACGGGTGCTGTGATCTCTGCAGCCATGGCGCTGGCTCCTGTGGTCGTCAAGGGTTACGGCTTCCAGCGACGCCCGAGTAGCGCTTCGGGCACGTCGCTGGTGGTGATGGGCGGGGTGATCCAGTGGGCGAGGCGTGGGCCGGTGCTCGACTTGCGCTCGGGCGGTGTCGGCTGGTCAAGGCTCGCGAGAATCTCGGCGGTTACGCCTTGGGCGTGCGCGAGGTCGAGCAGTTCGGGGCAGTCGTTGAGGTTGTCGACGTTCGCCAGATCCATGTCGCTGTAGGTGCCGCAGCCGTGGCAGGCGATCGCGTAGGGGTTCCTCGGGTCGAGCGTGTGCCGGGCGAGGATGCGGCGGTCCGCCTCGCAGCGGCGCAGGATGGGCGCGGCTTCGTCGCTCGGAATGCAGTCCTCTTCGATCGACCGCTCAACAGTGTGGACTTGCTGGGTGATCCAGGCGTGGAGATCCGTCACGGCGTCTCCTCGGTGCTGGCGCCTTGCGGGGCCGGGAATCCGGAGAGGTCATCCGTGAGCGCGTTCCACGTCGACTCGATGTGGTCTTTCGTGGTGCTCTGCGCGGCGGCTTGGACGTAGGCGCGGATGGCTTCGGCCTGGTCGCGGACGTCGATGGGGATGGCGCTGACGACTGCGTTGAGGCAGGTCTTGTCGGCACCGTGCTCGTCTTCGTGGTTGAGCATGGCGATAGTCAGGTCCCATACCCATTTGGGCAGGACAGTGTTGGAAGCCATGGGCGCGGGCCTTCCGTGGGTTCAGGCGATGGGCGCGCCGCACCACGTGCAGCGCGGCGCGATGCTGTGCGGGGCGCCGCGTCCGTGGCGTCCGCGCTTGTGGAGGTATCGCATGCGTGCGGCGTAGGCCCGCGAGTAGACGGCCACGTACAGGCTGTGGAGGCCGCCCGACTCGCGCCTGAAGCTGCGGATGTGGCGGTAGGCGAACTGCTGCACACCGTTCACGTGGCGCCTCCCGTCAGGCGGGGATGGTGGCACGTTCGGTGAGCAGTGCCCGGACCGTATCCGGCTGCCCGGTGGCGTCGACGTACCGCTGACACAGCTGCCCGTTGGCGACGTGCTGGGGTGTGCCGTGGCCAACCTCGGGCGGGTGCCACAGGTGGGTGATGGTGCCCTGGTGAGCGACGGTCGAGCCGAGGAGTGCGTCGGCGGCGATGCGGTACGCGGCATCCTCGAAGCCGTAGGCGACGAACCGTTCGTCCATGCCGCCCGCTGCCCACCAGCTCGCGGGTTGGATGACGAGGACGCCGCCGGTGGCCCATTGGTGTTCGAGGTCGACCGCACAGTCGGAGGCCGGCGCACCTGCGAGGTAGTCGGCGGTGCCGTGCCGTGAAAGGCCCCGGTACCAGGTGTACGGCAGGTGCAGCACGCCGTCCGTAGCCGCCTCGATCGCGGCATGCAGGGGCTCGCGCTCGGGGAGGGTGTCGGCGTCGCAGAGGACGACGACGTCTGCCCCGGCTGCCTGCGCCTGCCGGACGCCTTCGTTGCGGCTTCCAGCGCGGGAGAACGGTGTGTGCCCGCTGTCGACGTCGAGGGGGATCGCGTCGGGCAGTAGCTGCCGCAGGTGGGCGCGGACGTACTCGTGGTGGGCGTTGCGCTCCGGGGTGCCGGGCCGCCACGGGATGACGACAGCGACGGTCACGCGCGGCTCCTTCCTTCAGAGCCACATCACGGCAGCGGCATTGATCGCCAAGTGCATCGCGTTGTCCGCAATGATCAGTAGCCAGACGGCCAGCCAGACCGGTCGGTCCTTGTGGTAGCCCGTCGCCGAGCACTCCGACCACGGATGCCAGTAGGAGCGCGGAGCCAGGAAGTTCTTTGCCCACACGACGTGCCGCGCTAGGCGGTAGTGATCGATGACCGCATGGGTCACGACGATGACCGCGAGCGCGACAGGCGACCGGGTGACGAGCAGGAATGGCAGGCCGTAAGTAAGCGCGTGCGCCCAGGCTGGCCACCAGCGCTTCGTCTTCTCGTTGGCCATCCAGTCGGATTGCAGGACGTAGTCCCCGAAGAGGTGGGCGAGGAGTAGGCCGAACGCAACCTCACCGGTCACAGGGCCCGCCACACCGACCATGGCCGGTCGGCTTCGACGCGCTCCATCTTCAGCTTCGCGGCTAGCTCGTCCTGCCGCTCACGCGCCCAGGTCGTGACGCCGAGCCAGCCGTGCCCGTCCGACGGCTCATCCGACACGGGCCAGTCGAGGGCTAGCAGGCCGCCCTTCTTCACCACCGCACGCAGGTTGCTGACGAGTTGCTCACCGGTCGCGTAGTCGTGGTGGATGAGCACGGCGAGGCAGTACGCGGCGTCGAACTTGCGGCGGCCGAGATGCCTCCCGAAGTCGGAGCCGTCGGACTGGAACGTGGTGAGGCCGGGGTCGCGTTCGGCGAGCGCCGCAAGCATGCGCGGAGAGGCGTCGACGCCGGTCACGTCGTAGCCCATGGCGCGGAGCGGAATGGCGACGCGGCCGTCTCCGCATCCGAAGTCGAGCACCCGCGCTGCGGCAGGAATATCGGCGGCGAGGAGGACGGCCTGCGCCCGCCCGGATGCCCGGTAGGCATCCTCGGAGATGCCGCGCGTGGGGTGGATGGCGCCAGCCGCTTCAGGCTGGTCCCACGCCTTGATGACGTCTTCGGCGCTCACGACTTCCTCCCTACGCGGATGGTGGTGACACCCGACTGATCCGGCATGTAGCCGTGAGGGTCGATAACGACCGAGCCGGGCGGGAGGCGCAAGTGCAGGAACGCATCATGCCGGGTGGCGATCACGATGACGCCGGGCTCGTCGGGGGCGAAGGTGCCACCGCTGTCGACGTGCGGATCCCAGTGCTCCACGTCGAGGTCGCGCGCCCGAAGCTGGTGGGCGAGAAGCAGCCCAGCGGAGCCGTTCACGAGGCTGACGTTGGGCTTGTACGCCTTGCCGAGGATGCAGATCGGCAGGCCGCTCATGCGGTGCCAGTGCTCAACCAGATCGGCCAGCCACGCGGACTGCTGCTCGCGGGCGTCGGAGACGTAACCCATCAGGTCGACGGACAGGTCAAGGCGCTGGGCCAGCCAACTCATGGCCTGGTTGTCGCGGGGGTGGCAGGCTCCAGAGTCGCCCATGCCGCCGCGCATGTAGGCCGGCGAGGTGATGCGGTCGGTGGCGAGTGCGAGCCCATCGGCGACTTGGTCGCAGTCGGCGCCGGTTTTCTGGCAGATCTCCATGACCATGTTCGCGAACACGATCTTCATGGAGACGAAGCAGTTGTAGGCAACCTTCGTCAGCTCGGCGGACTCGATCGACACGGCATGCACGGGCCGGTCATGCACGGTGCGGTACAGGTCTGCGATGTCGGCGACAGCTCCAGCGTCGTCGCTGCCGAGGAGGACGAACTCGGGGTGGAGGAAGTCCTGCACGGTGGTCGACATGGCAATGAAGTAGGGCCCGTAGACGAGTCGCACGTTCGGCCCGCACAGCGGGGCGAGGTAGGCGCGGGTAGTGCCGGGCAGCATGGTCGAGATGACGACCAGGGTGATCTGCTTGTCCTGCGCCTCGGCTGCCTGGGCGACGTCGCGGACGGCTTGAATGAGGTAGCCGTACTCGAAGTCGACCGGCTCGTCGATGATCGGTGTCTCGCCGCCGTATCGCGGGTCGTGCGGGGTCTGCACGGACACCATGACGATGCCCTCGCTCGCCGCGACCACGTCGGACGGCGAAGGGGCGAGGATCATTCGGGAACCGTTGAGGAGTTCCTCAATGCCAGCCTCTTCCGGCGGTGGCACTTGTCGGTTGAGGATCTGTTGCGGCCGGGGCGAAGGGTCGTAGCCGACGATGTGATGCCCGCCATGCTTCTCCATGGCGAGCGCACACGTGAGCCCGAGCTTCCCGAGACCGATCCAGCCGAGCCTCATCCGGCCGCCTCCTTCTTGCGTAGGACGGCCGCGAGGTATTGGCCGGTCGGGGTGAGGTATTCGCATCGCTCAACAGCGAACAGGTCGCCGAAGCGCTGTTCCAGACGGTCGCGGCTGTACCAGTCGGCATATTCCCCGACCTGGTCGAAGTAGCGGACGAAGCGTTCGAAGCCCGGGTCGGTGGTGGCGTCGTCGGGCGGCTCGGTGCCGGTGGCCTGGATCCAGCCGCGGTCGGAGTAGAGCATCAGCCGGGCGACGCCGTCGGGCCGGAGGATTTGGTGGGCGCGTTCCATGACCTGGCGGGCCCACGGGATGTGGTGGAGGACGCCGTTGCAGTGGAACACGTCGTAGCTGCCGGGATCGGCTTCGATGTACGGCGGTTCGCCGAGCGCGCGGTAGATCGTCAGCGCGGGCTGTTCGGCGATCCGGTCGGCGTACAGGCCGAGGACGCGCACGGCGAGGTGCAGGTTGTCGACGCTGATGTCCGCGAGGTCGACGCGGTTCCCGGCGAGGGCGAGCTCCAGGGCCTCGACGCCGACGCCACAGCCAAAGTCGAGCACATCCTGGCCGCCGGGCTCGTCGAGGCCCATGAGGTCGCGCCATAGGCCGTCATGGTTGCGCCAGCCGCCGTAGCGGGTGGCGCGCATCTGCTCGACCAGGGCCCGCAGTTCGTCGTCCGGCTTTGCGAGCAGGTCGGCGGCGGGGATGTAGCCGACGTCGTCGACGGGCGGACGCGACCATGCAGCACGCTGCCGTTCGAGGAAGCCTTCGTCGGTCACCGGGCCTCCGTGGCGATCAGGGCGCGAAGAATCGTGACGTCGGCGGCTCGGGCGGCTTCCATGGCGGGGCTGCCGTAGTCGGCGGTGCGGTAGCCGGCCAGTGATTCGGCGCGGGTCTGGTCGTCGTGTCCGCCCGTGAGGTCGGCCCGGTCGTGCAGGATTTCGATGTCGACACGTTCGTGCCGGTCGAGGGACTGACCCAGATATTGGATCCACGAGTCGCAGTGCGGCGACAGGGAGACGTGCCCGAGGCAGTCGGTCCAGGCTGCGGGCCAGATCGGGAAGGTGTTGCAGGTCGCGATGTCGTTGCTGCGCGGCCACAACGCGCCGGGCTCCTGTTCGCGGACTGCGGCGTCCCAGCCTGGCGTGAGCATGCGGGCGTCGTCGTTCCACAGCATCAGCCACTCGCCGTCAGCCTGCTCGGCGAGCCGGTTGACGTACTCGTGCAGCCGCGGATAGCCGAAACGTTCCGGTGCTGTCCAAGTGCTGGCCTGCCACGGGAGTTCGGCGTTCAGTGTGGCCTCGTCGTCGGGGTCTGCGGCGACGAGGATCTGAATGCTGCCGGGCCGGTCCGCGAGGTCAAGGAGGCTACAGATGGACTCAACGAGGGCCTTCGGCCGGCCGCGGGAAGGCAGCAGGATCGAGATCAACCGGCCACCGTCCCGCGAGTGGGGATGATGACGAGCAGGTCGTCGGCCATGGCGCGGGCCTCCTAGTAGACGGTGAGGATGCCCGCCCTGTAGACGGGCGTTTCGGTTCCTGCCGCCCAGGTGATCCACACGCTGTATTCGCCCGCAGTGAGCGCGGTGGTGCCGCCTGCGGGGCCGACGAGGATGCGGGCCCAACTGGTGGCCCATTCGCCGTTGAACCAGTCGCTGGTGCCCGGGTTGCCGCTGGTGGCCATGAACGCGAACTTGGGGGCGACGGCCACGTTGATGAGGCTGCCGGACAGGCGGGAGCTGGCGGAGATCCGCACATATTCGGTGCTGGTGGCGGCTATCTCCATGGCCTGCTCACCGCCCATCCGCTGACGGGGTGCCCGAGTTGCACGTCGACGTCGATGGTGGCGCCGACAAGAGCGGCGGTGAGCGTCGAGCCGCCGGTGAGGGCTGCGCCGGTCATGGCGGTGATGGCGGGGGCCGCAGCGCCGAGTGCGGCGTCGGCGGTGAGGTCCGCTGTGACGATGGTCCGTGCGGTGGCGGCGGCGGCGAGGGTGGTGTCGCTGGTGAGGGCGGCGGTGGCGAAGAAGGTGGCGGCGGCCGTCGTGGCCGTGTTGACGTTGTCGAACTCGGTGAAGTTCGTGGTGCCGTTGTTGCGGTAGGAGTACAGGTCAAGGGCGCACGTGTTGCGGGTGGTTCCGGCGGTGATCCATGCGGGGGTGGCGAGGGTGCGCCGGTTCGTCCACGTGCTGCCGTCGGTGCTGGTGTCCCAGTACACGTTGGTTCCGTCTTCACGGAAGCGGAGCCACAGGTGTGTGACGGCGCTGTAGGTGAGGACGGTGGCGCCCGCATCGGAGTAGGCGACGTTGGATTCGAGGCGCAGCGTCCCGGCAACGGTGTTGATGTTGAACGCGAGGTTGGTGCCGTCGGTGACGTTGATGACGGAGAACGCAGTCTGGGCTTCGACGGTGGCACTGGCCGCGGCTGCCGCGGTGGGGACTTGCAGGTAGACGCTGCTTCCGGCGAGGGTCCACACCTTGGCGGTCTGGTAGCCGGAGTAGTTGCCTGCAATGCAGGGGATGTGGGCGCGTCCGCCGGTTTCGGTGCAGCCGCCGTAGGCGTTGCCCCAGTCGGGTCCGATGATGTTGTCGTTGAAGTTGTCTACGAGGGTGGCGATGAGTGCCATGCCGCCTCCTCAGCTACGCGAGGGCGAGCGTGAGGGTGCCTGCGGCGATGCGCAGTTCGTCGCCCGCTGCGACGGTGCGGCTGGTGCCGACGGCCCCGTACCAGAAGCGGATGGGGGTGCCTGCGGAGTCCCAGATTTCTACGCCCACGACAGTGCAGGCGGGCATGCCGGTCCAGGAGAGGTCAGCACTGTTGGAGGTGGCTCCGCTGCTGGCGGCGGCGACGGTGAGGGTCTTGCGGGCGTAGGAGCCGCCGGTGACCTCGGTGCCTGCGGTCGCGTCGTTGCCGTTCGCGGTGACGAGCGCGACCTTGAGGGGGGCGGTGGGGGCGGTGGTGGTGTTGCCCATGAGCCAGTCGAGAGCCCTGTTCTCGGCTGTATTTGAAAGGTTGTCGCTGATGAGACTCGCCCCCTTTCAGGTGACGGAGAGGATTCCGGCTTTGCGGACGACGTTTTCGGCGCCGGGCGGATCGAGGTTGATCCACACCCGGTAGTCGCCTGCCGCAAGTTCGAGGCTGCTGTCGGGGCCGACGAGGATGCGGGCGGCGCCGCTCACCCAGTCCGCGGCATGCCATTCACCGTCGGCGGGATCACTGCGGTGGGCGACGACGGCGATCCGCACCGGAGTACTTCCGGTGTCGACGCCGGCCGGGAGGGTCGCAGGCACGTGCAGGTATTCGGTGGAGGAGGCGGGGATCACCACGTTGCGCCCACCTTCCAGCCGGTGTCCTGCGGCTCGGCGGCGACCCACGGGTCGCCGTGCGGTATCCCTGCCGCCCAAGGGCTATAGGGGGCGCCGACGGTGACGTCGATGTCGTCGTGGGTGGAGATCAGCGTCCCGCTGGCCGTGAGCGTCGCGGTGGCGGCGAGCGCCGTACTGCCGATAGAGGCTTTGACCCCTGACGCCGCCAGTACCGCTGCGATGTCCAGGACGGTTCCCGCGACTGCCGCGCGGCTGCCTGCCGCCGCGAGAGTGACCGTGGCGCTCAGGGCGGCGTCTGCGAGTACGGGTGGAGTGCCCGTGACTCCGTCGGCCGTCAGGGCGGCCGTGACTGCGAGGGCGGCTGTACCGGTGCGGCCGGCCTGCCCTTGTGCGGCCAGACCTGCTGTGACGGCGAGGCCGGTGTCGGCGGTGGCGCCTCGCTGTCCGGCCGCGGTGAGGGATGCTGTGGTGCTGAGGGTGGCGTCGCCGATGGATGCTGTCTGCCCGGCGGCGGTCAGGCCCGCGGTTGCGGGAAGCGCCGCGTCTGCCTGGGTGGCGCGCATTCCGTCCGCGTCGAGCCCCGCTGACGTGGTGAGTGCGGCCTGCCCTGGGTGATCGACCAGCCCGGCGGCGGCCAGGTTCGCGCTCGCGGTGAGCGCAGCGCCGCCGACTGCGGTTGTTGCGCCGTCTGCGGCGAGGCCTGCCGTGATGGCGAGGCTTGCCGCTGCGGAGGCGCCGCAGGTCCCAGCTGCCGTCAGGGTCGCGGCGGGCGCGAGGCTCACATCGCCGGTCGTTGCCCGTAGGCCTGCTGCGGTGAGGGTGGCTGCGGGTGCCAGCGCCGCGGCGCCTGCTGTGGCGCGAGTGCCGTCCGCCGTCAGGGCCGCCGAGGATGGCAGGGTTGCGGCGCCGGTTGTGGCCCGTACTCCGCCCGCCGACACGCCGGCTGTGGCAGCCAGGCCCGCGTCTCCGGCCGTAGCCCGAAGGCCACCGGCCGTCAGAGCGGCGGCGGAGGCCAAGGTCGCGCTACCGGTAGCGGCCCGGACTCCAGCAGCGGTCAGGCCCGCCGTGGCCGCCTGTGCCGCGCCGCCGGTGGTGGCCCGCAGACCGGCCGCGGACAGTGTTGCCGTGTTGGCCAGTGCCGCGTCGCCTGTGGTGCCGGAGGTGACGTCGGCTCCGGTGAAGTTGTCGAAGCGGAGCGAGTTACTCGACTCGGCGCGGATGCCGACGCTCGTGCCGCTGGTGACGGCCGTGTTGGTGACGGAGACGCGCGAGATCCCGTTGACGAAGCCTTGGATCGTCGACCCGACGGCCTGCACTTTCGCCACATCGCCCGCGACGGCTGCCGCGGTGTAGCTGCCGATGGATACAAAGGATCCGCCGACGACGGAGAAGAGGGTCCACGTGGTGCCGTCGTTGCGCCACAGGTAGCCCTGGGTGATCGTCGTGTTGCCGCGACACCAGACGCCGTGACTGAGCGCTGCGGTCGCGGTGATCGTGATCTGGGCGGAGTTGTCGTTGGTGGCCATCGCGCCGGTCGCGCGGATGACGATGGTGCCGCCCGCGGATCCCGATGAGAGTTGGCTGGAGACGATCGACCAAGTGCCGGACACCGCAGTCCAGTTGGCGCCCGGGCTTCCGTCGGCCCGGTTGAAGTCGTCGCTGAAGCTGGTCACGACGGCCTCCCCGTCAGGGCGTTACGCGGCCTGCGGGCTTAGCGAGACGGAATGGCTCGTCAATGTGAAGGTATCGGCGGACGCCCACGCCTTCGAGGCGGTGAGCTGCACCGAGTACAGGAACGTTCCGCCGGTCACGGCGGTCCACACGGAGATGTCCGTGATCGTTTCCGAGGTGCCGCCGTTGGTCCACGCCGGGTTGGTGCCGGTCAGCGCGAGGGCGGATCCGGCCGACGATGCGGCGTGCGTGAAGATGACGCGGGTCGCGGAGCCTGCGCTGATCGCCGTCGTCCCGGCCGCGCCCGGGTTGGCGGTGTGGAGCTGCGCGTACTCGGCTGCGACCGGGCCGAAGGCAGCACCCGCCGCGCGCAAGGTGTTGAGCAGGTTGGAGACCAGGGTGGTGGAGAGTCCTTCAGCCATCGGTCAGTTCCTCGTCTTCCGTGGCGGGCTCGACGGCGTCGGGCTGCTGGGGTGCGGGCGTGACTTCGCCGGATGCTTCGACGGTGAGGGTGATGACGTGTTCGTCGGCCACGGCGGTCTCCTTACGGGTGGGCGCCGTGTGGCGCGTCGACTGCGGGCTGGGGTGCGACGGGCCCGTCGGCGATGTAGGCGACCGGGCCGACCATCCAGGCGAGGACGAACAGCACGGTGATGACGGCCCGCCGCATAGCGCCCCCTGAGGTCAAGTCCCGCCGCCCGGCGTAGGGGTGGACGACGGGACGTTCGGGGCTCGAAGTGAGCGGCCAGCCCCGGCTCAGGCGGTTTCCATGAGGTGCCAGACGAGTTGGCCGCCGGGTGCGAGCGCGGTGCCGACGTGGTCCAGGTTGTCGGGCATCGACTGTCCGGTGCCGTAGACACGGAAGCTGCGAATGTCGGACGCCCCGTCGGCGTGGCGGGCCCAGACTTCGACGGCGTGGACGTTCCGGCAGTCGACGTGCACGATCTCGCCGGAGAGCTGCAACGGATGCCAGCGGTCGTCGACGGGGATCTCGTACCGCCAGATCGCGTCTGCCACCGCTGCCTCCGTCCGGGTTGTTGCCCGCACGGCCCCCACGCGAGGCCGTGCGGGCTGGTTGGGCCGAGCGCTGAGCGCTTCAAGGCCCGCCCTGCGCAGCTGCCACCGCGCGCAGGGGGCTTCAGGCGGCGAGTAACGTCGTCTGCCGCTGAGGAAGTGGTGGCGGCGGGGTTGGCGTGATCAGCTCGCGAGTGTCCGGGTCTCGCTTGGCGGGGTCGATCTCCATGAGGTCGTAGCGGGCGTTCTTGCCCTTGCCGTAGACGGAGATGCGGCCTTCGGATGCCCAGCGCCAGATGGTGCCGATGGGGCGTCCGGTCCAGTAGGCCATGTCGGCTGCGGTGACGAGTGCGGTGGAGGGCATGGTCACCTCCGGGAACGACGAAGGCCACCCGGTGGGGGGTGGCCTTAGCGCGAGACTTGAGCGATCTAAGCAGATGATCGCTTCGGTTACCGACGATTGTCAACCTCGTCGGCCACAACTAACGCTTACGTCGCGCTACGCCCTCCGCTCGCAAGGGACTTCAGATCCGACAGGAAGTACAACTGGACGCCGTTCTCGTCACGGAGGACGTGATCGAGCTTCTTCCGGTGGATCCACACGCGCGCCGTTCCGAGTCGAATGCCGAGTTGGCGCGTCCCGACTTCCAGGGTGACGAGGTGCGCGGTGAGGGGGAGTTCAGGGAGTCGAGCGCGACTGGGGCGTTGCCGGAGGTTCTGAAGCGTGGGCCACGCCGGGTCCGGGGCCCCGAACTCCTCACGGACCTGGGCAATGTGCGCGTCGAGCGTGGCGTGGCGAGTGAAGTATTCGGCAGCGTTGCTGAGCCTGAGGTTGCTGAACTGCTGGTGCCGATCGGCCTCTTCCGGGCGTCCACCCGGCTCCCAGGCAAGGATCTCGTCAGGGAGGAGTCCCGCGAATCGCTTGCGCGGCTTCGCGGTGTAGCCGATCTTTACCAGCCTCCCCCGTCGTGCGTAGTACACGATCGATGAGGGGATGCGGCTGGGACGTCGATCCTCTTCGTCTTGAAGGTGCTGCGCATACTTCCGTCGACCGTCGGCGATCGCCTGACCTATCGACTCGGCGTCGAGGTCTCCGCCTGTTCGCCGGATCCGCTGGAGTTCGGCGGCGATGAGAATGAAGGCGGGTTCACTCTGATCGACCGTCTCCACCAGGGCCTGAACGCTAGGGCGGACTCCGGACGACTCTTCGCGCGCAAGCCCGTAGGGCCTAGCGATCGGGATCTTGTGGTTACTCTGGACCATGTTGGCGCTCCTTCGTAGCGTCGGCCACGCCCCGGGACCGGTCGCACGGTCGCCGGGGTCTCAACTGCCCCAATTCTACCGGCTTTTGGATCTATTCGCGGGCCTTTGCGCAGGTCAGTGACGCAATCCTGCGACGATGCCGGAGGCGAGGTACACGACCAGCCCCACGATCACCAGCGGCCAGACGAGCGCGAAGGCGGCGGCCAGCAGGGCGTGTGAGAGTCCGTGCCCGTTCGTGGGTGCGCCTTTGGTGAGCACCATGTTGACCGCCCACAGTGCGAGTCCGATGCAGAGGTAGACAGCGACGCCGAGCTTGGGCGGGCCGGACGCCGCGAAGGCGACCGCGACGACCATGGCGGCGCCGATGAGCCAGGCGGCAGCGTAGATCCTGAACAGGCCCTGGTTGGGGCTCGCTTCGTTCATGGCGTGTGTCCGTGCTTCTCGTGCGGTTCGACACGGCAGACCGTGCACTGTAGGCAGATGCAGTAGCCCGGCTCCCCGCGCGGGATGCGAGGGTCAGCGCAACGGACGCAGTGGCATACGCATTCAACGTCCATCGCGGGCGGGTGGCCGCACTTGCTGTTCGCCTGATCAGGGCTAGCGAGGCTCGTCTCGTTCACGTCGCCTGCCCTTCCGTGTCCGGGTCGACCCGGAACTCCTCGACGTCACACGCCGGAGCGCCCCACTGGGTGGCGTTCCCTTCGCGGACTCTGCGGGCGTGCTCGGCGCGTCTGGCTTCAATCCACGCGTCCGCCTTCTGCCGGGTACTGAACACGCCACGGACGACGAGGCCGACGTCGTATCCAGTGTCTTCCGTGACGACATACACATCGCTCACGGCGTCTCCTCGTGCCACTCTTCGAGCATCGCCTCGATGCGCCTGAGGGTCTGCGCATGGTCCAGGACCACGGTCCCGTCCGGCTGGGTGACGTCCTCCGGAACGCATTTCCCATTGTCGACTCCTGCGGCGAGGAAGCCGATCGCGTCCTCGATGTCCTCGCAGGGCATTTCGTGGAGCCGGTGGTACTGGTAGTAGCGGGCTCCGAAGTCGTCGCTCATGTGGTCTCCTCGCCCGCGTCGCCGATGCCGAGTTCACGTTCGAGCCGGGCGATCTTCGCACGGTCGGGGCGTGGTCGGGGACGCCGCCAGTCGTGTGCAATCAGGTTCCAGACGGGATGGGGCCACCGTAGCCACAGGGGTGCGCCCGGCTCGGCGCCGTAGATGCCGCAGAGGCCGGTATAGGTGACGGCGAACAGGCTCAAGATGACCGCCAAGACATCGTTCACGGCGCCCACTCTTCACCCTTGTGCTCCGGATGCCCGACGAACGGCTGGGCAAGAATGCCGAGTCGCCGGTTGACTCGCTCGTCGCGTCCACAGTCACACGGACTGCCGATCCGAGCATCGTGGCAGGTCTCTCCACCGTCGCGCTCTTCGGTGGCCGCCGCGCATGTCCACCAGCAGTCCTCGACGACCTGATGCCGTTCGGCGAGCAAGTCGTCGACGAGCGCGAGCTTGGCGTCGAGGTCGGCGAGGACGCCCGGGTCGGCGGCGGACTCGCCGTACTTCTCGAAGAACTCGTCCATGCCGATCCGGTGGAACTCGCCGAGCATGACGTGCGGATCGTCCTGGCTGTAGACGGCTGTCCACTGGAACGGCAGGTCGCCCCGAACCGACTGCTTCCGTGTCTCCTTGTCCCGCGCTTCCGTGTACCTGGCGCGCAGAAACTCGGCGATCTCGCTCACGGCACATCCCTCTCACTCTGTCGCCCCGCGAAGGCCATGAAGATGGCACCCGCGCTGCCGAGAATCGCCAGACCTCCTGGGGCGATGTACCTGAGTCCGGCGGTCGTCACCCAGATCCCGGTACACAGCCCCGCGAGGCCAAGGATGAGCAGCGTCGAGGTGTAGATGGCGTTCTCCTTCCGAACGTTCACGCCGCGACTCCTGCCGCTTCGGCGAGCACGGCTTCCTGTGCGGCCCGGAGTTCCCGCCACTCCCCGATCGTCTCCCACTTCGCGTTGCATCCGCCGCAACGCACCCGGTGGCTGGCTGCGGACGCGGTGAGCGGCGTCCAGCACGGCCCGTCGTCGAGGCGCACGGGACAGTTGCCGATCTGCACCCGGCCGGGCCGCCGCTCGTCGTTGACGATGGCCGTGCACTCGCCGTGCAGCTTGCCGATCTCGTCGATGTCCTGGCCGACCTCCTCGTAACTGCCGCACGCCCACAGCAGGTTGTTCGCGAGGAAGGCGGTGCGACGCTGCACAGCGTCCGCCGCATGGTCGGCACGCCAGTACGGGTAGACGCGATCCTCGCGCACTGCCTCACCGACACGTCGGGCCCCGCCCTTGTCGCGCCAGACCGGATAGACGGTGCGAGGTGCAGTGGGCGGCGGGGTGGGCCAGCCGAGCGCTTGCCGCCACGAGTCCTCAATCGCCTGAAGCCTGGCCGCAACACCGCCGGACCCGACGAGGGCGAGGACTTCGAGCCGGAGCGGGACAGGTGCGGTGCGGCTACTGGATGAGCTGCCGCCGGGCTGGCGGGCGCCACGCATGAGAGCGGCCGTGGTGTCGAGCTTCCGGAACAGGACGGGGAGTTCAGCGATGCGGGCCAGGGTGACGTCGCCGCAGGGCCGGCACGCCCACCGGTCGAGCTCGTCGGCCCACAACTGCCGTCCGCAGCGAGGGGTGACGCATGTCGGCCATTCGTAGCTGTCGTCGTCGGGGGTGTGGTCGCGCATGGTGCAGTCCTCCGGCGGTGGTACGGGGAACGGGGGCACTACTGAGCCAATGATGCTCTACGTGATTGACACGGCGGGCCATTGGCACAGTCAGGTGCCGCACTCCACAGCCCGCACGCATCCCCGGCATTCCCCGACCGCCCCGACGACGTACCCGCTGGCGAGCAGCCCGCTCTTCCCGCAGGCGGCGTGCAGCAGCTCCCACCACCGCTGCTCCTCGGGCCGGCGGACGCGATGCCGGGTGCGGCCGTTGACGAACCGGACGCGCGCCGGGTATTCGTCGGCGATCGACGGGGCGGGGGCGGTCACGGAACGGCTCGGACGGGGATCGTCGCGGTCGACGACCACCAGGTCTCGCGGGTCTCCGGGTTGCCCGGGCCGGTGCGACGAGAGAAGTCCTCGCCCGCAGTCACCCGGTACTCGTAGCTGCCGTCAGGCCACGGGCCCTTCACCTCGCGGACGGTGGCGGTCCCGGCGCGGGCGGCGGCCCACTGCTGGCCGTAATGCCGGACGCGGGTGCCGACGCGGACGGGGTGGGTGCTCATCGCGTCTCCTTGCGTGTCGCCCGCCGTTCCCAGGCGAGCAGCCCGGCAACAGCGGCCTTCTGGATGGTGGCTTCGACCGGGTTGCGGGTGCGCCCACCATCGGCGAACCACCAGTTCCACCCGTTGCGGCCCGTGCGCGACGTCCCGCCGTAGGACGGTTCGACGACGACCAACACCCGACCGCCGGAGACGACATGCCAGTTGCGGGTGTCCGCCCAGTCGGGGGCTTTCACGATCTCAGCGGCGTCGATGACGGCGCGGGCCGCTTTCGCGGACAGGGGGCGGGTCATGCCGTCTCCTTGCCGGCTCGGTCGGCGAGTCGCGCGAGCGCCGCTGTGGTGTCGGGCGCGTTCCCGGCGTATCCGCCACCGGGTCCGTAGGCGGTGGGCATCTGGCCCGCGCGGGTGGGAATGTTGATGGCTCCGATGAACGTCTCATCGGTCGGCTGGTCGCCTTTGAACAGCCACAGGTAGGCGGTTCCGAAGGTGTCGGTGCCGATCGCGATGCTGTGGCCGGGTGGGGTGGTGTCGTCGACACCGTGCCAGTTGATCGCGCAGTGGGCGGCCAGGAACTTGGCGGGCATGGTCAGTCCTCGTCTCGGTTGATGTCGCGGTCGCCCCACCAGCGGTCGAAGCGGGCGGCTTCGGCCGGGGTCTCGTCCCACTCCCGCGCCCCGGGTTCGGTCAGCGGCTCCGGCATGGGCGCCGGGGCAGGCTCGGGCGGGGCGGTCACGGCTGGTCGTCGCAGACGCACGCCTCGTGCGGGAACCAGCACGGCCTGGGGTGGGCCTTTGAGGCGTCGCGGACGGCGATGATGGCGCCGATCTCGTCGTTGCTGAGGCCTTTGGCGAGGCGGTAGCTCTCGCGCCAGCCGTCGGCCTCCGCGTACTGCTCGTCGTTGTCGGCGAGGAGCCGCAGCGCTATGTCTCGCGCTTCCTGCACGGTCAAGGCGGGGTCGTTCAGGCGCTTGCGGATCTGGTCGATCTCGTCGTTGGTGAGCGGCTGGTGGGTGGTCATCGGGGCTCCTCGCCTTCGGCCGGGTTGGTGACGGTGACGCCGTCGCGGGTGCGGGACAGGACGCGGTCGTACTCGCGCTTGGGGTCGTCCCAGCCGCCTCCACCGCCATCGAGGGTGAGGGTTTTGGCGTTGGCGCGCTTCACCTTGTAGGTGCTGGTGACGGCGAGGTCGCGCCGGAAGTCGCGGACCTTGACGATGTCGCCGGGCTGGAAGTCGGAGCGCTGCCACGGCCGGGAGCGCGTCGCTTCGACTGCCGCAAGGTCCGCTACGTCTTTCGCCTGGCTCGCTTTCTGCTGCGCCCGGGCGGCCATCTCGCGGGCTTCGATGGCGCGGCGGGTGGCGTTGTCGGCGCGGTCGCGGTCGCGGACTGCGGACCGGTAGGAGTGGTGGCCGACGAGGAGCGGCTGCCCGCCGGCGAACCGGCCGTACATGCCGGATGCGTGGTCGCTCATCTGGTCGGCGGTCTTCTTGAGTTCGTCCGCTCGCCGTTGAAGACGCTCGGCGTCGCGCTGTTCGGGGTTTTCGTTCGCGGCGTCCACCACGTGCTCCTATCGGTTGAGGCCGGGCAGGTCGCCCCAGCCGTGTACGAGCCCCGGGTTGTGGGCGGCCAGTACCTTGGTGGCGGCAGCGATCCGGGCGAGCGCCGCCTGCCGACCTTCCTCATAGCGGGGCTGTCGGCAGAGGGAGAGGTGGACGCAGGCTTCCCAGGATTCGCGGCGCGCGTCCCGGATGTGGGGCGGGAGTTGCCGGGCGGCTAGGTCGGCGACTGCATCCGGGACGGGGACGGTGTACGGCGGGCGGGCGATCACGGCTTCCGCTCCCCCAGCGCCCCGATGGCCGCGATGACGTCGGCGACGCCCCGGTTGTAGGCCTCGTCGGTTTCGTCGCCGGTCGCGTCGGTGAGGTACTCGCCGCGCGCCGCCTCAATGGCCTTGGCCAACTGGAGGGCGTCGTGCTCGGCGAGGATGCTTTCGGCTTCTGCGCGTTCGGTGCATCCGCTGACCGTGATCGCGCCGATGATGTACTCGGTCGGGTTCTGCATGTCGATCTCCTCAGGCGGCAAGTCGGGCGACGGTTCGGTGGTGGAGCCCGGCCTCGAAAGGCCGGGCGGGGCGGGTCAGGACAGTTCGGTGAAGCACAGCCAGGCGGCCCGGTCCCGGCCGCTGTAGCCGAGGGCCTGGATCGCGTGCGCGAGTTGGACGTCCCAGCCGGCCTGCTGCTCCGGGGAGATGCCCGCCGCGCTCCGGTACTCGCCGGGCTCGACCTCCTTGCTGTAGGCGACCAGGAAGATCTGCTCACCCTGGTTGGAGCCGCCGGCCGCAGAGTGCACGTCGGGGCACCGGTCCTTGATCGTGTCCAGGACTTCGTCGATCCGTTCGGCCTCATCGGCGTCGGAGCCGACGTGCAGGCCGTAGGCGAGGAATGCGGTGTTCGTGTCCACGGGGAGACCTTTCGTCGCGGGGCCGGACTGATTCGGGCGCAAGGGTGTTGCGTTGCGTAGGGGGCCCGGGTTGTCCCGGGCCCCCTACGGTTCGATCTAGCCCATCATCCGGCGCCACACCGAGACGGTCTCCTCGTCGCCGCTGATGTTGAATTCGACCTTCCCGTTGTCTTGGATCTTGGTCGATACGCTGAGCCCGCCCTCCCGGAGTGCGTCGCGGTTCTCCTTGAGGGTGGTGCCGCGCAGGTCTTCGGTCGTGCGGGTGAAGCTGAACCGGCTCTTCGCCATGTGAACTCCCTGTTGAGGTGTCGTTCCGTCTTGCGATACCTCAAATATAGTGGGTACCCATCAATACGTCAAGTGGGTACCCACTAGATCTTTTCATGGGTACCCACTACACTCGACACATGGACACTCCACCCAAGCCGTTTCAGCAGCTCACCGCCCTCGCCGGCTCCGAGAGCATCGAGCGCGCCCAGGCCCTGACCGAGGCGTTGAAGGCCATCCCTGACCTTCAACACTGGCTGCGGGAGCAGCGCCAGCACGTCGTCCGCACCCTCCATGAGCGGGACGGAATCAGCTACACCGACATGGCGCCCGCCCTCGGGGTCAAGCCTGAGCGCGTGTCAGGCATTGCCCGTGGCCACAGCCGTTCATCAAGGAAGGGCAGCGCCGAGGGCTGACCGGCGCCCGGTGGATGGCCCGCGCCGCACCCGACACGCAAGCCCCGACCGGAGACGATCCCGGTCGGGGCTTGCGAGTGCCCGGGCAGGTCACCGCTGGTTGATGTTCTTGACCCAGACGGCCCGGGTGTTGGTGGTGCGGTGCTCGTGATATTCGGGCCCGTTGTGGTGGTGCACGTCGGGCACGACAGCCCGCTTGGCCTTGCCGATGGCACCCCCGACGGCGGTCACGACCATGGCGAAACCGGCGAACGGGAGGGCAACGGTCAGAACACCGGCCAGGGTCACGGTGGACAGGCTGTGGATAACCGACGACAGGCCCTTGCAGGCGAGCCAGACCGCACAGCCGAGGCCGATGGATCCGACACCGACTCCGATGGAGCCGACGGCGATTCCGAGCGCCCAGGCGGGCACGATCCGGCTGTCGGGCTGCGGGACGGGCGGGGTGGTGCCAACGCGAGGCCCGTCCTCGAATGACGGGATGCTCTCGTCGTCGACGCGGACGGCGGTGGGCTTGTCGGTGCCGATCTCGTCGAGGGCTGCGAAGAGGCGGCGGATGTTGTCGCGGTCGGCTTGCGTGGCCTGCCCGGCCGCGGCGGCGGTGGGCGTCGGCTCGGGCAGGTCGAGCATGGGGTGAGGTCTCCTTCGGGTAGTGGTTACGGGGTGGCAGCCTTGGCGGTCGCCTTGGCCGGCTTCTTGCGGGTGCTGGTCTTGGGTGCGGGTGTGGGCGGCGACGGGGCCATGGCGGCTGCGGCGGTCTGCTGCGCGTACCACTTGCCGCCGACGCTCGCCCCGCCGTGCACCTGCTTCTCGTGGGCCCGCAAGGCGCTGGTGGCCTTCTTGGCGTCCTGGAAGCGGGGCTTCACCTTCTTGCCGCAGGGGCAGCTCCAGCCGATCAGGCCGGAGCCTTTGTCGGCACCGAACCGGCTCGCCTTGTAGACGGCCCACTTGCTGGCCGTGGCCTTGGTGCCCTTCGCGGGGCAGGGCTTGGATCCGGTGAGGGTTCCGTCCTTGGCCCGGGTGGCGATCTGTCCGTTGCCGTGGCAGGTGGTGCAGTTCTCGTGGGTGATGCGGCGGATGGCCGCGGCCTTGCGGGAGGTGGTCACGTCGCGGTGGGTGTCGACCATGGGGGCGATGACCCGCAGCACCAGCCAGGTGCCGAGGCGGGCGTGGAGCGGGCCGCTGCGCGGGATTTTGACCCGCCGGGCGGGATGCGTGCGCCGGACGGCGGTCGCGGTGGTGCGGCGGCGCGCCGGGGCCTTGCGGCGGGCGGTCGGCCGCCTTGCGGAACGCTTCGCTGCCATGATCGGGACTCCTTCTCAAGAACTTCACATATGTGGATCAATAGGGTGTCTATGGGCCGTCTTTGGCCCGACTAAGGCCCGTCTATGGCCCGGCTACCTGCGGTTCCTCTTGATCGCCCAGTCGGGCCATAGACGGGGTGAAGACGGGGGTTAGGCGGCCCGTAGACGGGCCATAGTCGGGCCCAACAGGCCTGCGGCGGCCTGCTCAACAGACTCTCGGGACCAGCCGCGGACCTGCGCCCGGCCATCCCACTCCTGACGGATCGCCGTCACCGACGGGGCATGCTTCCGAAGCAGCTGAGAGAGGCCGTTGGCGTCCATCTGCACGCCCGCCTCGCCGAGCGCGGGGAGCAGTTCCTCGGTCGTCGGCAGGAACGTCTTCGCGCCGAACGCCCGCAGCAGAACGGCGACCGTCGCCGCATCCTCCACACCGCCCTGCTCGTCGAGAGCGACGAGGCGGTCGGCCAGGGACGCTTCGCCCGCCGCACCATCGCGGCGGATCACGTGCAGCAGGTTGGCGGCGGCGAGGCTGGCGTGGTCGAACCAGGGACGTCCGGCGTCCTTGCGGTCCTTGACGGCCTGCCGAATCTGGTCACGCTCGAACCGGTTCCACCGCCACAGCACGGGCCGGTCGAAGCCAGGGCCAGCGATGTAGAACTTGCCGGCGTCGTAGACCCGCTCGTCGTCGACGGCCGGACGCAGCCGGTCGGGACGGTATCCCGCCGCGGAGGCCCCCTTACCCAGGACAAGGGGGATGTCCTCGCTGCGCGCGGCGAGCATCACCCGGTAGGTGACGGCGCTGGCGATGGCGTCACCGAGGGAGTCTTGTGTGGCTTCCTGGGCGGCGAAGAGGAGGTAGACGCCGGTCTCGCGGCCGATGCGGAGGATCTCGATGGCGAGTTCCTTGGCTTCCTTGGGTAGGAAGATGAACTCGTCGATCAGGCCGAAGATGGCGGGCTCTTCGGGGGTGGGCTCCCACAGGTCGCCCATCTCCTTGGCCGACTTGACCTGATTGCGGGCCGAGGCGATGTCGCGCAGCCAGCGCAGCTTCTCCGTGCACTCCTTCGGTCCACGGATCGGCGGCAGCGCCATGACCTCGGAGAACTCGCGGATTCCGTCCTTGACCGGGTCCATCTCGATGGCGATGGCGTCCCGGCATGCGGTGATGACCTCGGCGAGGCAGCGCAGCGCCCCCTTCGTCTTCGCCGACCCGGACGAACCGATGACCATCATGAACATTCCGCGCAGGCGCATCTCCAGCAAGGTGCCGTCCATGCAGCGGCCGTACACCACCGCATCCTTCACCGACAGGCTGTTCGGCGAGTGCACCGACGGCCGGGGCATGTCGGCGAACGGATCCGACTGCACGAGACGCAGCGTGAGGTGGGAGTTGTCCTCCGGGTCCGGCTCGCACAGGGTCTGCCCCTTGCCGATGCCGAAGTGGGAGTCCAGCTTGCTCATTACGGCGTTGACCTGCTCCGGCGCCGCCCCCTTGAGGACGACGTCGATCTCCCAGCCCCAGCCACGGTAGCCGAGCACGCGCACCGCGCGGGTGTCGATGCCCTCCCAGGCGAGCGCCCGGGTGACGCACTGCTCGACCTTGTCCGGCGACTGCGCAACCGCGAGCGGGAACGGCTCGTCGCTGGTCGGGTCGTCCTGCTCGGCGACGATCTGCTCGGGCGCAAGGCCGGTGTTGTTGAGCCGGTAGCGCCCGTACCAGGTGACGGCGGAGGCCACGGACAGGGCGAGCACGCCTGGCGTGATCCACCACGAGTCCGCGGCGGTCATGCCCGCTTCGGCGACGAGCGCCCACCAGCCGGCGAGGTTGAGTGCGGCCAGCGCGCCGGCGCCCCAGCCGAGGAACTTCCAGCGCCGGTGGCGGATCTCGGTGTTGCGGCGCCAGTCGGTCGACGAGGTGACGCCGCCGATCGCCTCCTGATAGTCGTGGGAGCGCAGGTACCGCCAGCCGAGGAAGGAGACAGCGCCGGCGCCGGCGCCGAACCAGCGAGCCGCCGTCCAACTGCCGCGCACCGACAGGCCGACAGCGCGCCCGGTGGTCTTGGCGACGACCATGGCCGCGCTGCCGGTCTTCCGCAGTACCGGGTAGGCCGGCTCGTAGGGCAGGAGGACGCCAGGCGCGATGTCGTCGTCGAGTTCCCCGGACAGGTCGTCGGGGACTTCGAGCTCGCCCGGGATCACCTTCGTCAGGTCCCAGCCGGGCGGGAGTTCCGGGTTCATCTCGAGGCTCATGACGGGTCCTTCTGGGTGCTCTGCTCAAGGCGTGCCTGAGTGCGGGCGATAGGGCTGGGCGGCTGGCTGTCGCCGGCCCGTCGGACGGGCGGAGTGCCGCCGTTGTTGCGGCGCCCGTCGGGGGCGTTCGGGTCACGCTTGGAGCGGGGACCCTTTTGGGATTCGATCAGCGAGAACTCGCCGAAAACGGGCGCTTCAGTGACGGTCCGCATGTGGGCCTGTGCGGCGCGCGACTGAGCTTCGATTTCGGGACGGATTCCGACCGTCTTGCAGCCGGTAACGAGGAACCAGGACTCGGCCCAGATCTGGTCCGTGACGAACCTGGAACCGCGCGCGGAACGGATCGCGTCAGCGACCTGCCACACGTCGCCGTGCGTCGCCTCGCGGTCGGCGTCCTTGCGGGTCTGCTCCTCCTCGGCGGCCTTCTCGCGGGCCACCCTCTCGGCTGCCGCTTTCGTATCGGCAGCCTGCTTCTCGGCGCGCGCCTTCTCGCGGGCGGCGTCCGCCTGGGCCTTGGCGCGCTCGGCAGCCCGGCGCTCACGGCCGGATGGGATCCCGTCGACCTTCTGCGCGATGCCGTGCTCGTAGGTCATCAGCACGATCGGTCCACCGAGGGAAGCGATCGCGCCGATGATGCCGGCGTTGAGGCCGATCGCCGGGTCGGTCATGCCGCCGTACAGGTTGACGGCTGCGGCGATCACGGCGCCAACCATGATGCCGACGCGGTAGGGGCGAACGTCGCGCCGGTGGGCAACCGCCCATGCGGCGCCGAACGCGAGGACGAGGGCGAAGCCTTCGAGCAGTGCCGGGGCAGCGATGAGGAACTTGCGGTGCGGGTCCCAGAAGTGCATGAACTGCACCGGCGCTGCGATCACCAAGCCGACGGCATAGATGCCGCGGGCGCCCCACTTCCACCAGCGCTCCGAACGCTTCTGCTCCTTGGCGATCCGCACCTCCAGAGCTTCCGCCTCAGCCTCGGCCGCGTCTGCCTTCTCCCGATCCGCTTCGGCCTTGGCGGCTTCGGCGGCCTTCTTGGCGAGGTAGACGTCGTGGTCGGCCTGCTTCCTCTCCTGGGCCAGGCGGGCTCGCTCGTTGGTGAGCCGTTCTTTTTCGGCTTGTTCGGCGGCGAGGATCTCGGCAGCCTTCGCCTCGCCTTCAGCCTTGATGCGTAGCGCGTCGGCTTCAGCAGCAGCCCGGGTGCGGATCGCCTCCGCCTCGGCCAGCGCGCGCGGGTCGAACCGCGGCTCGGGCGAGGCCAGCGGCGAGCCGTTGACCTTCTTCTCGACGGAGGTTGTCACGATCGGGTCCTTTCGGATTCAGCCGCGCGGGGCGGCGCGGTGGGCGATGAACGTTGCGGTGGCGTTGGCCGCGCTGTAGGCGGTCGCGTAGAACACGGCGACAGCTGCGGCGACCGTGACGACGGTGGGGGCGCCGAGCGTGCTGACGGCGGTCAAGGTGACGGAGGCGACCAGGGCGGATGCGACGCCGATCGCAACCAGGACGAGACGGTTCAGGCACATGTCAGCCCCTCCCCCGCCGGGTCGTCTTGCGCCAGCCGAAGCCGCCGGGGAGGTTCCACGACGTGGTACGACGGCCGGTCGAACTGCGGGTGTAGTGCGGCGTGTTCTTGCCGCCCAACGTGATCGACCAGCTGTGCAGGCCGATGTTGACGCGGACACCGGGCAGGACCCGGAAGGACTTGCGGAAGGTGATCGGCATCAGACCGTCTCCGATCCGAGCGGCACCGGCGTGAAGCCGACCTCGCCGTCCACCTTGTCCGGGAAGTCAGGGCCCGCGACCTGGTGCGATCGCATCCGGTAAGGGCGCTGCAGCCGCCACACCATCGGCGTGTAGTCGAAGGCCACGGTGTAACCGTCGGCGGTCGGCCAGTCCAGTTCGGAGGCGGCGCGGACTGCGTCGGTCGGGTCGGCGGCGCGAACCCACTCGGTGTAGACGCCGGACGGGCGGGTCGGCCAGGTCACGCTGTACTTCTTCATGCGGTGCTCCTCTCAGGGGTGGGGTCGGGGGCCGCTCAGCCGCCGATTTCCTTCAGGTAGGCCTTGGCCTCGCTCTTCGAGACCTCCAGGCAGGTGGCGACGATCGTTGCGTCGGCGTCGGGGTTGACCTCCCGGATCGCCTCGATGCGGCGGATGTGCTCGTCGTGCCGGACCGGGTTCTGCGGCACGTTGCGGTTGAACAGGCCCATATCGGGTTCCTCTCAGGCGGGCGCGCCGGTGCGCGCCTTGTGGAATTCGCGGATGAACTCGTCGGTGAGCCCGGCGCCGAGTGCGGCCCCGACCGGGCCGATCCCGGTCACGTCAGCGGCCCACAGCTCCAGCCACGCCATACGGGTGGCGGCGTAGTTGATGACCGGGCGCATGCAGCGGATCGCGAACACGACCGCCCCGAGCGCGCACATGACGGTCAGGGCGAGGGCCCGCAGCGCCCACCGGCCCGCGAACCGGGCAGCGAGATGCAGCCGACCGGGCTTCGCGGTGATCAGGTACGGGCGCATGCGGACTCCTCTCGGGGTCAGGCGATGGTGTGGATGGGTGCGCGCCGGGCCACACGAACGGGTCCGGCGGCGGGGTTGAGGTGGGCGGCGAGGCGCTCCAGTTCGCAGGCCTGGGCTTCGCCGTCGTCCCACTGCGCGTCGTACTGCTCCAGCTCGGCGGCCGGGAGCCGGGACAAGGCTTCTTCGGTGCGGAACTTTTCGACCCGCCGCACGCCCGGTCGCAGCATCTGCGCGGCGTGCACGAGTTCGTGAATGACGGTCTTGTCGACCTCGGACGCGTCGTAGAGGTGGGCTTGGGCGTTGACGACGGCGAGGACCCGGTCGAGGCCGTACAAGGTGCAGCCGTACAGGCCGTCGTCGTCACCGGCGAGGAGGCGGGTGAAGTAGGTGCCGGTGACGAGGAGTTCCACCCCGAGCAGGCGCACACCCATCTCGCTCTCGACGAGCGCGGCGGCCTGGTCGGCAATGGCGCACACCCGGTCCAGGACTGGGCGTCGGGCCGGGCCGATGGCGTAGGCGTTGACCTGCACGGGGGGCTCCTCTCGGGGTTGGGGGTCGGTCAGTTGCCGGGCTTGAGCTCGTCGGCGGTGTAGCCGCGGTAGCCGAGGACGGCCTCCTTGACGCGCCCGTCGATGCCCTTGACGGCGAGTTCACCGCCGGACTTGGAGCCGTCGTCGACGACCGTGCCGGTCTTGCCCTTCGCGTCGCCGGTGGTGACGGTGACCTTGTCGCCCTTGCGGAACATGCGGGACTCCTTCGGTTCGGTGAATGGATGTGCTGGTGCCGGTCGTGCTGGGCGCCGCACCGTGGGGGCGATGCGGTCCCCGGCAGGACCAGGGGGTGGAGCCGTGGCGGCGAGGCCGCGGGGGAACGAATCCCACCGCCACGGCGATCAGGGGCCGCTCACCAGTACTTGGCGTCGGCGGGGTCGATCTTCGGCAGCTTCCGGGCCGTCTTGCGCAGGGCGTCCGCTTCACGCTTGGCGCGGGCGACTGCGGCGGGGTCGGGCTTCCGTGGCGGGGGCGCGTCGTCGCGCTTGCGGCCGAACATCACAGGTAGCTCCCCGGGTCGGCCGCGACGAGCACCTCGCGCGACAGGTCACCCTGGGCCGGGCCGACCACACTGTCCGCCTCCAGCAGATCCAGCAGCCGGCAGGCCGTCTGGTAGCCGACTCGGAGACGCCGCTGCAGGCTCGTCACCGACGCGGACTGGAAGTAGATGACGTGGGTGCGGGCCTCGGCCAGCAGCTCCGGTGTCACGGCGGCCATCAGGCAGCTGCCGGGTAGTTGAAGCCGTCGAGCTCGGCAAGCAGGTCGGCGTCGGCGGCGAGCCGGATCTCCGCCCGACGGGCCTTGCTGGCGGCGGCGTACTCGGTGAACACGTCGGAGATCGACAGGACCGTCGGGACGAGCACCAGGGCGCGGTCGGCGCCGCCCGTCAACGTGGCGTGATCGGCGGAGAGCAGGAAGGGGGACATGGCGGGGGACCTTTCAGGTCGCAGAGAACGTGGAAGGGGGGCGGGGGTCAGGCGGTGCGGCGGCTGGGCAGCCACAGGCGGCGCTTGGGCTCGGGCTCGACGGGCGCGACCGCCTTCGGCTGCTGCAAGGCGTCGGCGATCCGGGCGAGCTGGATGTTGGTGGCCTGCTGCTCGGAGACCAGCGCGAGCAGGGCGTACAGGACGGCCTGCTGCTCGCCTTCCGTGCTGGTGATGCGGAGGCCATGACCGTCCCTGCCGTCGAGGCGGCGCCGCACGGTGGTCAGGTGCTGCTCGGTGGTTCCGGACATGAGGGGACTCCCATTGGTGGGGCGAAGGTGGATGCCACGGCGGCGGGACGGGGGGATTGTCGAACCGCCGCCGTGGCGGTCTAGGGGTTAGGCCTTCGGCCGGGTCTCGGACTCCCGGTTGGCCTTGGCGACCTTCCGGGAGAGTTCGGCGCGCTCTGAGTCAGTCACCGGACTCACCGTCCGGCAGGAACTTGCCGCCGTCGCGGTGCGCATAGCTGACGTAGACGCCTTTTACGAGTGGGGCGCGGACGATGGCCATCAAGTCATCAGGCCAATAGCCGAGGAACACCTCGTCCACGCTGGCCGCCAACTCCTCCTCCGGCGACGGGTCGGCAGTCACGGCGCCACCACCGTCAACTGCGGGGTGCCAACCTTGTAGGCGACGAAGCCGGTGGCGAGCCGCTGCCCGGTCGCAGCGTCGGCGACCGCGATCCGCAGCAGCGGGCCGCCGTCGAGAGGCTCGGCAATCGCGCCGATCACCTCGTCGGCCTTCGCCTGCGCCGCCGTCAGGCGTGCCAGGTCGGCGGTCACGACTCGGCCTCGACGTCCGGGACGACGACCAGGAAGCGGTCGGTACGGATGTCCTGCACGACGGTCGCCGGGACGCCCTGGTCGCGGAACTGCTTCGCCTGCTCCTCCGCGGGCCAGGAGCCGCGCGGGTGGGAGGCCGGCGAGGTGGCGAGAACCTTGCGGCCGGTCACGACGCACCGTCCTCGGTGAGGATGAACGTCGCGGACTTGAGGTCACCGAACGCGCTGGCCCGCTCGCGGCCGAGCTGCGTGTGCTCAGCCGCCGTAGTGGCGGACTCGGTTCGATCGGCGATGTCGGTGATGCGACCGCGGGCATCGGCCTGAAGCGTGGCCGCGGCGGCGATGTCCTTCTTGCTGAAGCAGCCCATCACGCACCTGCCGTCTGCGGGTGCGGGCCGCGGGGACGCTGCGGGAGGCGCGGCTCGTTCGCTTTGGCGTGGTCGTCGGAGGCGACGAGGTGCAGCAGACCGGCGTCGGCGAGGGTAGCGCGGGAGCCGGCCATCAGCTCCTCGGCGAACTCCCACGAACGGACATCCAGCGCGGGCAGACCGTTGCCGGTTGCAGCCTTCGCCGCCAGCTCGGCAGCGTGCAGGGCGGCCGACTCGTAGCGGGTCACCGCATCGACAACCGGCTTCGGGAAGGCGAGACGCAACTCCAGGCGGGCCGGAGTGGGGACGGCCGGAGTGGGGAGCGGTGCGGTGGGGGTGTGCGGGGAAGTGCTGGTGGCGGCCATGAGCGGTGTTCCTTCCTCTGGTCGTAAGTCGCACAAAACGGTGTGGCCGCCATTTCGTCGGCCTTCCGGCGATGCGATACTGACGGTAGACCGGTGGTCCACCGGTGTCAACCAGTTGACCGGAGGGAGAACCGTCCCTATGGTCAAGAGACATCCAGCGAAAGGAGAGGAAGGAGCGATGCTTGGATACGCCGAAATCGCCGCACACTTCAGGAGGCAGATCACCGACGGGGAGCTCAATCCCGGAGATGCGATGCCGTCCTATACGGAGGCCTCCGACCAGTTCGGGGTGAACCGAACGACGGTGGTCCGCGCCTACGACATCCTCAAATCCGAAGGACTGGTCGCCAGTCGACCCGGAAAGGGAACGACCGTCGCCGCCCGCCCCAGCGTCATCATCAGCGGCGTCGACCGGCTTGACCGACTGAGCCGGACTGGTCGACGTTATGGGCCCGGAGAGGACTCGACAGGCCACCGTGTGATGTGGCGATCGGCGTATGACGTCGACGTGTGCCGCGCTCTTGAGATCGAACCGGGCGACGAGGTCGTGATCCGCATCCGCACGTTCCGACAGGACGGACGGGCGACAAGTGTCGGCATCTCGGTCTACCTGCCGCGAACTGTCGCCGAGGTCCAAGAGCTCGCCGAGAGCGAACGGATGGGGCGCTTCTTCGGTGAGATCTACACCGAACGCACCGGACGCGAAGTCACCAAGGGGCAGCGCACAGCCCATGCTCGGCAAGCCTCGCAGGACGAGATCGATGCCCTGCAACTCAACGTGCCCGCCCACATGGCGGTGTCCGTCCTCGTCACGAACGTGACCTTCCACGACGAGGAGGGCCCACTCGCCTACTGGGAAGACGTCTACGCGCCGGGGGAGAAAATCCCGACCGCGTAGAACGCGAAAGGCCGAGCGGTTGCACCCGCCCGGCCGTTTCGACCAGCGAGTTGCTGCTCGCTGATCTTCAACCGTCACTCGCCAGAGAGAAGGTCTCGATGACCACTGTACTGCCCGCCCAGGCCTCTGCCCCCGCGACGTCTGTCACTCCCCCGCCCCGGACGTGGTCGTTCGTCGACCGCCGCACCGGTGAGGCCGTCGAGTATCGATGCATGGACAACTGCACCCTGGATCATGGCCGCGAGGTGGGGCGCGCCATCTTCCGTGAGGACGTGTGGTGCTGGACGTGGGCCGAGTCCATGACTCTGCCAGTCAACGAGAACGGAACGCCGGAGGAGATGGCCGTCCTCTCCACCGTCATCAAGGTCGAGCCGTTCTCCCGAACGATCTCCCAGCGCCTGCCGTATGCGGTCGTCGAGCTGGTCGAGGACCAGTTCATCGAGAACCTCGACCCCGACGGCTACGAGACGCTCATCCGCACACTGTCCGACCGCCTCGACCAGATGCGCGCCACGCACCGCCGGCTCGTTGGGATCCGCGCCGCATACATGGCCCGGCAGGTGCGCGCCGCCTAGCGCCTTCAGTCCTCCCGCAACCAACCCGCAGGCGGCCCGGCGAGTTCCCATCGTCGGGCCCCGCGTCATCCGCAAACCTGGAGCATAGGTACATGCTGATTCACCGCAGGCCAGACCCCGCCGAAGCTGAGGCCGCCCAACGAGCTCTTCTGTTGGATGGGCGTCTGAGCCTTCTGACCGTCGGCGTTCTGATGAAGATTCTCAATCGCGCCCCCGAGTGGCAGATCAACGCCAAAACATTCCATGCAATGTGCGAGGAGGGGCGTGGCATCGGCGCCGAATCAGCACGCAGCATTCGGATGGCGTTCCGCGAGCTCGAAACGATCGGCTACATGCGCCGCACCAAGGGCAAGAAGTCCAACGGCGACTTCTACACGTGGCTTGAGGTGTCCGATGTTCCGCACCAGTTCGCACCCTTCAGCCTGGCGGAACAACCGTCGGAGCCGGTCGCAGGCTACGAGCACGGAACGATGCCGACCGAAGGCTTCGTCTACATAATCAGCCCGGCAGAAAGTCGCGTCGTGAAAATCGGCACGACTGTGGATGTGTCGACTCGACTGCGGAGCATGCAGACGTCCAACCCTCAACTGCTCGTCGCCCGATGGTCGTGCCTAGGGAACGTCGAGCTGGAAAGCTTCCTTCATCGCCGATTCGACCCCATCCGCGTCAAGGGTGAGTGGTTCGATTTCGGCGACGGGGATCCCATCGCCGAAGTTTCCGCAGCGGCGGAGTACTTCTACGAGTTGCCGTTTGGCTCCCTGAGTGAACCGGCAGTCGCGACCGAGCCGATCTGACGCTCAACACTTCGGCTCCCGCCTCCATCGTTAATACGCGGGGCCGCAGGCCCGGCCTTAGTGCGTGCGTGCGCGAGGCGGAAGCGGCAGGCGGGCAAGCCTGTCGATCATCGACGACGACCACATTTCAACGAGAGGTTCACTGTGGGACTGACGAAGGAGCAGATCGGCAGGCTCGAAGCCGACACCAGGATCGACGGGTCGGACCGCCGGCTGCTGATGTCGCTGTGCGACTACGACCCGGGGGACGGCTCGGACGACAGTGGATGGGGCGGACTCCGGGTGATGTTCCGAAAGCTGGAGGCCGCCGGATACCTGACGATCGACGGACTCCACGTTCACGTCCGAGTACTTGAAACGGAGGCGCGATGAGCAACATCCCGTACACCCACTGGTCGTACTTCCCAGACGAGGCCACCGCGCGCCGCTGCGCCCAGGATCTCGCCGACTACATAACCCGCGTCCGTGAGCCGCTGCCGGACAGCACCGACTGGCTGCTGCTGGCGGGCCGGGACGTCAGCATCGACCACCTCGTAGCGCGCCACCGGGAGGTCGCCGCGATCGTCGAGCGGCACGGCGGCCGGTACGACGGCGGGGAGGCGGCCTACCTCGGAACGGGCCGGCCGGTCGCGGACCCGATGCTGATCGAGGACGACGACGGGGCCACTACGTGATCGCCGCCGCGGTCATCACCCACGCGGCCCGCGTCCTCCTCATCCGCCGCACAACCCCGGAGGCCGCCCTTCTGTGGTCGTTCCCTGCGGGCAAGCTGCACCCCGACGAGTCCCCTGTCGAGGCCGCTGTCCGCGAGGCCCTGGAAGAGGCGGGCGTGACGGTGGCCCCGCTCCAACTGCTGGGTGAGCGCACGCATCCGGTGACGGGCCTACGCGTCGTCTACATCGCCTGCGAGCTGGTCGGTGGCACGGCGCATGCGGCGTCGCCTCGCGAGGTGGCAGAAGTCCGCTGGGCGCGCCTCAGTGAGCTGCCAGGGCTGATCCCTGGCGGCATCTACGCACCGGTGCAGGCCTTCCTCGAAGGAGTCCTACCGCCGTAGCTCTCCGCCTCGCCCGCACCATCAGCCCTTCCGTCCCTCACCCATCCACCCACCCCTAAACTGACCCGGCCGCCGCCGAAAGGACCCTCCCGTATGCGCCCCGCCGACTACCGCGACTACCTCGTCGACCTGCTCAAGAACAGCTCTGACGTGCAGCGAGTGCAGGTCATCGACTCCGGCAAGCATCCTTACGCCCTGGCCGCGACGGTGGCGGGCAAGGAGCGCCGCTGGCAGGTGATCGGCCAGCTGGCGGACGGCGCAAAGCACGCGACTCCGACGGCGCCGGTGCACTCAGGCCCGCCCGCGTACACAGCGGCGCCCGCCACTGGCGCGCCGGATGCGTGGCTGGCCGGTGTGATCGGTGCTGCGGAGCCTGCGGACACGGAGCGGCTTGAGGTGTGGTCGACACGCAAGAAGACGGGCGAGCCCGGGGTGACCGTGCATTTTCACAACGGCGAGCGCGCCTTCGTGCGCCTCATCTGAGCCCTTCCTGCGACTGGCCGGCTGCCGCATCGTGGGTCGCGCAGGAAGCACCTCCGCCCGTTGAAGGAGATCTGCTCATGCGCAACCGTGTCGACCCCACCCAGTGCTCGGCCTCCTGTCCCGTCTGCGGCGCCTACGGCAGCGCAGAGCCCGGCCAGCCGACAGCTCAGCATCAGGCTCAGGGCAGCCGCGAGATGTGTCCTGGCAGCGGCCAGCCGGCCGTCTGAGCGCGCACGCGAAAAAGCCCCGCACCATCAGGTGCGGGGCTTCGCCGTGTCCCGGTTGCCCCTCAGTCCTCTTCCGCCGCGTGCGCCAGTTCGTTGGCGAGCCGCTTCAGCGCCCGGTCCGCATTGGCGGGCACTTCGCGCATGTCTTCGTCGCCGTCTGCAGTGGCTGCTTCGAGGAGGGCGCGGATCGGTGCCCGGAGTTCGAGGACGGCTTCCCGGAGTTCCAGGAGGATCTCCTGCGCGCTGTCGGCGTCCGCGGGCAGGTCGGTGACGTCGAGTTTGGCGGCGGCGGCGCGGATCTGGGCGGCGAGTTCCTTGCTGAGACGGACGTTGCGGGGCATCAGGGCTTCTGTCGGTCAGAGGATGTGCAGGAGGGTCCACAGCGCGGCCTTGAGTACCCAGTTGACGAGCGTGAGCATCCCGAGCGCGGCAACGATCAGGGCGGCGCCTCGCGGGACGCGGACCTCTTCGTTCAGCCAGTGCGGGTCGCGGTCGGTCACGCTCACCGCCGCCGCCGCGCCGGCCCATGCGACGGCTGCCAGGCGGGCCGGTCGCGTGGTCGGGGCGGCTTGCCGCAGTCGTCGCACCCGACGGCCTCGGGTAGGTGCCGGAAGGCTTCTTTGATCTGCCTGAACTGGTCGGCGACGCGTTGGAGCAGCGGCTGGAACGCGGCACGGAGACTCTCCTGCATCTCGGCCAGGACCGCTTGCGCTTCGATGGCCGCGAGATCCGCGTGCGGGCCAGGTCGTCCGAGTTCGGCGGCGATGACGGCTGCCTGGGCTTCGGCCGGGGTGAGGTCATGCCGTTCGATGAGCCGGCCGATGAGGACGTTGGCCCCGTTCATCCGTGGGCGCACAGCCGGTGGGGGCGGCAGGTCGGGCGCCCACCGCATGGCGCCGCCGCTGACGTCCCAGTCGTCGAGGGCGGTGTCGATCTGGCCGAGGACGTCGTCGGTGCGCATCTCAGGTCTCCTTCTGGTGGTGCGGGCAGCTGCACGGCGCCATGTCCTGCTTGCGGGTGAGCCGACAGGAGGCGTGCTGCCGTCCGGCCCACAGCAGGAGTTCGTCGGCCATGTCGGGGCGCCGTAGGCCGGCTACTTCGAGGGCGCGGGCCATCTGGCAGGCGGTGGAGTCGTAGGGGCCGAGGTCGACGACGGCGAGGAGGTGGTCGGGGAGTTTGTCGCGGTCGCTGCCGGGCGGCGGCGGGGTCCAATCGGTCACTGCTGCTCCTTCTGCCGGTCGAGCTGGTCGATGAGCTGCGCCGCCCCGTCGCTGAAGCTGCGCTCCGGCGCTCCAGCAGGGCAGTCGTGTCCGCAGAGCGGGCAGATCCGGGCGTTGATGGCGTCCCGTATCCAGCGCCTGGCGGTGTGGGCGGCGGCATACGCCGAGGGTCCGAGGATGATGCCGACGGCGAGCGCGATCCAGTTGGCGGTACTCACTTGCCGCCTTGTCCGGCTCGGTGCCCGTTCTTCTCGTGGCGTTCTGCTGCGGCGATGAGGACGGCGAGGGACGGGATGTCGTCGTTGGTGTCCCAGGTGCCGACGTCGCCGACGCCGATCAGGTTGTTGTTGCAGGCGTCGCAGGTGAGGGCGACGGTTGGGTGTCCGCCGGTGGGGTCGTCGCCGGTGACGTGGTACTCGTCGAGATTGACCATCACTCGCCCTCGCTTTCCAGCGGCCAGCGCAGGTCGTCGCTGCTGGTCGGCGAGTTGTCCGCCCCGTTGTCCACCGACTCGCACGCCCTGACCTGCACGTTCGCGATTGTGGGCCCGTTTTTGTCCGCCGGAATGTCCGCAGCGGTGTCCGTGGGTCCGTCGAGTGCGGCAAGGGTGTCGCGCGCCTGGTCGATGGCCTGCACGCGGACCGAGGAGGCGATGGTCATCTCGCAAAGGCGGCGCACGCGGGCGATGGCAGCTTCGGCGCGTTCGGCCCGCTGCTTCTGTTCGTTGGCGTAGGCGACGGCCTCGGCCCGTTGCCCGACAGCCGTCACCTTCTCGGTGATCTTGACGGCGAACTCGCGCATCGCCGCGTACCCGATGTGGTGGCCACAGAAGACGAACGCCCCATGCTGCCGGGCGTCGGCGATGTCGCCGATCAGTTCGTTGACGAGATCGGGGCGCGGGCAGTCCATGAGCGTGCAGACGATCCGACTGTCGTCGCCGAGGCGCAGGGTGGGGTTTCCGCAGGCGGGGCAGAAGCCGTGGACGTCGCGGGCGTGGATCGAGGGCAGGGGCCGGCTGGTCATGTAGTCCTCCTCCGTGCTGCGCGTCGTGTCTCCCGGTTGGCGGGTGGTGGTGGGGCGAGTTCCTCGTCGTCGTCTTCGACCACGGTCTCGCTGGGTCGGACGATGACGGTCTCCCAGTCGCGGCCTCGCTTGCCGGCGTGTTCGCGGCGGGGGTTGGATGGGCCGGTCACGGCTGGCCTCCGGTGTTGATGGCCCGCGCGATGGCAAGAGTTTCGGGTCCGCCGACGCGGTTGAGGAGGTCGGGGTCGAGTTCGCCGATGCGCGCCCATGCTTCGAAGACGTCGGCGAGGAGTGTGCCGACGTGGGGGTCCATGGCTGCCGGGTCGGGGCGCACGTTTCCGAAGAGGTCGCGGGTGCCTTTGCGGATCACGGCGCCGATCCCCTGTCCGGCTCGTTGGGCACGCTCACGCAACCGGGTTGCTGCGGCTCGGAGTTCGTCGCTGGGGCTGGTCACAGGTACTCCCTACGGTTGATCGTGATGTCGCTGATGGCGCGGAGCCGTTCTTCGGTGAGCAGTTCGCCGTGGCGTCCTTGTCCGCGTAGGTCTTGGAGGCGGGGGTCGACGGGTGTGGGAGCCCAGTCGGCTTCGTCGTCCTGCCAGAGGGGCTCGCAGTCGACGGGCGCGGTCACGGCTGCTGCTCGGGGCGATGTGGTCGGCGGCGTTGAGCGCGGACAGCATGGTGACGTTGCCGGGCTTCTTCGGGTCGTGGGCGTTCCAGGCTGCGCGGATGCGTTCGGCGAGGTGGTGGGCGTGCTCGTCGAGGACGGCTTGCAGTAGCTGTTCGTCGTAGGCGCCGGTGACACCGAACTCGGCGGCGAAGCGGTCGCGTGCGGGGTGGTCGGTCATGGTGCCTCGATGCCGGGGATGTCGCGGTCTGCTTCTTGCCGGATGTTGTTGATCTCGGCGTCGTACTGGGTGATGGCGGTGTGGACTTGGGTCCAGAGGGTGCGCAGCGGGGTGCCTGGCTCGGGCGCCCATTGGTCGAGGACGTCGCGGACGTTCTGGACGCGTGAGCCCTGGTAGTCGCCGATGCGGGCGTTGAGGTGCTGCCGTTTGAGTTCGGCGTTCCTGCCTTCGACGAGGGCCAGGACGGCGGGCGGGATGTCGGTCACTGGCCGTTCCTGTCGTGTAGGCCGAGGGCGTGGCGCACTCCTGGGTAGCGGTCGTTGGCGTAGGACTGGCGCTGGATCTGGAAGTCGACGGGAAGCCCGGTGCGCTGCCGGGCGAGTTCGCTGATGGCTGCACAGAGCAGGTCCCAGCGCCCGTCGGGCTGGCCGTCGGCGACCGGCGGGAACAGGTCGGCGAACTCGTGGTCCGGAAGGATCAGCCGGACATCGACGTCGCGCCACTGCTTGCCGACGGCGGCGGAGCCGACGAGGTAGGGCAGGTGCCCGAACGCCGCGTCGACCTCGCGGCCGAACGCGTCGAGGTGGAGGGCGGCGGGCATACCGACGCCGATCATGGGTCTGGACTGCTCGGTCATGCGGCTTCCTCAATCTCGGTCCGGTCATCGGTGTCGCCGCGCGCCCAGCTCGGCCCTGGACGCCCTGTGGGCGGCTCTGCGGGCTCAGGGGCCGCCCGGAGGTCGCCCGGGAGCCCTGAACCCCCCTCAGCCCCTCCAGCGGGCGCCCAGATACCGCGAACGGCCTGCCACGCCCACCGGCAGCCGCACCACGCCACAACACCCGCCGCGTACACGGCCAGCCCCGCCACCCCGCACAGCAGGAACACCCACACCGCACCCGCACGCAGCAGGACGGGGATCGTGTCGACGGCCTCGGCGAAGAGCTGCGCGGTGGTCATGAGCCGGACTCCTCAGCCGCCGGGTGGTACGGCAGCCGGAGCGGCTCTGGCATGAGTCCGACGCTCGGAACATGCTCGGCCTCAACGGTGTAGCTGGTGTCCGCCCGGACCAACCGGAACGCCCACTGGTCGCCGTACCGGGTGACGACGCCGTCATAGTCCTCGCGCGCCTCGTCCCGGTCGTGACGGTCGGCGAGCCAGCGCTGCCAGACACCGCGCCGGTAGGTCTGGATCGTCCAGGCACTGTCGGGTGGGAACGGCTGCACGGCGGCCCTGAGGCGGAGTTCGGCTGCGCGCTTCCGTGTGTCCTCGGCGACGGGGCAGTGGCAGATCGTCCACGCATCGTCCTGGGTGCCGTGGTCTGGGCAGCGAGCTTCGATGTTGGCGGCCTGGGCGTCCATGACTGCTGCGTGGTCCGAGAGCGAAGGGAGTCCGTCGGCCATGTCAGTGCTCCTTGCCGGGCTGAGACGCGGCGGCGCGGTCTTCGATCGCCCGGACAACAGCCCGGTACCGGCGCGCCTTGGCCACGGCCTCGTCGTTCCAGCCGTGTTGCTGCTGCATCTCCTCCAGCGTGCCGTGCATGCACGTCTCGTCGTGGACGGCCTGTTCGCAGTCCCAGCCGCAGAGGACGGCCCACAGCCATGCGTCGACGCGGTAGGTGCCCCAGTCGCGGCTGCTGGTGGCGAGGAGGGTGTGCAGACCCTCGAACATGGCGGCGAGCGTCTGCGTCTCGTCTGCCGGTTCCTCGCCAGCCCCGGCCGGGACAACGGTGGGCTGCGCGTCGTCGGCCACCTGGCGCAGCGCTTCTTTGCGCGCGCGGTCGAGGCGCTGCTCCGCCAGTCGACGCAGCCACGAAACAATCACCGGGCGAACCTCATACGGGACCGGGCCGATAGCGGCACCAACGTCCATGTGCTCGGCCGCAGACCGGAGAGCCTCCATGGCGCCTTCATGGCGGGCTCGGGTAACGCGCTGCTGATGCATGGTCTCCTCGGGCTGCCGCGTGGCGGTGACTGTGCAGCAGGAGCACGACGGCGGGCACGGACACTCGCCGTCGTAGCCGTCCGGGTGGACGCACACGCCTGCCGACTGCTGCGTCTCGTCGGCCAGGCGGCGCAGCTCGGCGGCGTCCGCGAGGATCACGTCCCGCGCGCTTGGCGACGCGTCAGCCGCCTGGCGGGCCAGGTGGTCAGCGGTTTCGTTGAGCACGGCGGCCCGGCCGTCGGATGCGGCGGCCTCCATCTGCCGGACGTGGGCTTCGGTCAGCCCCTGGACCTCGGCCGTCAGGTCTTCGGCCCGGTCGCGGATCGCCTCCCAGTTGGCTGCTGTGCCGAGGCCGAGGGCGGTCGACAGGGCGAGCCGGTACGCCTCCTCGGCGGCGGAGTCGGCTGGCGGCGGCAACACGGCAGCGAGTGCAGCCACGGCGATGTTCCTCGGGTCGTCTTCGACGCAACTGCCGTTGTCGCTGCGCCCGCACTGCTCCCACACGGCGGAGGCGATCGCCTCCAACTGCGGATGGCCGTCGGTCCAGTCGACGGCGGCCAGCCCGTTGCGGATCTCGTCCCGCAGTTCACAGCCCGCGCAGCCCAGGTTCACGCCGAGATTGTCGTGCCGGGCGACGGAGCCGTGGAGTGCGGAGAGGTAGGCCTCGGTACGGCGCAGCAGGTCGGCGCTTCGTGTGGTGTGTGCTGCCTGCCCGACAGACGAGACAGCAGACGCGGCAGCGGGCGGGCTCGGGTCCGCGTCGTAGGCGGCCAGGTTCTCCCGCGCGGCGGCCAGCCGGGCGCAGTGCTCGCACGGCTTACCGGAGGTGTCCCACACGCCGGGGCGTTCGTGGGCGTGGCGGGGGCTCCGGTAACCGAGCACGTACCGGAGGTCTTCCGCGAGCGCGGCGATCCGGTCCCGTAGTGCGGTCTCTGCGGACTGCGCGACAGCAGACGAGGCGGTGAGGCGCTGGACCTGCTCGCGGAGGACGACGACCTGGCCTATCAGCCAGACAGCGCCGCCGGACGTCACCCCGCCGGTCTCGGCGTACTCGGCACGTAGGTCATCAAGCTGGTAGTCGTCGTGCGGGTTGGTGGTCACGGTGCTGCTCCTTCGGGTGGGGCCGGCCGCCGCCGGGAAGACGACGGCAGGGGCGGGGGTCAGAACAGCTCGGCGGCGATCGCCTCGCCCGAGCCGGTGATGAAGGCCCGGCGGGCGTCGTCGGGCATGTCGGCGGGGAATGCGAAGTGGACGCGCACGATGGGCCGTTCGTCGCCCTTGAAGGTCAGGCAGTCGCTGGTCGGCTGGAGTCCGTCGGCGCCGAGGTCCACGGCCCACTCGGACAGGTCGACCGCCCCGTTGATGAGCTTGTCGAAGCTGCGCTGAGCGGCGTCCCAGGTGTCGTCGTCAAGCTGGTCCCAGGTGCGGCCGGTCACCGGTTCGGTACCGGTCTCCGGGTCGGGGTCGACGACGGTGGAGTCGATGGAGGCGCCCTCCATCTGCTCGCCGATGCCCATGAAGTCGGGGTCCTGCTGGGCTCCGAAGAGCTGGCGGGCCGCCTCCGCGCGGAGGTCGTTGTCGGTGTACGGGCGGTCGGTGGTGGTCATGTCGGGTCTCCTGTCGGTGAGGTGGTTGCGGTTTCAGATCGGGGCTGGAAGCTCACAGGCGGCCCTAGGAGCCGTCAGGAGCGTCCGGGAGGACGCGGGGGGCCTCGACGGGCTGCACGGCGCTCCTGACCCCGCTACGGCGGCACGGACGGGGCATCGACGGCCACCGGCACGATGTGCGCACCACCGCAACGCCCGCACGCCACCACGTCCCGCCGCCACCCCGACGCGAACGCCGACGTGATCTCCGCCTGCGACGCCACCCCCACCGACGCGAACCTCGGCAGGCCAGTGGGGCAGGCAGTGGCGGGGCGCAGGACGGCTGGCGGATGACGCAGCCACGGGCGCGGCATCAGGCACCGTCCTTCGACCGCGACTTGCCCGGCTTCGCCGTCAGCAGCCCGTCCCGCACCGCCATCAGGCGCACCGCCCGCTCCAGCACCGCAGCCAGGACCTGCCCCGGGTAGCAGTCGGCGATGATCCGCTCGGCGTCCGGCGTCAAGTACTTGCGGGTCGACGGGCGGCGGCGGGGAGGCGGGGTGGGGGTCGTGCGGTCGGGCATCAGGTGCTCCCTTGCGGCTGGATAGGGTTCGGGGCAGACCCGGGCCGCTACAGACGGCCCGGGTCGCTGCGTTCACGGGGCGGTGCAGGAGGCGCGCGGCCGACCGCAGTTCGCGCAGTTCGCCAGACGGTGCTCCGCCTCGCTCTCGCCCCGGTACGCCTTCTCGTAGCCGGGGCAGCCGCGCTCACGGACGTCGGCATCGCGCTCCAACGTGGAAGCGGCGTCGTCGGCCCACTCGCCGTCGTAGGTGTCGCGAACGAACTCGCCGCAGCGGCGCATGATCTGGGCCTCGCGACTGGCCAGCACCTGAGCCGCTTCGTCCTTCGGCGCCTCAACCCCGACGGTCACCCGCGAGATCAAGTGCAGAGCACCGAGCGCGTTGCTGCCGGGGTCCTCCAGGTCGTAGCAGAGGGCGGCCAGAGCGGCGCGGGCCTCGACTGCCGGGCCCTCCAACTCGGCGACGCGGGCGCGGAGCTTGTCCACGTCGGCCTTCGGCGTGATCAGCTCGAAGGCGTTAGTCCACGGGCAGTTCATCGACGAGTGCTCGCCGATCACTTCCTCCGGGGCGACGGCGTAGGCCAGCTTGTCGGCGATCTCCTGCGCCCGGTCGCGGTCGTCGATGGTGTCGGTGAGCATGCGGTCCAGATCGGTGATGTGCCGCACGGCGATCGCCTTCGCACCCTCGGTTCCGATCCGGTAGGCCTGGTAGTTCTCGCGCTCCTGGGCAAGCTCGGCGCGGAGGCGGTTGACCTCGACGGTCAACTCCTCGTTGCCGGGAGCCCACCCGGCGGCGCGCAATGCGGCGACGTACCAGCCACGGCAACGCTCGCAGTCGGGGCAGACGCGGTCACCGGGCTCGGAGCCGCAGTCTCCGCAGATGGCTCCGGCGTCGGACAGGGCCTGGATGGCGATGTCATCGATCGGTTGGACGGGCGGGTTGCTCATCGGATCTCTCCTTCGGTGGGTGGTCAGGCGGCGGTGCTGTCGCGGTGCGGGGCGGGGGTGGCGGGGGTTAGGCGGCCCTCCCGTGTCGGCGCTGCTCGCGGGCGCGGTGGATTTCGGAGTACGCGGACAGGAGGCGGCTGGTGGCCCAGCAGTGGCCGCAGGCCGGGCACTGGTAGCCGTGAACGATCGAGTCGTTGCGGCGTCGGGCGGCGGCCGGATTCACGCCGCGCTCGCAGCAGTTGGGGCAGGAGTCGGTCACGGCGCCGGCCCTAGCTCTGCGCCATGTCGACGAAGCGCGAGTAGTGCCCTTGGAAGGCGGTCGTGATCGTCGCCGTGGGGCCGCCGCGGTTCTTGGCGACGATGAAGTCGGCTTCGCCGGCCCGCGGCGAGAGCTTTTCGTAGGCGTCTTCGCGGTGCAGAAGGATGACCATGTTGGCGTCCTGCTCGATGGCGCCGGATTCGCGGAGGTCGGACAGCAGCGGCTTCTTGTCTGCACGCTGCTCGGCGCCGCGGTTCAGCTGCGACATGGCGATCACGGGGACGTGGAGCTCCGCGGCGAGCTTCTTCAGGCTGCGGCTGATCTTCGCGACTTCCTGCTGCCGGTTCTCGGTGCGGCCGGACAGTTCGCCTTCCATGAGCTGCAGGTAGTCGATGACGACAAGTCGCAGGTCTCGCTTGCGCTTGATGCGCCGGCAGTGGGAGCGGATCTTCGTGAGCGTCAGCCCGGCGTCGTCGACGATGTCGAGCGGCGCATCGTTGATCATCGGCCAGACCTTGGCGAGGCGGGCCCAGTCGTCGTCGGTCATGCCGTTCTGGCTCTGCATGTGGTGCAGCGGGACGCGTGCCTGCGCTGACGCGATCTTCATCTTCAGTTCGGTTCGGGACATCTCCAGGCTGAAGAACACGGCGGGCAGGCCCTCGACGATCGTCGCGTGGCGGACGATGTCGGTGCCGAGCGTGGACTTGCCGACGGCGGGCCTAGCCGCAATGACGATCAACTGGCCGGGCTGCAGGCCGTTGGTCAGCGAGTCGAAGTCGGTGAAGCCGGTCTTGACGCCCCGGGCCGGCCCGTCCTTCTGAAGGACTTCCAGCTGCTCAAGGAAGTCTTCGCCGTCGGCGCCGATGAGGGTGTCTTCGTCGCCGCGGCTGGTGTCGTCGACGATGCCGTCGACGTCGGCGCGAAGGTCATCGAGGAGCTCACCGGTGTCGCCGGTTCCGTCGGCAATCTGCCGGAGGGTGCGACTACAGGCCGACTGCAGGTCCCGTAGTACCGCCCTTTCGTGGATGATCTCGGCGTAGTGCTGGGCGTGGGCGACGCTGGCGACCTGCTGGACAAGATGGCTCAGGTAGGCGATGCCGCCGATGCGGTCGATGTCGCCGCTCTTGATCAGGTCGTCGTTGACGACGATGGGGTCGATGGGCGCGCCGGCGTTGTAGCGGGCGACGATCGCCCGGAAGATCGTCTGGTGGGCGGGCCGGTAAAACTCTTCCGCGTTCTTGACGACCTCGGTGATGTCGGCGACCGCGTCGCGGGACAGCAGCATCGATCCGAGGCCGCCCGCTTCGGCGCCAATGTCGTGCGGGGCCCGCATGTCGCGCGGGGGCTCGTCGTCGTAGTCGTCGTCGTGGGTCACTTGTTGCCGCCCTTCCTGCGGTCGGCGCCGGTGAAGTGGGCGATGGTGGCGCCGTCGCCGAGGCGGGAGGACGCGCGGTCGCCCAGGACGTCGCGGATCTCGGGGGGCGTCAGGTTGGTGGCGATGAGCGTGGGGCGGCGCTTCTGCCAGCGGTTGTCGATGAGTTCGCTGATGGCGTCGGCGGTCCAGTCGTTGACGGCTCGCGCACCGAGATCGTCGATGGCGTACACGTCTGCCTCGCGCCAGGCGGTGAGCTGCTCGTGATCGAGGGGCCGGTCCGTTGCGAGCTTGACGTCGTAGGTGGTGGCGATGCGGAACTGGCCTGCCCAGCCGGAGCGGATCAGCGTCTCGTTGAGCTTCCACAGGTGCCACGTCTTCGTGGTGCCGATCTCGCCGGTGAGGATCAACGATCCGTGGCGGCCGGCAAGGAAGTTGTTCATCCAGGCGCGGACGTCGGGGCGCAGCTCACCGGAGTCGGCGAAGGCGGCGGGACGGCGAGCCAGGAAGGCGTCCAGCCGGAAGGCGACGGCTTCGGCTTGGGCCTCTGCGCGCCAGGAGGCGTGGTCGTGGGGGTCGTAGGCGGTTGTGTTCATGATGCGAACAGGTCCTCCACTGATGAGTTCGTGTAGTCGTCTGCGGTGTGCGTGTTGGCGCGGGATCCGGTGCCTTGGCGGCGGGAGCTGGCGGGGCCGGGGGTGTTTCGCTGCTCGCGGTCGCGGGCTCTCTTGGCCGAGTCGGCGATCCACTTCTGCCAGGCGTCGTGCCAGTTGCGCTTACGGCGGCCTTCGGCCCGCCAGTAGCGGATGAACTGCTCGGTCTCGAAGTCGGGATCGAGGTTCGGATAGAGCGCGACGACCCAGCGGCGCATCGTGTCGTTGAGGTAGAAGTCGTCGGGGATTTCGTGGGAGCCGTCAGGCTCGACGGCGCGCACTACACGACCCGCGCTCTCTCCATCTACAGCAACCACAGATATGGGGTACGGGTCGGGTCGGGTCGGGGCGCTGTTAGTAACGCCGTGACGAAGCTCGATGACCTGCGAGTCTTCATCTGAAACGGCACGTTTTGAAGTCGCCGTCGTGTCGCCGTCGTGCTGCGTTCGTGTCGCCGTCGTGTCGCCGTCGTGCGTTTCGTCGTCATGCGTAACGCCGTTACTGACGCCGTTACTTGACCCATCCGGCGGCGCCGGCTTGCCGTTCTTGCGGCGGCGGAAGCGCTCCTGTCGCTCGGCGTTCCTCTTCCGCTCCAAGAGCACCTGCTCGCGGCTCGGGTTGTAGTCGAGGTAGTCGTGGATCAGCCACCCCTCGTCGGTGCGATCCCAGACGCCGGCCTCTTCCAGCTGCTTGGCGGTCGCCTTGATGGCGCGGATGTTGGCGACGAGCGTGAGTTCGCGGTCGCTGATGTGCCCGTCCGTGAGGTTTTCGGCGCACCAGCAGATCGCGGAGACGTGCAGCCGGAAGGCCCGATCGGACAACAGCGCAACCTTCCGATGGGAAGGGAAGCGGTCGTCGAGCTTGACCCAGGGCATTGGAGCTTCTTTCGGGAGGTGTGGTCAGGGGCTGTGGGCGCACGGAACCAGGGCGCTTACGGAGGCCTGTTCAACCCCTCCCCGCCATAGCTATGATAGCTAAGAACGCTAAGAAATCGATAGCTAAGGGAGCCACCATGACTGTCATGGCCATCAGCGGTTACGCTGTGCCTATGAGCGACCGGCCGACCGTGCACCAAAACCAGATCGCCGAGGCGCGCAACGTCCTCGGCCAGGTGATCGCGCGCGCCCGCTTCGGCGGCGAGCCGACGGTCCTCATCAACCGCGGCCAGAAGGCCGGCGCGATCGTCAGCTACGAAGACTTCGCGACCCTCTGGGAACTCCGCGCCTACCTGGAGGAGTTGGAGGCCGACGACCGGCCGAGCGGCAGGGTCAACGCCCGTGCTCTCCGTGAAGCGCTCGATATCGCGAAGCGCCGCGCTCTCGACTCGTCCTGACACTTCCCCTCCTCTCGTCTCGGCCTCGCCCTTGCGGGGCCGCTGCTGTTTCCGCTAGCTGGCGTTCCGGTACCTGCTCGGCTGGTGGTCGTCGCACAGCCAGCCAGCCGGATACAGGCGCGCAGACTGGCCGCACTTGACGCGCCCGGCCTCGCAGACGCCGGGAACCGGGCGCCGGATCGCTGGCGCCACCAGTTCGGATGCCGCGGTGACGCCCCGCAGGGGTTCGGGCAGGTTGACGGCCTGAAGGCGCATCTCTTCCAGCTCCGCTTCCTTCGCCTGGGAGTGGCCGCCGGGTTCGCCCTTCCGGGTCCGCACCCCCTCGGCCGCCGCTCCGTCGGTCTGCGGCGCGGCCGGGCTGGCTATGTAGGCGAGGTACTGGCCATACGAGGCCATGTCGGTCCAGAAGAACCTGGGCGCCCGGATCACCCTGGCGTCGACAACGGGCATGTAGGCGCCGATGGGTGCACCGCGAAGAACGTCGTCCAACTGGCCGGCCGTGACCTGCCCGCGGGCGTGGGGCTTGCCGCAGCCGCTGAACTTGCCGTTCGGGCACTCGTGGCCGCTGCGCACCGTGCAGGTGTAGATCTCTATGCGGTAGACACCACCGCGGAACTCGTGCCGGTAGTTGGGATTCACGATCACCTTCGGCGGCAGGTCACCGTCGGTGCGCAGGATCGGCACCTGGCCGCGCACCTTGTCGCTGGTGGAGTGCCACATCGCCGTTCGCCCGACCGCGGCAGCAAGGCGTGTCCGCTCGGGTGCGCTGTACCGGCCGTTGGCGCTGAACGGGGAGTGCTGGTGTTCGTAGGCGATCGTCAACGTTCCCGTGAGGAGCACGTCGGCGCGGGTCTTCATGTTCGGCGCCCACGCTTCCCGGCGCGGCTTGTAGCCTTCGGCCTCGCCGATGGTGAACGCGCGGTCGTTCCACGCCCGGTGCTCCGGCGTTTCGACGGGCTCGTAGTCGTGGTCGGGCCGCGCCTCGCCCGGCTGGTGGCTGCAAACGGGCGTGCCCTTGGCGGTGCTGTACGTCTTCAGCCACTGGACTTCGCCGTACAGCTCCCAGCATTTGGCGCACTGGACGAGCTTGGCCTTGGGTGAGTTGACGTTCCGTCCGCGCAGCTCCGTCCACTCGTCGCTGGTGAGTCCCGCCGCGTCGACGACGCCCTTGTCATTGCGTGCAGCGCGGGCGCAGACGCTGCCGTCGGTGATGACGATCTGGTTGTTCAGCACAGCCGCGGGTTCCTTTCGAGTGGGTGCGGGCCCCGCCACGGCGGGGCTTCGCTATGTCCTGCCTTGGGGTGCATGTCCGGCTGGTGTGCGGGATGGGTGTCAGGGCCCGGCGCGCGGGCGGGCGTGGTCGGGGCACAGGTCGCGCCCGTCCCGGGTCCATCGCCAGCCGCGGCCTTTGAGCAGTCGCCGGAGTTCGCGGTGGATGTGCGGCTCGAACCGGACGGGCCAGCTGCCTTCCGCTCCACAGCGGCCGTCGGATTCGGTCTGGTCTGCCGCGTCGCAGCGGAGGACGAGGTAGGCGTCGGCGGTCATGCGGCGGCCTCGCCTTCGTCGGCTGCACGCATGGGGATGCCGAAGGCGGCTGAGATGACGTGTTCGGCCAGAAGGCACGGGACCGCGTTGCCGATCTGCTCGTAGCGCTTCGTCTGGCTCCCCTGGAACGGGTGGCCCACCGGGAAGCTCTGCACCAGCGCGGCGTCTTCCGGCGTGACGCGGATGGTGTCCCGCCGTCCCCCGCGGTAGGCGGGGAGCTGGTCGGCGTCGACGATGCGCCTGCAGTCGATCCACCGGCCGGCGTCGCGTTCGCCGTACAACGTGGCGCGGGCGCCGGAGCCTCCGACACAGGAGGGGTCGGGTCCGCCGGCCGCGGTGCCGACGGCGATGGTGAGTGCGGGCCGGTGGGTCATGCCCCAGCCGATGGCGTCGGCCATGGAGATCCACGGCTTGAGTCCGAAGGCTTCCTGTACCTGGGTCTCGCCCCTGCGATAGCGGTGGTGGGTGGGCTGCGGGAGCCGTGCTTCGCCGTTGAGGGTGGCGACGAGGAAGGCGCGGCTGCGGGTCTGCGGTACGCCGTACTCCTCGGCGGACAGGCGCCCGGTGGCGACGCTGTATCCCTCGGCGCGCAGGTGTCCGGCGAAGGCTTCCCAGACGGGGAGCACGGTGGGCACCTGCTCCAGCAGGATCGTGCGGTACGGGCGTCCGGCGTCCTTCGCTTCCAGCGCCCAGCGCAGCGGCTCCAAGACGAGCCCGGTCCGCTCGTCGTCAAAGCCCTTCAGTGCCAGGGCGATGCTCTGCCGGGCGGTAAGCAGCTGCGCCAGGTCGAGGACGGTGTCGAGCGCCTTCCGCCCTCCACCCTTCCCTCCGACAGAGAATGGCTGACAAGGCGGAGAGCCGATCGCGGTGGTGGCGTCGGGGAAGTCGGCGGGCCCGTAGTCGCGGACGTCGCCTTCGACGGTTCCAAGCCCGGCCGCGCGCCGCGTCTCGCATGCGGCGTGGTCGCGTTCGATGCCGGTCACGTCCAGGCCGAGCCGGGTGGCGCCCACGTCCCAGCCGCCCGGCCCGGCGAAGAGGTCCACGATCATGCCGCCGCCTCCTCGGTCTCGCCGTAGTGGCGTGCGACGAGGGGCTGCCAGTCGATGCCGGTTGCGGCGCCGACGACTGCTGCTGCGGCGCGGGGGCACCAGGCGTTGCCGACCTGCTCGAACTGCTTGGTCCTGGTGCCCTGCCACGGGTAGTCGGCGGGGAATGACTGGAGGACTGCCGCCTCAGTAACGGTGATGCGCACGGTGTCGGGGCTGGCGAACTGGGACTCGCCGTCGCTTGAGCGGTCACGGTGGCCGGGCGGGGCGATCCTGTCGGTGGCGCACACGGTGGTGGCTGGTCGAGTATTGGTCCACTCGTACTCGTTGCGGGCGTTCCCGAACGCGAGGGTTGCGGCCGGCTCGTCCACCGTGCGTACCGTGGCGTTGGCGCGGGCGTTGTGCTTGAGCATCCACTGACTGCCGGATTGGACTGTAAAGGCAGGTGCGGGTGCGGTGTGCGGGTTGATCGTCTGCCTGGTGCCGTCCGGCTGCTGATGGCGGTTGGTGTGCAGGATCCAGGAGCGGGCCTTCTCGGTGAGAGCCCACGATGGCTCGTCGACGCCGAAGTTGTTGCCGCCCGGCGTCTTGCGGTCGCCGCGGGTGTTGACCACGTCGGATGCTTCCAGGTTGAGCGCCTGGGCCATGGACACCCACGGCTTCAGGCAGTCACCGAACAGGTCGTGTGCCGGATCCTCATCGTGGGTGGCATCGGGTGCGGCGACGCGGCGGACGCTGGACGCGATGAGTACGGCGCGTTTCCGTGTCTGCGGCACCCCGTAGTTGGCGGCGTTGAGGATGCCCGTCCATACCGACCAGCCGAGGCGGCGCAGTTCTTCGGCGTACACCTTCCACAGCGGGAGGACGCCGGGCACCTGCTCGAATGCCGCCCATTCCAGGGGTATGCCGCCGCTGGCGTCGCCGGTGATCAGAGCGTGCAGGTAGCGGGCGGGTTCGAGGATGAGGACGGTGACGAACGCGTCGTCGCGGGCCGCGGCCTCTACCTTGTCCTGCGTCCACGGCTTGCGGCGCTTGGCGTTGGCCGCCTGCTGCTCGGCGAGGGCGGCCGGGTAGATCTGGTCGCGGAGTTCCCGGCGGCAGTCATCGCCACGGAACATGCGCTGGATGCCGCTGGCGAGCAGACCCATGACCTTCAGGCCGAACTGCTTGCCGGCGGCGGAGAACTTGGTGCAGGGCGGGGAGAAGACGGCGCCCCAGACGCGGCCGACGAGCGGCGCCAGGACGAAGGAGGACACGTCGACGCGCACGGTCAGGTGCCCGGCGGCGGCCCGGGTCTTGCAGGCCGCCTCATCCCATTCGAGGCCGACGTCCTGGAGGCCGAGCATGCGGAGGCCTTCCGACCAGCCACCAGGACCCGCGAAGAGGTCGAGGATGATGCCCTTCTGCTGCGGGGCCCACGCGATGTTGAAACTCACGCGGCAGCCCCCAGCCCGGCCTTGGCCGTCTTCTCTTGCTGGGGGCGGACGCGCTTCTGTCCGCTGCGCCATTCCTGGACGATCTGGCGGACGGTGGAGATGGACACCTCGTTGTCGAGGCGGGCGAGGATCTGCTCAGGGGTGTCGCCGTGCCAGGCGAAGTGGATGATTTCTTCGCGGCGGAGTTCGGCCCGCTCGTGGAAGTTGAGCTGGACGGCTGGTGCGTCTGGCTCACAGTCGGGGTTGTCTATGTCGTCCCAGGCGCCGGGTGGCGCCCAGCCTTCGCGGGCGGCCCGTCGTTCGTTCTTCCAGTTGGTGCCGCGCTGGTGGACGAGTTGCCGGTAGGTCTCGGCGAGGGCGGTGGCCGCTTTGTTGTCGATGACGTTCCAGCGGGCTTCGGCGAGGAGGCTGATGCTGGCGATGCTGAGCCCGCTGCGTGTGGAGATGTCGGCGCGCCCGTGGCCGAGGCTGTAGAGGGCGCGGACGCGTCGGATGGATCCGATGGCGGGGCGTTCGGCGTTGCCGTCGAAGCGGTGTGGCCGGACGGTGAGGATCCGGCGGGCCACGTCCGCCTGGCAGGTTTTGTTGCGGCCGGTGGTGACGTAGGAGATGGCGGACTGGGCGACGCCGGCCTCTCGGGCGATCATGGTTTGGCTCATGCCGGTCGCACGCAGCATCAGGATGTGCGGCAGGACTTCGGCGACGGGAACGAGGCTGCGTTCGCCGCGCTGGCGGCGGAGTTCCCGTTCCAGGTCGGCGCGCCGGTGGCCGCGCTGGCACAGCTTGCACCGGCAGGGCGGCCGGGTGCCGGTGCGGTTGCCCTTGTAGCGGGCATCGGTGCCGTGTTCGGGGATGGCGTTGGCTGCGGTGGTCATGGCTGCGGCTTCTCCTTCCGGGTCTGCTCGGTGGCGTCGAGGATGTTCTGGCAGGTGATGAGGTCGTTGATGTGGCTGCCGGGTGCGGTTTCGCGCTGGGGCGGGTCGGTGCACAGTTGTCGCCAGGCGGCGGTCCGGTCGCGGCGTTCGTCGCGCCGGTCGCGGAGCCAGCCGACGAGGTGGAGCGCGGCCCCGATGCCGCACAAGAGGGCGATGAGTCCGCCGAGCTGCCAGACGAGGACGACGGGCAGTCCCCACTCGTCGATCTGGAGCAGGTACCAGTCGGCGGCGGCGTGCAGGTTGTGGCCTGCGGTGCGGTAGGCGTCGTACAGCTCGGTGCTCACGTCCGCCTCCCGACGGCCCATTCGATGGCGGCCCAGGCGGCGCCGACGATGACGGCGATCACGAAGAGGAGGCCGAGATTCATGCCGCCCTCCGCTCGCTGCGGGCGGCGATGGCGTTGAGCCGTTCGGCCGACAACGTGTAGACCTTGATCGGCTTCCCGTGGGTGGACGCGGCCGTCGACGGTTCCTCACCGACGACGACCACCTGCCGGGGGCTGCGACGGCGGACCAGCGAGTGGAAGAACAGGCCGGCCGTACCGTGGGCGAGTTCGGGCAGCACGGCCCGCAGGTCGTTGGCACTGAACGGCCTACCGTCGCCACCGATTGCGTCGATGGCCTGGTTGAGGAGGGCCTCGTCCCAGTCGGTGACGTTGGCGTAGAGGGTGGCGAGGGTGGTGTTCGCCTGCTCGCGGGCCTCGGCGGGGGTGATGGTCATGAGGTGGCCTCCTCGTCGGCGATCTCGGCGTCCTGCGCGGGCGTGACGGCTTCCAGCTCGGCGTCCGACATCAGCCAGTGCGGGAGCCGGCCGGTGTTGAGCACGACTCGGATGTCCTTGGCGGCGCGGGAGATCTGGGCGGCGCGGGAGATCTGGGCGGCGCGCGCCCGGCCGACGTCGGTGGTGGCCTTGGCGGCGATCTCCTCGTACCGCTCGGCGAGCGTGTTGAGGGCGGACAGGGTGGCGCTGGGGTCGTCTCCGCCGCCGTCCCATCCGTTGGCGACGTGCCGCAGGACGTAGGCGGCGCCTTCCTTGCCCATGCCGTTGGCGACGGCCTCGATTTCGACGCCGCCCTCGGTCTTGCCGGGCCGGATGATGACGAAGGCGAGGGCGTCCGTGCCGTCGACGGCGGTGATGGTCGTGTTGGCGGTCATTCGTGGTCTCCTGAGTGAGCCGGGGCCCCGCTTGTTTGCGGCGAGCGGGACCCCGGGATGGCGGATCTACTGGGTGGGCGGTTGTGCGGTCTCGGGCCAGCCGCCGACGGGCTCAAGCTCGGCCTCGACCGGGACGTCTTCCACGTCGGGGTCCGCAGCTTCGAGGACCCCGGCTGTGGAGCCGGCGGGCAGCGGCATGTCGGTGCGCTCGATGACGGCGCTGCGCTTCTCTGCGGAGGTGGGCACCCACTTGCCGAGGCGGCGGGCTGCGGTCTTCAGCCACATCGACTCTTCGTCGGTGCGCCACGGCGAGTACTCACTGTCGGCGCCGTCGGACTTGGCCTTAGCCCGGTTGATGTGGGTGCGGCTGAGGACGACGACCTTGGAGGTCGCGCCGCCCTGCATGACGGCGTAGGCGTACACGCCGACGAGATCGCCGCGCTCCCCGAACCAGTCGACGGTGTGAACGGGCCGTTCGTGGAGGCCGGGCACGTAGTTGAACTGGTCGCCCGCTCGGACGACTTCGACGACGACGGACGATGAGGCGCCCGCGTTGTAGATGAGTTCGACGATGCCCTGGTAGCCGACGATGCCCTGCACTTCGAGCTGGCCCTTGCGCTTGATGGGGCGCAGGTAGAACTGCTCGGTGCCGGGTTCGAGGCCGAGGCGGGCGGCGGTCATGAGGGCGCTCATGAGGCTGCCCGGGTTGGCCTGGGCGGCCTGGGCGAGCTTCGGGTTCTGGCGGAGGACGCCGACGGCGAGGCGGGCGAACGTGTCGACCCTGACGTGGCTGGCGGCGACGAGGGCGAGTTCGGGCTTGTACTGCTCAATGACGGAGGCGGGGCCTTCGTCGCGCTTCTCGATGGCGTTGCCGATGGGGCTGTTCATGCTGCTTCCTTCTGCTGGTACGGGCTGAGGGACTTGGTGGTGCCGTCCGCTTTGGGGATGCGGTAGGCGATGCGGCGTTTGCCGACGACGGCCCGCTTGCCGGTGCCGATGTGGTCGAGGACGACGCCCTTCGCGGCGGCGAGTTCGACGGCGGCGGCCTTAGATGCGGCCTGCGCGTTTTGGTAGCGGTCCGCGTCGACGACAGGGATTTCGACGTCGACGTCTTCGAAGCCGTCGGGCTGAACCCGGATCGTCTGGTAGGTGTCGTCGGCGCCGTCGATCGGCGGCCGAACACCGTCACGGACTTCGTCGAGGAACTTGACGGCGGCGTCGCGGAGGATCTGCGCTTCGGCCTCGTCGTAGTCGACGGTGTATTCGCGGTAGTCGTGGCCGGAGATGAGGACCGCGAACTGGGTGCGGCGCAGGCCGAGCGTGTCCATCTGCCAGATGACCTGGCAGCGGTACCAGAGCGGCACCCCGTCATCGGCGCCGGACGGGCCCCAGTCGTCTCCGAACGGGGACGTCTTCACCTCCAGCAGTTCCTCGGCCTGGTCCGACACCTCGAACTCGCCTGCGGGCTGCGGGTAGATGAGCCGGTCGGGGGTGGCGCGCTGCCATTCCCGCTCCCGGTTGAACCAGGTGCCAGCCGGGGCGGCGAGTCGGCCCGGGTGCTCGTCCTCCCACTTCTGCGCGACCGGGTCTTCGAGCCGGCTCCCCCACTCGATCCCCGACGTCATCTCGAACGGGGCGACGGCCAGGCCCGACTTCTTGTGCCACAGCGTGAAGCGCGACATCCACGGCGACAGGCCGACCACAGCGGCGATCTCGGTGGCGGTGATGGTGAGTCCGGCGCGGGCCGCATCCCACGCCTCTGTGCCGGGCGTGAGGTGCCCGATGAGGACGCCGTCAGGGGCGGGATAGGGGTGTTGTGTGGTGCTCACTTCTGGTGCTCCTGTTCGCTTCTGAGCTGCGTGTTCGGCGTGAAATGGGTGTCGAATGCCGGGCCTCGCCGCCCGCGACCGGGGGGTGGTTGGGGCGGCGAGGCCTCGGCTGGCGTCCGGAGCGGCTTGGGGGAAGCGCGCTCAACGGGCGCCGTCTGTGGGGTTGTTGGTCAGGCGGTGGCGTCAGCCGTGGCGGTCTCGGCGGGCTGCGGCTTGATGGCCTTCCACTCGCTGGCTTCGGCGTCGAACGTGACGTGCGGGTTGTCGTCGACGCGGAAGCCGATCCCGGCGTCCTTCGCGTCGTTCAGCGCGAGCGCCAACCGGACCGCCCACTTGCGGGGCTCCTCGGCGTACTGCTTGGCGAGGCGGGCTTCGTAGTCGTCGTTCCACTGCTTGGGGTTGAAGCCGGACTGTTCGGCCATGTCGTAGGCCCACTCGCCGAGTTCGCCGGAGTCGAGCTGTTCGGCGGTGTCCTCGACGACGGCGCGGGCGGCGCGCGGGTCGACCTGGTGGAGGGCGTCGAGGTAGCGGTAGGCCATCCAGTCGGAGACGCCGGAGCGGATGTGCGCGAACCAGGCGTCCTGGTCGTCGTCGAAGGACGTGTTGTAGACGTTCGACGTCGAGTCGAGGACCCCCTTGAGCAGGTTGGCGGCGGTCTCGTCGATGCTGCGGGTGGCCCACAAGCGGGACGGCTCCGGGAGCGGCAGGCTGGCCATGTCGACGTCGGCGGCCCCGGCGGCCAACGTCCACAGCCACAGGCTGTGTGCGGAGTCGAAGGTCTGCTCCTTGGTCGGGCCGATGCTGCCGCCACCGGACGGCATCTGTGCGCCGATGAAGTCCTCGCCGAAGAACAGGACGGCCTTCCGGTCGGCGGTGATGCGGGTGCGGAGGCTCTGCTCGGCGGCCGACCACTTGCGGAAGAGGTCGGAGTTGAGGGCCGGGAACGGTTCGCCGTCGACGGTCTGGGCGGCGATGGTGCGGAGCAGGCCGCGCCAGTCGGGGAACTCCAGGCTGAGGCTGACGGCGACGTTGAGGTCGGAGAGCGGGCCATCGAAGACCAGCCGGGCTTCCTCGGTGGCGCTGATGGTGATGTAGCTGGCGCCCTTCATCGCACCGACCCACTCGCGGAGGGCGGGCACGATGTCGCCGGGGATGGTGGCCGCCCACGGCTCCTGGTTCTGGTCGCCGCTGTCGAGGCGGAAGCGGGCGGCGGCGATCGTGAACCGATCCGTGGCGACGGCGTACAGGTACTGGCTGTCGACGTCGAGGCGGATGCCGTACAGGGGCTCGAAGCCGTCGTGGCCCATGTGGGCGGCCGTCTTGTCGAGGAGGAGCTTCAGCTGATGGGCGTTGATCGTGACGGACACGTCTTCTCCTGAGAGAGTGGTGGTGGACTCCCGCCGACTTCGCCTCGGCGGGGTTCTTGCGTTGGGCGCCGGCTGGCCGGGAGGGTGCACCGGCCAGCCGGACGTTCAGTGGGTGGTGGCCGGGTCCGGCTCGACGACGGGCACGGGCGCGGTGTCGTCTTCGCTCCGCGCCCAAGCTGGCGGCACACGCCCGGGGTCGGTGACGGCGGCGGTCGGCCCGACACCGAGGGCGTCCCACAGCGTCTGCACGTAGATCGGCCCGGTCGCCTGGTCCTCGACGGCGCTGGTGTCGCGCACCATCGGCGGCACGGTGACCCGGTTGGCGTTGTCTTCTGCGGCGATCTGGGCGCCGAAGCGGGCCCGCAGGGCGAGGGCCTCATCCCGCCATCCGTCGCGGTCGGCGGCGAGGTCTTCGAGGTCGGCCTGCTGCTGGATGACCAGTTCCTCGGCCGCGCCCTGCTTGGCCTTCGTCTCGGCGAGTTCCTGGCGGAGGATCATGAACGCGTCGTCTGACCCGGCGACGATGGTGAGCAGGCGCCGGTTCTCGTCGCGGAGTTCGGCCACCTTGTCGACGGCCCGGCGGCTGCCGTTGCCGCGAAGTGCGGGAATCAGGTCGGTGAGGGTCACTGCTGCTCCAGTCCGGTGCGGTCGATGTATCCGGCGGCCTCGCTGTCGGCGAAGTCCCGGGCGGTGGCTTCGGCGCGGCTGAGTTCGGTGGCCGCGGCGAGGACCGCTTCCAGCTCGCGGATATGGGCGTCTAGGCCGCGGATCGCATGCCGGGCCATCGCGTTGACGAAGCCGGCGGTCGGCGACCGGTACGGGGATTCGGCGGGGGCGGTCACTGCTCCCCCTCGTCGAGTTCGGCGGCGGCGCGCTGTGCGGCGTTGATGCGGGCGTCGCGGGCTGCTGCCCACAGCAGGAGCGCGGCGGCGGCGAGGCCTACGGCGATGCTCACGACGTCACCGCCTTGCCTGCGGCCCCGTGCAGCGCGGCCAGCACCTCGGCCTGCGTGCGCCCGGCCTTCCGCTCCCAGTCGCCGGCCCACTCGCATTCGAGGTGCAGGCAGAGCAGGTCCCAGGCGGCGAGCGTGACCGCCTCCGCCTTCACCCCGCCCTTGCCGGGCGTGTAGCCGACCGCCCGGTCGATGGCACCCATGAGCGGGTTGCGGAGCGGATGCCACTTCTCCCGGGAGAGGAGGTTGGCGGCGGCGATCAGCGCGGTGGCTGCGCGGGTGACGTCGGTGGCGCGCGGGCGGGTCTTCAGGGCGGTCATCACGCCACCACCTGCGGGTCGCAGCGGACGGCGTGGAGCCGCAGGTCGTATTCGCGGGTCTGGCCGGTCGTCCACGTCAGTTCGTCGGGTCCGAACTCGCGGTGGGCTTCCGTCCACACGCGGGCGAGGGCCTCCTCAACGGCGCCGTCGTACTGGGTTGTGGTCGCCATGTCAGGCCACCTGCTTCTCGGCGACGGGCCCGGTCAGGTATTCCTCGGCGATGCGCAGCGACTGCCCGGTCCAGCCGACGATCCGGTCCGCCGCCTCGGGCATGCCCTCCAGTCGCAGTCGGCCGGCGAGGTCGCCGACGAACTCGCGCAGCAGCGGGTCGACCGCCACCTTCGGCTTCGGTGTGGCCTTCTCCGCCTCCAGCGAGTCGAGGAGGGCCTGCAGGACGGTCGTCAGCCAGCCGTAGGCGAACACCATGTCCAGCGGGTTGTGCGCGTCCTGCTCCAAGGCCAGAACCAGGTACTTGCGGGCTGTGGCCTCGGAGTGGCGCAGCGGGGCGATGTGCTTGGTCACGAGATCTCCTGAGGCGGGCAGGTGCAGTTCTCGGGGTGGGTGCAGGCGAGCAGGTCGAAGACCTGCTCGTACCAGGCGTCCGGCTGCGGGGCGCCGGTGTGACCGGCTGGCGGGGCGGCCAGGAGCTGGTTCAGGGCGACACCGGACTCGACGACCGGCAGCGACACGTCCAGGCGGTGGATGGGGACGGTCATGACGTCGCCGCCGTCCGCTGCTCGCCGGGGTGGGTCTGGTTGCGGACGGGCTTCCACGGCGCCTTGCCGGAGCCGGGGCACGGCTCGGACCAGTTCTTGCCGTTCCACCGGTGCAGGCCCATGACGCCGTCCTTCATGGCCCGGTCCTTCATGCAGTGCTTGCACCAGCCGCGCGGCCGGACCGGCTCGGCGACGGCCGGGTAGACGATGCGGTAGCAGGGGTGGCCGATGGTGCGGCGCTTCTCGCCGTCGATGCGGAAGCGGAGATAGCCACCCCCGGCGCCGATGATCGTGGCGGGCTGGCCGTCGAACTCGATGCGCATGCCGTGCCGGGCCGGGACGTCGTAGGTTCGGCGGATCCACTCCATCGTGCTGGTCATGCCGTCACCGCCTTGGCGTGCTCGCAGGGCCAGGGGTTGCCGCACGCGCACCAGTGGCATCCGTCCAGCGGGTCCGGCGTCTTGTCGAAGTGCTGCGGCGCGGGGGCCTCCGGCGCAGGCCAAGCGACGGGCAGACCCAACTGTTCGGCGAGCTGCCGCCGGGATTCGGCGTGGCCCTGCCAGCGGTCGTAGTCGTGGCCGTTGTCCGGGTGGCAGTTACGGATCGCGGTGATGTATCCGGCGCGGTCGGCCACGAACTCCTCGACGATCGCCACCTGCTCGCGGAGGCGTGCAGCCTCCTCGGCCTCCTCGACGAGCAGGAGCATCGACTCCTTCGCCCGGCTGCTGTAGAAGGCGATGGAGGACTCGAACTTGAGCAAGTCCTTGATCTCGGCGATGCGCTCCGGCGTCATCTGGGTGTCGCTCATGCCGCACCACCGAGCGTGATGCCGAGGCGGCGGGCGAACTCCACGAACGGCGGGTGGTCTTCGGCGCGGGCGGCGAGAGTGCCGGCCTCGATCAGGCTGGCCACGTGAATCACGTCGATCTCGACGTGCGAGACACCCGCCTCGTCCGTATAGGGGATGGTGTTGATGCCGAGCTCGGCACACAGGTGCTTGATCACGGCGGTGGTGTCGTCCGACGCGGGGGTCTGGTCGCTCATGCGGTGGCCTCCCACTTGATGACCTCGTACCTGCCGAAGCCCTGCGAGCGGGAAGCGCCGACGCCCTGCTGTTCGCCGGTGAGCCAGAGCATGGCCCACTCTTCGTCGGTGAACGCGTAGTCGGAGATGACCGTGAAGTCGAACTCGGCGGTCTCGATGAACTCCGTGTACTGGATGCCGGTTTGGCCGGTGCGCGGGTTCTTCGGGAAGGACTGGAGGACGCCGGTGGGCTCGGTGACGCCGAGGTGGAGCTTGTCCTCGACGACCATGATGTGTTCGGCGACGAAGCCTTGGACGCCCTTGTTGGTGGAGCCCCAGCGGGACTTCAGCTTGTCGACGGAGCGGGCGACGGACGCGGCTTCCTTGATCGCGGCCTTCAACTGGCGGCCTTCGATGTACAAGCCGTCCTCGTCGCGACGGAAGCCGTTGAGGTGCTTGTTGGTGTCGACGAGCTTCGCGGCCTCGTCGGCGGTGACGCCTCGGTCGACCATGGTCTGGGCGACCATCTCGCGGATCAGGTCGTCCTTGTCGGCGAGTTTGGTTCGCAGCCAGCCCTCGGCGACCTTCGGGTCAGTCGGCGTGCCGCCTGCGATGTTCTTCACGCGGATGGTGCCGTGGAAGCGGTGGGGCCACGCCTTGTCGGTGAAGCTGGCGAAGATGCTGGTCATGTGGTGAGTTCCTTTCGGTGACCTGGGCGGTCGTGTGGGCTGCGGCGGAGTGGGCTGAGTTGGAATGGGTAGTCGGCTAGGCCTGGCCTGCGGAGGGTTGGCAAGTCGTCATGGGACGGTGGGCGCCGAGGCGAGACGGGAAGAGCAGTCGTTGCGGGCGGGCTCGGGTCGAGGCGGATCGAGATGGCATGTCGGTTGGAGCGAGTCGTGATGTGTGGCGAGGTGGCGAGCCGGACCGGGTAGTCGGTCGGAGCTGGGCCGGGGTGGCTGGTCCAGGCCGGGGCGGGGGTGTCGGAGGGCTTGGCTCGGACTGTGCGGCGACGAGCCGGATTGGGAAGTCGGCACGGGATGGGGTGGGTGGCCGGGCCTCGTGTCGGGCAGTCGGTACGGCGTGGTGAGGGTGGGCTTGGCACGTCGACGCGAGTCAGAGCGGGCTGGTTGGTGAAGCGACGGATAGTCGGCATGGGTAGCGCTGAACTGCGCGGGGCAGGAGGGGGCAGAAAAGTCGGCTGGGTGGGGCGGCAGCGGGAAGCCCTGCGTAGGGGCGCGTAGTCGACGAGGGGCGGGAAGTAACGGCCCGGGTTGATCCGTCGGCATGGGGTGTGGAGGCTGGCGCGGTGGCGAAAAGAAAAGTCGGCAAGAGTTGGGATGAGGTGCGGTCGCGTGGCGTCGGGAAGTCGTTCCGAGTGGGGTGGAAACGCCTGGGCGTGAATAGTCGAGGAGGTGTGAGGCGCGGTGTGTCGGCCGGTGCTCTTCGTCATGCCGCTGCTCGCGGCATCGCTCGCGGTCCCTGCTGGGTGACGGAGCGGTACATCTCCAGGTACTGCGCCTCTGTGAAGACCTCGCCGACCAACTGGCCGCCGATCTTCTTGCCGACCGCCCGGTGGAACGCCGCCTCCAACTTCGAGATCCGCGCCGCGTCCTCGTACTTCGAGGCGACGAACCGGCAGTCGTCGGCGGTCATGTTCGCCACCGTCCGACGGGTGTTGTCCTCGTCGACCACGTACTCGGCGGCGAAGGGGTGCAACGCCGTGACGTCACCACCGGCGAAACTGCGGGCCGCCTCGGCGAACGCCCTGCGCGGGGCGCCGATCCGGGCCGCCTGCCGCTTGCTGTTCGACCTGCGGGCCACGACGTCCGCGAGGATCACCGCCGCCTTCAAGTCCAGCCACCCGGCCAGCAGTTCCGGGTCCTGCGCCCTCAGGTGCTCCACGAGGTCGGCGGCAACCATCGACGCCACGTAGTCACCTGCGGGAATCGCACCCTCGACCGCCTCGGCCATCTCGGTGATGAAGTCGCGGTCTGTCACACTGGACACGCGGCCCCTCCTTTCTTGTGGTGAGTTCAGGTGGGTCGCTTCGGCCGGTCGCCTCTGGTGGCCGGCCTTCTCCTTGCCGGTCATGCGGCGGCGCGGGCCGGCTTGTTGAACGGCTGGACCGTGAACTGCTCCGTGATCGCCCGGATGTTGAGCCCGGAGAACCAGATCTTGTTGCCGTTGTTCACGTGGGGGATTTCGCGGGCGAACGCCTTCAGGGCGAGCTGGCGAGCGCTGAAGGGGAGCCAGAGCGCAGCCTCAGTGGGCTGGTAGTGGAAGAGCTCGCCCTCGGGACTGCTGGGTGCGGGAAGGTTCTCCCGGACCGGGGGAAGCTTGCGGGGGGCCACGGTTACTCCTGGTGGGTGATGTCGTTGGGGGTGACACCCAGTGCGTCCGCGACTTTCTCGATGTTCTTGTCGCTCAGGCCGACGAGTCCGCGTTCGACTCGGGAGAGGTGCGACTTGTGGATCCCCGTCTTGACGGAGAGCGTGGGCAGGCTCATTTTTAGAGCCCTCCTTCTGAAGCGGATAGCGCTGGAGTGCGGTCTCACGCCTCAAAAGCTAGCCCCTGTGAGTGCTTTGGGCAAGCCTTGCGAGTGCCTTGATAGCACTTTTTTAGTGCCCACGGTGGGCCATCTGTCGCTCACGTGGCGTTACGCGTAACACGCCCCATGCAACCCAAACGCTCTTTTTGTGCGCTCAGTCGCAGGTCAAAAGGCCTGAACCCGGCTAGGTGGTTGCATGGAGGTAGGGCAAGATGGGGAGACATGGAGTCAGAGCGAGACTGGGAACGCCTGGGTGCGGCGTTCGCCGAAGCGCGCAAAGCGGCCGACCTCACGCAGGTCGAGGTCGCCACACGCCTGTCTGTGACCCGCACACCCATCCAGGCCATCGAGCGGGGCAAGCAGCCCAATGGCAATCCCTACGGCAAGGTCACCAGCACTATGCGGGCCTACGCTCGACTCGTCGGCTGGACCGAGGACTCCCCTGCCCGAATCCTGCGCGGCGAGGAGCCAGAACCGGCCACCCAGCCCGTTTCCGAGTGGGATGCCGACCCTAAGTCGGACCTGCCGGCGGCCGTCGACCGGGAACTCCGCTCCGGCAAGACCCTCGACCACGCCGTCGTGAATCTCGGCGGCGAGAACGACGACGACACCCGGTTGATCGTTCTCCTCAAGGGGTCCGAGGATCTCAGCGAAGAGCAACTCGACGAGCTCTGGCAGAAGTGGCGGAAGATGCGCCGCCAGTTGCAGGCAATCCCCGGCGAATCAGACACCCCACAAGAATCCTGACCCATATCCGGTCTCAGACGGTCGACGGTGACTCAAAACTGTGCTTCGATGCACGGACCGTCACCGAGGGGGGGCACTGCTCGGATCGGGGAATTGAGCATGTGGGTCATGGAAGTTGAGCGCGTCCAAGGTGACTACATAGCGCCAGAGATCGTGGATCTCGAAGGCGGCTGCCTGTTCAGAATCCACGCGGACGACATCAGCGAAGACGGGCCGAAGATGCTCGCCGAGCTCCTCACCGAGCAGGCGCAGCGCTGGGCCCCCCGCCCTCCCGGATCACCCCTCGGCCCCGTCATCCCAGTGCGCTGGATGTGCGTACCCGACCTGCCCGACCCCTTCGCCATAGGGGTCGACGACGGCCCCGACGCGATCACATACACCATCGACTCGTCGATCCTCAGCCAGCGCGCCGGCGACTTCCTCGGCCATCTCGACACTGAGCGATCTCCGTACTGGCAGCGTGTACCCAAGGGCTACCACGACGGCGAAACCGGCGCCGAGTAGCCGAGCGCGCGAGGGGGCACCATGGCCTACGCCGAGAAGGTCCACAAGGTCAGGGACGGGAAGAGGACCACCAAGTACACCTGGCGTGCCAGGTACAAGAAACCTGACGGCACGTGGGGCAGCGAGCCCGGATTCCCCACCAAGGGGACCGCGGAGAAGTGGGGCGAGGAGCAGGAGGCCGCCATGCGGGCCGGCCGGTGGATCGACCCCGCGCTCTCACGCAAGACGTTCGGCGAGTTCGCCGAGGAGTGGATGGCCGCCCAGAGGCCGCGTGGCCAGACCGTCATGAACCGGCGCGAACGGCTGACGCAGACCGTCCTGCCGCGCTGGGAGAACGTTCCGCTGGCCGCCATCACCTGGTTCGAAATAGAGGCGTGGGCCCGCAGCCTGACGTGCGCTCACGTCACGACGAAGATATGCGTGAGGCTCATGTCGCAGATCCTCATGGGTGCCGTCGACGCACGCTGTCTGGCCGTCAACCCGCTTCAGGGGCGCCGCCTGACCGGCCTGCCCGCAGAGGCGGCGAAGAAGCGCAAGACCGAGCACGAAGAGATGTGGGCGCGCCCCGAGGAAGTACTGCAGATGGCGCGGCGGATGGGGCCGATCGACGGGATGCTCGTGCTGTCGATCGGCTTCCTCGGGCTCCGGGTGGAGGAGGCCTTGGGGCTGCGCCGGCACAACACCCTCCTGGAGCGCAGGCAGCGGCACGACGACGGTGTGTTCACCTGTCCCATCGTGCGCATCGACAAAGACGCAGGCGCGCTCGTCGAGTACTACAAGTACGGCGACGACGGCCGGCGCATCAGGTTCCGCGGGGTGGAGCCCACGAAGAATGCGCAGAGTGCCCGCGATATCGACGTTCCGCCGTTCCTGGCCTCCCTGCTGGAAGCGCGCCTGACCCAGTGGCCGCACGACTTCGTCTTCGCGCGCAAGGACGGCAGCTGGTGGCCGCGGGGAACGTTGACCGAACTTATCCGCAAGGTGGCGGACGGCCGTACCGATGCGTGGGAGCCGATCAAGCCGGGGCTGACACTGCGGGATCTCCGACACTCGCACGACACCTACCAGGCGCAGATCGGGGTGAAGGCAGTGTTGGCGTTCGAGCAGGCGGGGCACAAGTACCCTGGCATCAAGGGCACTTACCAGCATGCGACGCCGCCGATGCGGCAGGAGCGGCTGGATGGCCTGCAGGAGCTGTTCGTAAGGGCGCTGGGGAGTCTGGGGTGGCGGGATGTCTGGGAGAGTTGATCTCCGGAATCTCTCCTAAATGATCTCCGTCGGGCGCCTCGAACCGCCCTGCATAAGGCAAGCCAGGCTGAAACGGGTGTCTCAAATCGAGACACCCGTTCCGCCGCCTGCCAACTTCTCGTAGCGGGTGACGATCGGCTCCAGGTAGTCCGCGTGCGGGCCCACCAGGAGCGGGAGTTGGGCCGTCGAGTGGATCAGGGCGATGTTGTCCAGCTCCGGTTCACGGCCCTGGGCCTTCTCCGCCGCCGCCATGGCCTCGTACCGCTCGCGCAGCCCGGCCTCCGGGAGGGACGGGGCGCGGAACAGGACACCGATGCTGCCGTTCCCGGCGCGGGTGACGTTCCAGAAGGTGAGGTCCTCGGGCGAGGCGTCGATGCCGGTCTCCTCGATCAACTCCCGTGCGGCGTGGCGGCGCAGGGCCCTCATGTCGAGCGGCTCGTCGCCCTCGGGCGGTTCGAGCGAGCCGCCCGGCAACTGCCAACGTCCGGGTGCCGCCGTCGAGTTCGACATACGGCCCACCAACAGGCGCCCGTCGTCGGCCGGTTGGAGGACGGAGACGAAGAACGACGGCAGCCACGAGGTCGAGAACGGGACGCGTCGGAGAGCGAAGTGCCGGTACGTCGTCCTCACCCAGGAGACGGTCAGGTCATCCGGTCCCTCCCGCCGGGTACCCGCGCACACCAGGACCGGCCCGTCGAAGAAACTCGGGTTGACCCGCACCAACCCGTCCCACGCCTCGTTCATCGCCTGCCGCTCCTCGGGCGTGAGCCGAGGAGCGGCGGTCTCGACGAGCCGGAGCCGCTGTACGTCCAGGAGTTCCCCGCCAGAACCCCGTGCGCTCTGTTCGATCATCACCTCATGCTGGCATACCGGCCACGTCAGTTGAGGGCGCCGGGAGCCATCACCGACGCTTCCTCCTCCGCCTTCAGGAGCGCCGACCCGGAGCCACCGACGGTCGTTCCTCCGCTACGGCCGGACCGTCGCGGCACCAGGAGCGCGGCCAGCGCGGCACCGAGGAGCAGCACCGCCAGCAGCGTGAACCCGTGGGTGTACCCGGAGTCGTAGGGCAGGCCGGACGGCTGGAGGTGGCCGGTGACCAGGACGCTGGTGACCGCGGCGCCGATCGAGCCGCCGATGGTGCGGATGTTGGCGTTCATGCCGGTGGCGGCGCCGGTCTGCTCGGGCGGGACGCTGCCGACGATGAGGTTGGCCATGGAGGCGAAGGCGAGTCCGGTGCCAAGGCCGAAGATGCCTGCGACGAGGGCGATCTGCCACTGCTGGTCGTGCCAGAGGGCGAGGATCGCGCAGGCGAGTGCGCCGAGGGCGGCACCGGTGGTGAGCAGGACCTTGGCGCCGAAGATCGGTTCCAGGCGGCCGCTGAGGACGCCGGAGACGAACATCGCGAGCAGCATCGGGAGCATGAGGAGTCCGGACGCGGTGACGCTGGCGCCGAAGCCGTAGCCTGCGGACGACGGGGTCTGGACGAAGCCGGGCAGGAAGGACCAGATCGCGTACATGCCCGCGCCGAACAGCAGCGCGGCGGTGTTGGTGGTCCACACGGACGGCAGGCGCATCACCTTCAGGTCGATGAGCGGGCTGCGGGAGCGGGCCTCCGAGAACAGCCAGGCCGCGAAGAGCACGACGGCCGCGGCGAACAGGCCGACGACCCGCACGGAGCCCCAACCCCAGCTGCCGGCCTGGCTCAGCGGCAGCAACAGGGCGACCAGCCAGCCCGAAAGGAGTACGGCACCGAACCAATTGACCTGCCCCTGGGCGCGGTTGGGCGACTCGGGGACGTACCGCACGGCGATGAGGGTGGTGACGGCGACGATGCCGACGGGGAACCAGAACAGCCAGCGGTAGTCGAGCGCGGTCACGATGGGCCCGGCGGCCACCATGCCGACGCCGCCGCCCGCGGCGATCACGGCGGACAAGTTGCTGATGCTGCCCGGGACTTGGGACGCGTCGAACTCGTCCCGGATGATGCCGAAGGAAAGCGGGAACAGCGCGCCGCCGACGCCCTGGACGACCCGGGCGATGATCAGGACGCCGATGTTGGGCGCGAGCGCGGCGACCAGACAGCCGGCCAGCACCGCCAGGAGGACGGCGACGAGGGTGCGCTTCTTGCCGACCAGGTCGCCGACGCGGCCGAGTATCGGGGTGAAGACCGAGGCGGACAGCAGATAGGCCGTCATCACCCAGGTCGCGGTGGACTGCGAGGTGTGCAGCGCGTGCTGGACGGTCGGCAGGGCCGGCGCGATCAACGACTGCAGCATGGAGAACACGCCCGCACCGGTCGCGAGGACCGCGAAGGTGAGGCGGGAGGACTTGCGGGGCATCGAGAGCCTCTCCGGAACAAGCGAACGGGGGTGCGCCCGCGCATTGCTCTACGACGGAACGCGCCCACACTGCTAAAGTGGAGGTACCCCTCCACCATAACGGAGGCACACCTCCGGTTCAACCGGGCCCCACCCCAGGGAGGCACCCGTGACGGCCCAGCCGTTCCCCGTCAGCGAGATCGTCGCGGCCCAGAGACCCCACCGCAAGGACGCCGCCCGCAACTACGACGCCCTGCTGGCCGCGGCCCGCGAGGCCTTCGCGGAGCACGGCTCGGAGGCCTCGCTGGAGGACATCGCGCGGCGCGCGGGCGTCGGCATCGGCACCCTCTACCGCAATTTCCCGACCCGCCGGGCCCTCTTCGAGAGCGTCTACGCGGACGAGGTGAACGCGCTGTGCCAGGTCGCTCTGTCCGTCGCCGACCAGGAGCCGTGGGAAGCGCTGGCCTCATGGCTGAACCGTTTCGCGGGCTACATGGTGACCAAGCAGGCGGTGCGCGAGGCGCTGGACAACGACTCGGAGATCTTCGGGACCTGCCGCGAGTCGATGTTCTCGGCGGGCGGTCCGCTGTTCGAGCGCGCGCAGAAGGCGGGCGAGGCCCGCACGGACATGGACTTCGGTGATCTGCTGCGCCTGGTGGCCGGGGTCACCGGGACGAAGTTCGTGGACGACACCCAGCGCGACCGCGTCCTGGCGATCGCGCTAGACGGCGTCCGCACGAACCACTGACCGCACGGACCGCTGAACAGCCGTTTACGCGGGGGGCGTTCCCTCGTACGCCGCGCGCAGCAGCGCGAGTACGCCCTCCTCGGTGACCGGCCGGGGGTTGGCGTACGCCTGGCTCACCGCCTGCGCGGCCGCCGTCGCCAAGTCGCCCTCCTTCAGGCCTAGTTCGGCGAGCGAGCGCGGCGCGCCGAGCCGCCGCGCCAGGTCCCACAGGGCGCGCGGGGCGTCCTCGGCGTCCAGCGCGCGGGCCACGACGGAGGCCGTCAGCGGTGCGGCGGGCGCGTTGTACGCCAGCGCGTACGGCAACACCACCGTGTGCGTCTCCGCGTGCGGCAGGCCGAAGGTGCCGCCGAGGACATGGCACAGCTTGTGGTGCAGGCCCATGGTCGTGGCACCGAGGCAGGAGCCGCACAGCCACGCCCCGTACAGCGCACGGCTCCGGGCCTCCAACGACCGTGGCTCGGCGGCCAGTTCGGGCAGCGCTCCCGCCAGCGCCCCTACGCCCTCCTCCGCCATGAGGGCGATCACGGGCGAGGTGTCCGGGGCGTACAGGGCCTCCACGGCGTGCGCGATCGCGTTGATGCCGCTGGTCACCGTGAGCGGTACGGGAAGTTCCAGGGTGAGTTCGGGGTCGTAGACGACGCTGCGGGGCAGGACGGCGGGGTCGCGGCCGGTGCGTTTGGCGCCGTTCTCGGTGAGGCCCCAGACCGGGGTCATCTCGGAGCCGGCGTAGGTGGAGGGGACGGCGATCAGCGGGAGGCCGGTGCGCAGGGCGATCGCCTTGCCGAGGCCGACCGCCGAGCCGCCGCCGACCGCGACACAGCCGTCGGCGCCCAGCGTGCGCGCCAACTCGACCGCGTGGTCCGCGACTTCGACCGGGACGTGCATCTTCGCCTCCGCGTGCAGCCCCACGCACGCCTCCCCCAGCGAGTCGGCGACCGCCTGCGCGGTGTCGGCGCCGCGCGAACCCGAGAGCACCAACACCCGCCGCAGACCGAGCCGTTCGGCCTCCCCGGCGGTCGCGGTCAGCGCGGCGCCGGGGCGGAACACGACGCGCATGGGCTGGGCGTCGTAGATGAAGTCCAGGAAGTTCTTCACGCGTGGTCCAGGACGAGGTCGAAGCGGGCGTGGCGGAAGGGGTTGGCGATGCCGAACTCCCGTGCCAGGGACGGGTCGTCGGTCGGGGTGAAGTCCTCGACGAGGCTCTGTTTGACGGCGAAGACGGCGTCGGAGTCCAAGTAGTCGCTGCCCGCCACGAAGATGTGGGTGGTGACCGGGGAGTGGCCCTCGGCCGAGGCGATGAAGTGGATGTGGGCGGGGCGGTAGGGGTGGCGGCCGGTGGCCTTGAGGAGTTCGCCTACCGGGCCGTCCGTGGGAATGGGGTACGGGCTCGGGACGCAGGTGCGGAACCAGAAGCGGCCCTCGGCGTCCGTGGTGAACAACCCCCGTCCGTTGCCCGGGGGTTGGAGGTCCGGGCGCTGCACGTCGTAGAAGCCGTTGCCGTCCGCCTGCCACACGTCGAGGACCGCGCCAGGCAGCGGGGTGCCGTCCCCCGACACGATCCGGCCGCTGACCACGCACGGCTCGCCGCCGCCCACCAGGTCGATGTTCGCGCCGAGTTCACGGACCGGGGACTCGGTCATGTGGAAGGGGCCCAGCACCGTCGACTCGGTGGAACCGGCGGCCCGGTCGCCGTTGATCGTCTCGACCAGCATCGACAGGCCGAGCACGTCCGACAGGAGGATGAACTCCTGCCGGGTGTCCGTGCACATCTTCCCGGTCTCCGTCAGGAAGCCGATCGCCCGCTCCCACTCCGCCTGGGTCAGGCCGGTCTCCCGCGCGAACGCGTGGAGATGCCGGATCAGACCGGTCAGCAGTTCACGCAGGCGGGGATCGGCCGTCCCCTCCAGACTGGCGACGGCCTCGTCCGTGACGGTGACGTCAGTGGTCATTGCGGCTCCCTATCCTGCGCAAACTGCCCCTGTGTGAAATCTCAGCCGTGCCCGAGGATGCGTCGCAACGCGTCCGTGAGCAACTGTTCGGCGTTCCCGGCCGCATCGGCGTGGCGGAAAGCGACATAGCTGTCGGGGCGGACGAGGAGGGCGCCCGCCTCGGACACCTCGCTCAGGCGGGCCCAGTCGCCGTACGGGTCGTCGTACTCCTGGCCGGGGCCGATCACGACCGTGGCGATGTCCAGGGACTGCGCCTGCGCCGCGCGCACCCAGGCCTCGCCGCCGATGCCGGTCAGGAGGGTGAAGCGGCCCTTGCCGACCGTGTCGAGGGTCGAGACGGTGCGCGTGCCCGACGTGATCCAGGCGTGCGGGAGCTTGGCGCCGGGGCGGGAGCTGGGCTGGTGGTACAGCTCGCGGTCGCGCTCGAAACCGGGGTCGGGCGTGCCGTCGGGCACGACCGCGGTCGAACTCTCCGCGGAATAGCGCTGGTTGAGGTCGACGCCGTGCGCGTTGAACTCGTACACCTTGAAGGCGATCGCCTCGCGCAGCGCCGCCCGTTGCTTGGCCGCGGCCTCGGTGGCGTCCTTGCGAGCGTCGATGTTGGCCCACAGCTGCTCGGGCGTCTGCGGGGAGAGCCCGTCGAGCGCCTCGAAGATGGGGGCGGTCTCGCCGATGGACTTGTTGGCGCGGGTGACGATCTGCTTGCCGACCGGGGCGCGTTCGGCGTCGTAGCTGTCGAGCAGCTTCGGTGTGGCGGTGCCGTCGAGGACCAGTTTCAGCTTCCAGGCCAGGTTGTAGGCGTCCTGGATCGACGTGTTGGAGCCGAGCCCGTTCGACGGCGGGTGGCGGTGCACGGCGTCACCGGCGCACAGGACCCGGCCGTTGGCGTACGTCTCGGCGTACATCTCGTTGACCGTCCACGCCGAGGACGACTTGATGGTCACCGGGATGTCGTCGTCGCCGACCAACTGCCGTACGACGGACAGCGCGTACTCCTCGGTGAGGTCGGGGGCGCCGGCGCTCACGTCGTAGCCCCACACGATCAGCCACTCGTTCCACGGCTTGACGCAGCGCACCAGGCCCGCGCCGATGCCGCCGACGGTGGCGCCGGGGGCGAGCACCCAGTAGAGGGTGGAGGGGCGGTGCGCGGTGTACTTGCTCAGGTCCGCGTCGAAGACGATGTTGATGCTGCCCGCGACCCCCATCTGACCGCCCATCGGCAGCCCGGCGTCCTCCGCGATCTGCGAGCGTCCGCCGTCCGCGCCGATGAGGTACTTGGCGCGGATCTGGTACTCGTCGCCGCGCAGCCGGTCCTCGACGGTGACCGTGACGCCGTCCTCGTCCTGCACGAAGGACTTGTAGACCGTGCTGAAACGGACGTTGGAGCCGCGCGCGAGCGCCGCGTCGATCAGCACCGGTTCCATCAGGTGCTGCGGCATGTCGCACATGCGGGTCGGGCTGGCCAGGTCGTGGGCGGCCTGCACGAGCGGGTCGTTGCCCCAGGAGCGGATCCGGCCCAGCTCCTCGCCGGCCATGCTGGTGCAGAACGTGGTGTTGCCCATCAAGTGCTGCGGCGTCGCCTGGGCCAGCACCTCGTCCTCGACGCCGAGGTCGCGCAGGATCTCCATGGTGCGCTGGTTGGTGATGTGCGCGCGGGGCGTCCTGGTGAGGCGCGAGTAGCGCGTGACGACGATGTGGGGCACGCCGTAGGTGCTCAGCGCCAGCGCGGCACACGCGCCGGCCGGGCCGCTGCCCACGATCAGTACGTCGGTCTCGACAACGTGCACGGCGGGACACTCCAGGGGTGAGGCAGGGGTGCGACGGAGGTGGGCAGGTGGAAACAGGTGGAGCCAAGTTGAGGCAGAGGTGAGAAAGGCACCGACTCTTCACGATCATGATGCGGGCCGGACCTGCGCGGGTGTCTCATTACGAGACAGTTACAGCCCCGCGGCGGTCGCCGCCACGGGCCCGATACGGTGAGAGGCGTCATGACCACCGTGGAGCACTCCCCCGCCCTCGCCCCGCTGCGCCAGGCGCGCGAGCGGTTCCTGAGCGACCGCCCGCTGCCCGACGACGTCCCGGACGAGGTCCTCGCGGCCTGGCGCCGCGCCCGCTTCTTCGGCGTACGGCACGACCTCGATGGACCGGTCCACGATCCCGAACTCCCGGCCGATTCCGCCCTGTTGGAGGCCGCGCGGCCCGTGCTGGAGCGCATCGCGCCGGCGCTCGGCCACTCGGCGATGCTCCTCACCGACGAGCGGCTGCGGGTGCTGTGGACCACGGGCGAGGTCCCCGGCGACGACCGGTGCCGCGACCTGTCCGAGCGGGAGGTGGGCCACAACAGCGCGGCCCTCGCCCTACGCACCCGGCGCCGGGCCGAGGTGCACGGCCCCGAGCACTTCCTCGACGTGTGGCAGGACGTGTCGGCGGTCAGCGTGCCCCTCCTCGCCCCGGATTCCGGGCAGGCACTGGGCACGGTGACCGTCGCATCCGCCCTGTGCGCGGGCTGCGGCCCGCATCCGGGGGCCGCGCTCGCCGAGGCGACGGCCACGGCGGTCGAAGCGGAGCTGCTCGCCCGCTCCCGCACCGCCGAACGGGTGCTCCTCGACGCCTACACCCGGGCAGCCGCCCACGGCCCGGGCCGCGCCGTCGTCGCCCTCGACGGCCGCAACCGCCTCGTCAGCGAGGCCGCGGTGCGCCTTGCGACACCTCAGGTACTGGCCGCGCTGGAACGGTCCAGCACGAGCGAGCGCGCCTCCGGCACACGGCCGCCCCACGACTCACAGCCGCCTCAGGACACTGGGGGCGGTGCGGTGGTGGAACGGTCCAACGGCGCCGGGGGCGGTCCGGTCCAGGAGCGGCCGGCCGACGCCGGGGGCGGTCCAGCGTTGGAACGGTCCCACGACGCCGGGGGCGGTCCGAACCGGGACCGGCCGGCCGACGCCGGGAACGGTCCGGCGTTGGAACGGTCCCACAACACCGGGTGCAGTCCGGTGCAGGAGCAGCCCTACGACCTGACGCTCCCCGACGGTGCCGGGTGCACCGCCGAGATCACTCCCGTATGGCATGAGGGCCGCGTCCTCGGGATCGTCGCCGTACTGGAAGCGCGCGCCGCCGAGGTGCCGGTGCCGCGTCTCGTGCCGCGCCCGGCGCTGGCACTCGCGGGTGGTTCGGTGCCCTGGCGGCACGCGGTCGCCCGGGCGGTGGAGCTGGCCCGGGTCCCCGAGCCGCTGCTGCTGACCGGTGAGCGCGGGAGCGGCAAGACCGCGCTGGCCCGTGAACTGCTCGGCGAGCGGGAGCCGTTGGTCGCCGATGCCGCCGAGTCGCCCGAACTCGGCGTGAAGTACAGCGAGTTGGCCGACGGCCGCCCGCTGCTCCTGCGGCACGCCGAACGGCTCGCCCAGCCGGACGTCGCCGCGCTCAACTCCCTGCTCGACGAACACCCCGATGTGTACTTGCTGGTCACCTACACGCCCGGTACTCCCCCGGGCCCGTGCTTCCAGCGCCTGCTGGACACCCTGGCGGCCCGGTCGGTGACCTTGCCCGCACTGCGTGAACGCCCGGAGGACGTACGGGAGTTGCTGCCGGTCCTCGCGCCCCGCCCGGCCCCGGGACAGCCGCCGCTCACCTGGACGCTGGACGCGTTGCGCGCCCTGGAGGAACACCCCTGGCCCGGGAACGTCACCGAACTCGCGCATGTCGTCAGGGCGTTGGCGGAACACCGGCGGGTCACCGGGCCCGTGCGGCGGGCCGAACTTCCCGACCCCGTCCGGGAGCGTCCCGCGGCCCGGCGGCTCAGCCCGATGGAACACGCCGAACGCACCGCGATCCTGGCGGCCTTGCGCCGGCACGGGGGCAACAAGGCGCGGGCGGCCGCCGCGTTGGGGATCGGCCGGGCGACGCTCTACCGCAAGCTGCGCGGTTACCAAGGCATCTCGTAGGCGAGCGCCGTTTGGCGAAATGGCCGAACGAGCCGAACGAGCCGAACGAGCCGAACGAGCCGAACGAGCCGAACGAGCCGAACGAGCTTATTTGATCAGGGCGTTGGCCACGACGACCACCACCCCGAGCAACGCGTCCACCGCCCCGATGACCATGGCCGCCACCCAACTCCGCGCCGACCAGCGGGCGGTGACCAGTCCGAGGCAGAACAGCAGCGCGATGTTGAGGACGAACGCCGCGTACTCGACGCCGTTCGCCGGCCACCAGCCCCAGCCGGCCCCGGCGAGCAGCAGGACGGTGGGCAGCGCGGCGGCGACCAGGGGCCACTCGTCGCGCAGGGTGCGCAGGGCGTCCCAGCGGCGGTGCGGGGCGCGCTCGGCGATGTAGTGGGCGTATCCGTGGGCGAGTGCCGAGGCGGCGGCGGTCACCAGCAGCCACAGGGCGTCGTAGCGGCGGCTGCCCCGGTCGGTGTGGCCGTACTGGGTGAGCGCGGCGACCATCGAGCAGGCGAGGACGGCGCCGTAGACGCCCCCGAAGAGGATGTTCTCCCGGGTTGCGTGCGGGTGCGGCTGCGAGTGTGGGTGTGGCTCGGGGACGGCTGCCGTGGTCTGCGCCATGCCCTCCACGATCACCCGGCCCCGCCCGGGCCGCCACTCCGCGACGAAGTGTCCTCCGACCTGGGCCGATACCCCACACAGTGTCCACGCCTGGACCGGTCCACCCCGGCTAGGGTCGCGGCATGACGCACAGTTTCGTAGTCCGTATCCCCGACGCCGAGCTCGAGGCCGAGCCGCTCGACCCGGCGCAGATCGTCTCGGGTACGCCCGAGGTCACCGGGAAGGTCGTGTGGGAGTCCGAGGACGGCAAGCAGGTCCGCGGGATCTGGCAGATCACGCCGGGTGTGGTCACCGACACGGAGGCGGACGAGCTGTTCGTCGTGATCAGCGGTTCAGCCACGATCGAGGTCGAGGGCGGCGAGACGCTGACCGTCGGCCCCGGGGACATGGCCGTGCTGCGCGAGGGCGACCGTACGACGTGGACGGTGCACGAGACACTGCGCAAGGCGTACGCGATCAATCTGTGAGCGGGCTCAATCTTTGAGCGCGCTCAACCTTTGAGCGTGCTCAACCTTTGAGCGTGCTCAACCTTTGAGCGTGCTCAACGCGGCTGCGCCGTAGGCAAGTTGTAGGGCGTGACGACCTGGATCGCGGACGGCAGGGTCGGGCCCGCGGGCGGCAGCGCGTCGTGGGCGCGCATCACGATGCGGCAGGCCTCGCGGACGTCCTGGCGCAGGTCGTGGTGGAGGACGGCGGACAGGCGCTGCTCGTGCAGCAGCCGGGTGTTGTCGTGGTCGAGGTCGTGCGCGACGAACACGGCGCACTCGCGGCCCAGGTCGGCGAAGGCGCGCAGGGTCGCGATGTTGCCGCCGCCGATCGAGTAGACCGCGCGGATGTCCGGGTCGCGCTTGAGGGCTGCCCGGACCAGCTCGTACTGGGTGGCGTCCAGGCCGTGGCCCTCGGTGATCTCGACGAGGGCCCGCTCCGGGTAGCGGGCGCGCATGGTGCTGCGGAACCCCATCTCGCGTTCTTCCTCGTTGCGGAAGAAACCGCTGCTCAGGCTGGTGAGGACGTTGCCGGGGCGGTCGCCGAGCCACTGGCCCATCAGATAGGCGGCCGTCGCGCCCGCCGCCCGGTTGTCTATGCCGACGTAGGCCAGCCGGGCGCTCGCGGGCAGGTCGGTGACGAGAGTGACGACCGGGATACCGGCGGCGACGAGCCGGCCGACCGCGGCGGTGATCTCGGGGACGTCCGGCGCCTTGAGGATGACGCCCTGCGAGCCGCGCCGGACGATCCGGTCCAGGGTTCCGACCAGCTCCTTCACCGGCGCGGTCTCCCGGAAGTGGAAGCGTGAGCGCACGACGGCCGGGTGCAGATCGGGCAGCTCGGCCTCCAGCGCGTTCCGTACGGCGGTGGAGAAGCGCTCCGGCGTCTGCATCACGATGTCGATCATGAACGTACGGCCGACGAGCCTGACCTGGGTGCGCTGCCGGTCGAGATCGGCGATGGCCTGCCGTACCTCACGCTGCGTGCTCTCGCGAACCCCGCCCCTGCCGTTCAGGACCCGGTCCACGGTGGCCTCGCTGAGACCCGCCTGACGTGCGATTTCGCGGATCGGGAAGGGGTGGCCCACCGGTCGTCTCCTTGAGGGGTTTTTGATGGCTTGCTGCTGGTTGTTCGAAGGGTTTGTACTGACAAGAATGACAGGACCGCACCGCTCCGTGACCCGAGGGGACGACGATGTCCTTCACATCAGCAGAAACCCGCGCCTGGCTCACCGAGCAGGACTGCGACCTCGACGCCTTCCGCACGCTCGTCGAGCAGCCGACCGACCTGGCCGACTTCCCGTACGCGTCCTCGGTCGAGCGGAACGTCCTCGTCTACGACAGCGACCGGCTCCGCAAGTCCGTGGCGGCCGGCGAGCGCCGTGAGGTGCAGGCCGAGCTGGTGCGGGCGTTCGCCGAGGGGCCCGGCATCGTGGTCCTGCAGGGTGCCTTCCCGGATCTGTCGGTCGTGGACCGTTCCACAGAGGTGTTCGAGGCACTGATCGCCGAGCAGCGCGCGTCGGGCGCGGGCGCCGGGGACCACTTCGCGAAGCCCGGGGCCAACGACCGGGTGTGGAACGCGCTGGAGAAGGCCGCGCTCTACGACCCGGAGGCGTTCGCCGACTACTACGCGAACGACATCCTGGCCCTGGTCTCCACCGCCTGGCTCGGCCCCGGCTACCAGGTCACCTCGCAGATCAACGTGGTCCACCCGGGCGGCGCGGCACAGACCGTGCACCGCGACTACCACCTCGGGTTCCTCACGAACGAGGTCGCCGCCGGGTATCCGGCGCACGTGCACCGTCTCTCCCCCGTGCTCACGCTCCAAGGGGCGGTCGCGCACTGCGACATGCCGGTGGAGTCGGGGCCGACGATGTATCTGCCGCACTCCCAGAAGTTCGAGTCGGGCTATCTGGCGTGGCGACTCCCGGAATTCCAGGCCTACTTCGAAGCGAACTACATCCAACTCCCGCTCGCCAAGGGCGATGCCGCGTTCTTCAACCCGGCGCTCTTCCACGCGGCCGGCACCAACCGCACGGCGGAGGTGCGGCGCATGGCCAACCTGCTCCAGGTGTCCTCCGCGTTCGGGCGGGCGATGGAGACGGTGGACCGCGAGGCCGTCACCAACGCCGTCTTCCCGGTGCTGCTCAGGCGCAAGGCCGAGGGCGTGGGCGAGGAGTGGCTGGACACGGTCGTCGCGGCGAGTGCCGAGGGCTACCCGTTCCCGACCAACCTCGACAACGACCCGCCGGTCGAGGGGCTGGCCCCGCCCTCGCAGGCCGACCTCGTACGGCGCGCGGTGCGTGAGGGGTGGGACCCGCAGGCCCTGCGCGGGGAACTGCGGGCCGCTGCCGAGCGGCGCGAGAGCTGACGGAAACACCAAGGAACGCCGGAGAACGCCGGGGAACACCGAGTAACGCCAAGGAAAACCATGGGACTTCGACTTCTCGACGACAAGGTCGTCCTCGTCAACGGCGGCAGCCAGGGCGTGGGCGCCGCGATCGTCCGGGCGGCGGTGCGCGAGGGAGCGGTGGTGACGTTCACCGGCCGACGCGCCGAGCCCGGTGACGCCCTGGTCGCCGAGCTGGCCGAGGCGGGCGGCAAGGCGATGTTCGTCCGGGCCGACCTGTCCGACGCCGAGCAGGCGAAAGGCGCGGTGGCCGAGGTGATCGCCGCGCACGGCCGTATCGACTGTCTGGTGAACTCCGCCGGACTCACCTCGCGGGGTTCGCTGCTGGACACCACGCCCGAGCTGTTCGACCAGCACATGGCCATCAATGTGAAGGCGCCGTTCTTCGCGATGCAGGCGACGGTGGCCGACATGACGGCACGCAAGGCACCGGGCACGATCGTCAACATCGGCTCCAACTGCGCCCATGGCGGCCCGCCTTACCTCGCCCCGTACTCCACGGCCAAGGCCGGCCTCGCGGGCCTGACCCGTAACGCGGCCCATGCGCACCGCTTCGACCGGATCCGGATCAACACCGTCAACATCGGCTGGACGGCGACCGAGGGCGAGGACGCGACGCAGCGGGCCTTCCACGGTGCCGGGGACGACTGGCTCCGACAGGCCGCCGAACGGCTGCCGATGGGCAAGCTCGGCCAACCGGACGAGATCGCCGACTTCGTGGTGTTCCTGCTGTCCGACCGGTCCGGGGTGGTCACCGGTTCGGTGATCGACTGGGACCAGAACGTCCTGGGCGCCCTCGACTGACCTTCCCCACCCGCACCACACCCGCACCCCTCGAGAAAGCAAGAGCCCTCATGCGTATCGGAATCCTCGGCCTCGGCCGCATCGGCGCGTTCCACGCCGAGACCCTGTCCGGACTCGACGTCGTCGAGTCCCTCGTCGTCGCCGACCCGTTCGCGGAGGCCGCGAAGAAGGCCGGCGAGCGGTTCGGCGCGGAGGTCGCGGACTCCCCCGAGGCCGTGCTGGCCGCCGGGATCGACGGTGTCGTGATCGCCGCGGCGACCGACGCCCACCCGGGCCTGATCCTGGCCGCCGTCGAGGCGGGCATCCCCGTGTTCTGCGAGAAGCCCGTCGCCAAGACGATGGCCGAGGGTGTCCAGGTCCTCAAGGCCGTCGAGGGCAGCGGCGTGCCGATCCAGATCGGCTACAACCGCCGCTTCGACGCAGGCTTCGTCAACGCGCGCGCCGCCGTGCAGTCCGGCGAGCTGGGCAAGCTGCACACCGTGCGCTCGACCACGCTGGACCCGGCGCCGCCGCCGGCCGCGTACATCGCCGCGTCCGGGGGCATCTTCCGGGACTGTTCCGTGCACGACTTCGACATCATCCGCTGGGTGACGGGCCGCGAGGTCACCGAGGTGTACGCAGTCGGCGGCAACCGTGGCGCCGAGTACATCAAGGAGGCGGGCGACGCCGACACCACCGGCGCGATCCTCACCCTGGACGACGGCACCATCGCGGTGGTGTCCAACTCCCGTCACAACGCCCGGGGTTACGACGTCCGCATGGAGATCCACGGCTTCACGGACTCCATCGCGGTGGGCCTGGAGGACAAGCTGCCGCTGCGCTCCGTGGAGCCCGGCGTGACCTTCCCGGCGGGCACCCCGCACGACTTCTTCATGGACCGCTTCACGGCCGCCTACCGCACCGAACTCACCGCGTTCACCGAGGTCGTGGCCGGCACCCGCACCTCCCCGTGCACGGTCGCGGACGCCCTGGAGGCCGGCTGGATCGCCGACGCCTGCACCCTGTCGCTGCACGAGCACCGCCCCGTCACCATCCAGGAGGTACGCGAAGCATGAGCGGTCCGGGCCGGGAACCACTGCGCATCGGAGTACTGGGAGCGGCTCGGATCACCGAGAACTCCCTGATCGGTCCCGCCCGGACGACCGGCCACCGCATTGTCGCGGTGGCCGCGCGGGACCGGTCCAGGGCGGAGGCGTACGCCGCCGCGCACCGCGTCGAACGGGTCGCGGACTCCTACGCCGACCTGATCGCTGACCCGGAGGTGGAGGTCGTCTACAACCCGCTCGCCAACGGCCTGCACGGACCGTGGAACCTCGCCGCGCTCGCGGCGGGCAAGCACGTGCTGTCGGAGAAGCCGTCGGCGAGCAACGCGGAGGAGGCGGCCGAGGTCCGGGAGGCGGCGGCGAAGTCCAGCAGGGTCTTCATGGAGGCCTTCCACTACCTCTTCCACCCGGTCACCCGGCGCCTGCACGAGCTGCTGGCCTCGGGTGAACTCGGCGAGCTGCGGCACGTCGAGACGCTCGTCGCGATCCAGGCCCCGGCGGACACCGACCCGCGCTGGTCCCTGGACCTGGCCGGTGGCGCCGTGATGGACCTGGGCTGCTACAGCCTGCACGCCCAGCGGATGCTGGCCCCGTGGGCGGGCGGCGCCCCGCAGTTGGTGAAGGCCCGCGCCGGCGAACGCGCGGGCGCCCCGGGCGTCGACGAGTGGCTGGACGCCGACCTCGCCTTCCCCAGCGGCGCCACGGGCTCCGCCCGCTGTCACATGGCGTACGACAAGCTGGAGATGAGCTGCCGGATCATCGGCAGCCGCGGCGAGGCGTTCGCGCCGAACTTCGTGCTCCCCCAGCTGGACGACCGGATCGTCATCCGCACGACGGACGGCGAACGCACGGAACGGCTGGGCCGCCGGTCCTCGTACACCTATCAACTGGAGGCGTTCGCCGCCCGGTTGAGGGAGGGCGCGCCCTTGCCGTTGGGTCCGGACGACGCGGTCGCGACGATGACACTGATCGACGAGGCGTACCGCGCGGCGGGGTTCGAGACGCGTCCGCGCGTGCCGATTCTGTCGTAAACGTACGTCGGGGGCGGCACGTGATCGCACGTGCCGCCCCCGACGAAGTCGGTCACAGGTAGAGCTCGGGTCGCTCCACCAGCTCGACCTCCACCCGCACCCCGTCCTCCAACGCCCGTACCCCCGCCTCGCACACGGCCGCCGCCGCGTACCCGTCCCACACGCTCGGGCCGGTCACCTCGCCGCGGCGGGTGGCGTCGACCCAGGTCTGGATCTCGCGGTCGTAGGCGTCGGCGAAGCGTTCGACGAAGTCCTGGGCGATGGTGCCACCCCAGCGGCCGGCCATGTTGGTGACCATGGCGTGGCCGTCGCCAATGCGGGCGGTGCCGCGTTCGCAGACGACCTCGGCCTGAACCTGGTAGCCGAAGCCGCAGTTGACGAACATCTCGACGTCGACGATCGCGCCGCCGTCGGTCTCGAAGACGACGAACTGCGGGTCCTGGAGGTCGTCCGGGGCGCTCGCCGAGGGGCGCGGGCGCAGTACCTGGACGGCGGTGATCTCGTGGCCCAGCAGCCAGCGCGTCACGTCCGTCTCATGGGCCACCGAGTCGCTGATCAGCATGGAACTGGTGAAGAAGGGCGGGCTGGCGGCGTTGCGGTGCCGGTTGTGGAGCATGAGCGGTCTGCCCAACTGGCCTGTTCCCAGGAGGGACTTGAGCTTCATGTACTCGGCGTCGTAGCGCCGCATGAAGCCGACCTGCACCCGGCGGTGACCGAGGCGTACCTCCGCCTCCATCACTCGTAGCGCGGAGGCCGCGTCGGGGGTGAGCGGCTTCTCGCACAGGACCGGGAGGTCGTGCTCGAAGGCCGTCAGCAGGGCCGCCTCGTGGGCCGGGCCAGGGGAGGCGATCAGGACCGCGTCGACGTCCGCCGCCGCCATCGCCGCCGCCGGGTCGGTGTACGCCGTGCAGCCGTCGACACCGGACGCGATCCGTTTGGCGCGCTCGGCGTCGACGTCCACGACGGCACTCACCCGGGCTCCGTTGACCACGTCCTGGATCCTGCGGACGTGGTCGGCTCCCATCTTTCCAGTTCCGACGACTGCTACTCCGAGCGGGTCGCGCGGGTTCATGGCCATCGGCCGTCCTTTCGGATCGTCAGGCACCGCGGGAATGGTCAGGCACCGCGGGAATGGTCAGGCACCGCAGGAACGGAGGAACTTGCGGGTGCGCTCCGCGATGGGCAGCGGCTTGTCCGGCTCGCACGGGTACATGTCCTGCTCGACGATCGCGAACAACTCCACGCCCAGGCGCTGCGCCGCGATCAGCACCGGCTCCAACTCCGGTACGCCGGACGGCGGTTCGCACATCACTCCGCGCGCCACGGCCGGTCCGAACGGCACCTCGTTCTTGACGACGTCGGCGAGGATCTCCGGGTCGACCTGCTTGAGGTGCAGATAGCCGATGCGTTCGCCGTACGTCTCGATCAGCTTGACGCTGTCGCCGCCGCAGTAGGCGTAATGCCCGGTGTCCAGGCAGAGGTTGACCAGTTCGGAGTCGGTCGAGTCCAGGAAGTGCTCGACGTGGTCCTCGGTGTCGAGGTGGGTGTCGGCGTGCGGGTGGACCACGAGGTCGAGTCCGTACGCCTCCTTGACCTCGTGCCCGAGCCGCTCCATGCCCTTGGTCAGGTGTGCCCACTGTTCGCCGGTCAGCTCCGGCGGCTCCAGGATCTCGGCGGTCTTGTCGTCCCGCCAGAAGGAGGGGATGACCACCAGGTGCCGCGCGCCCATCTCCTGGGTGAGCGCGGCGACTTGGCTGACGTGCTCCCATGTCGCGTCCCAGACGGAGGGGCCGCGGTGCAGGCCGGTGAAGACCGTACCCGCGGACACCTTCAGATCGCGCCGGGCGATCTCGTCCGTGAGCCGGGCCGGGTCGGTCGGCAGATAGCCGTACGGGCCCAGCTCGATCCAGGAGTAGCCGGCCTGCGAGACCTCGTCCAAGAACCGTTCCCACGGCACCTGTTGGGGGTCGTCCGGGAACCACACGCCCCAGGAATCGGGGGCGGAACCGACCCGGATCCGGTCCAGGAACGGGCGGTCCGACATGTCAGACGGTCCCTTCAGGAGACGCGCTCACCGGCGCCTTCAGGGCCTCCTCGTCCGGGAGTTCGTCGACGTCGAGGCCGCGGACCTGGGACAACTCGTGTTTGAGCGCGGCGAGTTCGGTGCCGCCGGCCATGTGGTTGGTGAGCTCTTCGAGGGTGATCTCGCTGCGCTCCGCCGACAACTCCATGGTGCCCAGCCGCAGCACGCTGAAGTGGTCGCCGACCATGTAGGCGTGGTGCGGGTTGTGGGTGATGAAGATGACCCCGAGCCCGCGTTCCCGCGCGGCGGCCACGTACTTCAGCACCACACCGGACTGCTTGACGCCGAGGGCGGCGGTCGGCTCGTCCAGGATCAGGACCCGGGCGCCGAAGTAGACGGCGCGCGCGATCGCGACACACTGGCGCTGGCCGCCGGAGAGGGTGCCGATGGGCTGGTCCAGGTTGTCCAGGACGATGCCCATGTTGCGCAGTTCCTCGTCCGCGGTCTTCTTCATCTTCTCGATGTCGAGACGGCGGAACGGCCAGGGGCCCTTCGTCATCTCCGAGCCGAGGAAGAAGTTGCGCCACACCGGCATCAACGGCACGACGGCCAAGTCCTGGTAGACGGTAGCGATGCCCCGGTCCAACGCCTGACGCGGAGTGGTCAGGTGCACCGCCCCGCCGTCGACGAGGAACTCGCCCTCCGTGTGCTGGTGCAGCCCGGAGATGATTTTGATCAGGGTCGACTTGCCCGCGCCGTTGTCACCCAGCACACAGGTGACCTGGCCCGGGCGGACCGCGAGGTCCACACCGTGCAGGGCACGGACATTGCCGTAGGACTTGCCCGCGTTGCGCAGTTGGACGATCGGCGCGTCCGCGTCGCTCGGCGCCGTGTCTTCGAGGATGGCGCCGTGAGTGCCGGATTCGTTGCTTGCCATGAAGGTCACCTCCGGGTCGCGGTGCGCTGGACCCACAGATTGATGAGGACGGCGCCCAGCAGCATCACGCCGAGGAACGCCTTGAACCAGTCGGGGTTCCAGCCCGCGTAGACGATGCCCTGCTGCACCATGCCGAACATGAACGCCCCGAAGACCGGACCGATCGCCGAACCGGCACCACCGGTCAGCAGACAACCACCGATCACCGCCGCCGAGATGTAGATCAGCTCCTGGCCCACACCCTCACCGGACTGCACCGTGTTGAAGGTGAACAGCTGGTGCATGCCGATGAACCAGGCACCGAAACCGACCAGCATGAACAGGGAGATCTTCGTGAACGCCACCGGCACACCGACCGCCCGCGCCGAGTCCTTGTTCCCACCGACCGCGAAGATCCAGTTCCCGTACTTCGTGCGCAGCAGCACCCAGGTCGCGATCGCCGCGAACACCAGCCAGTAGAAGATCGTGATCTTGACGTCGACGCCGCCGATGTCGAAGGACGTCGCGAAGACCTTCCTCGCCTGGCCGAAGCCGTCCATGTTGCTGATGTCGTCGGTGGCGACGTTGCCGGTGACCAGCTTCGTCACCGCGAGGTTGACACCCTGCAGGATCAGGAAGCTGCCCAGCGTGACCAGGAAGCTCGGCAGCCCGGTCTTGACCACCATCCACCCGTTGAGGAACCCGATCCCCAACGACACCAGCAGCGCGACGATCACACCGACCCATACGTTCATGGTCAGTTGGTAGCTGAGCATGCTCGCGGTCAGCGCCGAGGTGATGACGGCGACACCGGCGGAAAGGTCGAACTCCCCGCCGATCATCAACAGGGCCACCGGCAGCGCCATGATGCCGATCGTCGACGAGCTGTAGAGAATGTTCGCCATCGAGGCGCCGTCCCGCACCGGCGGAGCGGCGATCAGGAAGAACACGTACACCGCGGCGGCGCCGAGGAACACGCCCACCTCGGGGCGGGCCAACAGCCGTAGCGCCAGGGGCCGTTCGACGGTCCGGCCGTCGGATTCCTTGGGGCCGGGGGCCGGCGGTGAGGTCACCGCCGGCTCGGCATGCTGGGTCATACTCATCACCGGGTTCCGTTGGCGGCGTACTTCGCGACGGCGTCGACGTTGGTCTTGTCGACGAAGGCCGGGCCGGTCAGTACAGGCTGCTCACCGCCGCCGCTGTAGTTGCCGTTGTTCTTGTAGAGCCACAGGGAGTCGACCGCCAAGTAGCCCTGGAGGTACGGCTGCTGGTCCACCGCGAACTGGACGGTGCCCTTCTTGATGGCGCCGGTCAGGGTGCTGTTCAGGTCGAAGGTCGCGACCTTCGCCTTGCTGCCCGCGTCGGCCAGCGACTGCACGGCCGTCATGGCGAACGGGGCGCCCAGGGTGACGACGTAATCGATCGCCTTGTCCTGCGTGAGCTTGGCCGTGATCGTCGACTTCACCGACGGCATGTCCGTGCCGTTGACGTTGAGGACCTCGGTGGTGCCGGTGAAGGTCTTCTTCACACCGGCGCAGCGCTGGGTCAGACCGATGTTGCCCTGCTCCTGGATGACACAGACGGCCTTCTTGGCGCCTTCCGAGTTCAGCCGCTTGCCGAGCGCCTCGCCGGCCACCGTCTCGTCCTGGCCGAAGAACTCCAGCAGTCCGAGCTTCTTCCAGTCGCTGAGACCGGAGTTGAGGCCCACGACGGGTATGTTCGCGGTCTTCGCCTTGGCGATGACGTCCTTCAGGGCGTCGGGCTTGGCGAGGGTGACCGCGATGCCGTCGACCTTCTGGTCGATCGCGTTCTGCACCAGGTTCGACTGGTTGCCCGCGTTCGGGTCGGCCGAGTAGACGAGCTTGATGTTGTCCTTGGCGGCGGCGGCCTGGGCGCCCTTGCGGACGATGTCCCAGAACGTGTCGCCGGGCGCCTGGTGCGTGACCAGGGCGACCGTCATGCGAGGGGTGCTCGCCTTGCCCGCAGAGGCGCCGGAGGAGTCCTCGGTGGACTTCTTGCCGCCCGAGCTGCTGGAGCAGCCGGCGAGGGTCAGGGCCGCTGCCGCGGCCACCGCCACGATGGGGGCGATTCTGCGCGAGCGGGAGTAAGTGGAACGGTCCATCTTTCCTGCACCTCACTGTGCTTCAGGGGAAAGGGAGTCATGATCGCAGAAATCCGGGCTCGGGGCCTGTCGGTCCCGGGTCGTTTGCCGCGAAACACGGCTGTTGCGCTGGGACGGAATCAAATCCCCGGTCGCGTCCGCTGTCAATACTTTGTTAAGACATCATTTCACGAGCAGGTCCGAATGTAAGTACAAACTATTGACAGGGAGCCCCTCCGAGACCTACACCTGGGAGGCGGCAGGCCTCTGGACCCGCCCACCCCCAGCAGCTCAGAGGAGTGTCGCGCATGGCCGAGTCAGCCCAGTCCTTCGATCTGATCACCATGGGCCGCATCGGGGTCGATCTCTACCCCTTGCAGTCTGGCGTACCGCTGGCCCGTGTGGAGACGTTCGGCAAGTTCCTCGGAGGTTCGGCGAGCAATGTGGCGGTCGCCGCCGCCCGGCTCGGCCGCAGCACCGCGGTGATCACCCGCACCGGCGACGACCCCTTCGGGACGTATCTGCACGAGGCCCTCAAGGACTTCGGGGTCGACGACCGCTGGGTCACGCCCGTCGCGGACTACCCGACGCCGGTCACGTTCTGCGAGATCTTCCCGCCGGACGACTTCCCGCTGTACTTCTACCGGCAGCCCAAGGCGCCCGACCTGGAGATCCGCACCGAGGAGCTGGACTACTTCGCGATCCGCCAGGCCCGCGTCTTCTGGATCACCGGCACCGGTCTGAGCGAGGAGCCGAGCCGCTCCGCCACGCTCGCCGCCCTCAAGGCGCGCGACAAGGCGGGCACCACGGTCTTCGACCTCGACTGGCGCCCCATGTTCTGGCAGGACCCGGAGGAGGCCCGCCCGTACTACGCGGAGGCCCTGCGGCACGCGACGGTCGCGGTCGGCAACCTCGACGAGTGCGAGGTCGCCACCGGCGTCCGCGAGCCCCGCGCCTGCGCCCAGGCACTGCTCGACGCGGGCGTGGAGCTGGCCGTCGTCAAACAGGGCCCCAAGGGTGTCCTGGCCGTCCACCGCGACGGCACGACCGCCGAGGTACCGCCGGTCCCCGTGGAGGTCCTCAACGGCCTCGGCGCGGGCGACGCGTTCGGCGGCTCGCTGTGCCACGGGCTGCTGTCCGGCTGGGACCTGGAACGGTCCATGCGGTTCGCCAACGCGGCCGGCGCCCTCGTCGCCTCCCGCCTCGCCTGCTCCACCGCGATGCCCACCGAGTCCGAGGTCGAGGACCTCCTCGCCGGCGCGCGCGTGGGCGGCTGACCACATGGCCGCCCGAGCCTTCCCTGAACGGAGCTTCTCTTGAGCATCAGCATCCCCGACCTGGTCACGGTCAGAGCCCGGCACCCTGAGGCCATCGCCGAGGCGGCCGCCCGCCGGGTGCGCCGCCCGCTGCTGGGCGACAGCGGCCGCCTGATGATCGTGGCCGCCGACCACCCGGCCCGCGGCGCCCTCGGCGTCGGCGATCACCGCACGGCCATGGCGAACCGCGCCGACCTGCTGGAACGCCTCTGCATCGCGCTCTCCCGGCCCGGTGTCGACGGGGTGCTCGCCACCGCCGACATCCTGGAGGACCTGCTCCTCCTCGGCGTCCTGGACGGCAAGGTCGTAATGGGCTCGATGAACCGCGGCGGCCTGTCCGGCGCCGCCTTCGAGATGGACGACCGGTTCACCGGCCACCGCGCCGAGGACATGGCCCGGCTCCGCTTCGACGCAGGCAAGCTGCTGCTCCGTATCGACTACGACGACCCGGGCTCACTGACCACCCTGGAGTCGACGGCACGCGCCATCGACGACATGGCGGCGCACCAACTCCCCCTGTTCGTCGAGCCGTTCATATCCCGCCGCGTCGACGGCAAGGTCCGCAACGACCTGTCCGCCGAGGCCGTGACCCGCTCGATCGCGATCTCCTCGGGCCTGGGCGGCACCTCCGCCTACACCTGGCTGAAACTGCCCGTCACCGACGACCCGGACGACATGGCCGAGGTCCTGGAGACCTCGACACTGCCCGTCGTCCTGCTCGGCGGCGAGGTCGGCGACGACCAGGAGGGCGCGTACGAGAAGTGGCGCAAGACGCTGCGCCTGCCCACCGTCCAGGGCCTGGTCGTGGGCCGCTCCCTGCTCTACCCCGCCGACGGCGGCGTGGAGACGGCGGTGGACACCGCTGTAGGCCTGTTGTGAACCGGAGGCACACCATGACGAGCGCATATCACCTTCCCGCCGGAAAGGCCCTGGGCGGCCCCTACGTCGTGGACGTCACCCCCGAGTCGGCGGCCTGGGGCTACTCCAGCCTGCGGGTCCTGGAACTGCCGCCGGGCGGCACCCACACCTTCGACACCGACGACAGCGAGTGGATCGTCGTCCCGCTCGCCGGCGCCTGCACGGTCTCCGCCGCCGACGACTTCGGCCACGACACCTTCGAACTCCACGGCCGCGAGAGCGTGTTCACCGCCGTGAGCGACTTCGCGTACGTCCCGCGCGATTCCCGTACGACGATCTCGTCGCCCGGCGGTGGCCGCTTCGCGCTGACCGGCGCCCGCTGCACCCGCCGACTGCCCGCCCGCTACGGCCCGGCCTCGTCGGTGCCGGTGGAGCTGCGCGGCACCGGCAACAGCAGCCGCCAGGTCAACAACTTCGGCGCGGCCGGCGTCTTCGAGTGCGACAAGCTCATCGCCGTAGAAGTGATCACGCCCGGCGGGAACTGGTCCTCCTTCCCGCCGCACAAGCACGACGAGCACCGGCCCGGCGAGGAGTCCGTGCTCGAAGAGGTCTACTACTTCGAGTTCGCCGACCACGAGGGCACCCCCGGTCTCGGCTACCAGCGCGTCTCCCCCTCCGGACAGGGCCGTAACACGGACGTCCTGGCCGAAGTGCGGGGCGGAGACGTCGTGTTGATCCCGGACGGCTGGCACGGGCCCTCGATGGCGGTGCCCGGTCACCACATGTACTACCTCAACGTCATGGCGGGACCCGAGGACGACCGGTCCTGGCTGATCTGCGACCACCCCGATCACGCCTGGGTCCGCGGCACGTGGCCCGAGCAGCCCGTCGACCCCCGTCTCCCCCTCTACACGGCACCGGAGAAGTCCTGATGAGCACCCCCACCCGCCGCCTGACCGTCGCCCAGGCCCTGGTGCAGTTCCTGTCGGTCCAGTACACCGAGCGCGACGGCGTACGGCACCGGCTGATCGCCGGCACCTGGGGCATCTTCGGCCATGGCAACGTTGCCGGACTCGGCCAGGCGCTGCTGGAGGCCGGCGAGGACACGATGCCGTTCCACCAGGGCCGCAACGAACAGGCCATGGTGCACGCGGCAGTCGGCTACACCCGCCAGCTCGACCGGCTCTCCGCGCAGGCCGTCACGACGTCGATCGGACCGGGCGCCACCAACCTGGTCACGGGCGCCGCGCTGGCCACGATCAACCGCCTGCCGGTCCTGCTCCTGCCCGGCGACTACTTCGCGACCCGCGCCGCCGACCCGCTCCTCCAGCAGCTGGAGCACCCGGTCGAGGCCGACCTCTCGGTCAACGACACCCTGCGCCCGGTCTCCCGCTACTTCGACCGCGTCATGCGCCCCGAGGCCCTGATCCCGGCCGCGCTGAACGCGATGCGTGTCCTCGCCGACCCGGTCGAGACGGGAGCGGTAACTCTCGCGCTGCCGCAGGACGTTCAGGCCGAGGCGTACGACTGGCCGGAGGAGTTCTTCGCCGACCGCGTATGGCACGTACGGCGTCCCGCTGCCGATCCCTTCGAGCTGGCGGAGGCCGTCGAGGCCATCCGGGCCGCCGAGCGTCCGGTGATCGTCGCGGGCGGCGGTATCCACCACAGCCAGGCCGAGGACGCGCTCAAGGCGCTCGTCGACGCCACCGGCATCCCGGTCGCCTCCACCCAGGCGGGCAAGGGCTCGCTGCGCTACGACCACCCCGCCGACCTGGGCGGCATCGGGCACACCGGCACCGCGGTCAGCGACGACATCGCGCGCACGGCTGACCTGGTGATCGGCGTCGGCACCCGCTACACGGACTTCACGACGGCCTCCCACACCCTGTTCCAGAACCCGGCCGTCCGGTTCGTCAACCTCAACATCACCGCGTTCGACGCCCACAAGCTCGCCGCGCGCACCCTGGTGTGCGACGCGAGGGCGGGACTCACCGCGTTGACCGAGGCACTCGCCGATCACCGTGTGAACTCGGTTTACGAGGCCGAGTACCGCGAGGGCAAGGAGCGCTGGGAGCAGGTTGTTGACACCGCGTTCACCGCCCCCGACGAGAACGCCGTACCGACCCAGACCCAACTCCTCGGGGCCCTCGACGCGGTAGTCGGCGACGACGACGTGGTCATCAACGCGGCCGGTTCGCTCCCCGGCGACCTGCACAAGCTGTGGCGGGCGCGCAGCCCGCGCCAGTACCACCTCGAATACGGCTTCTCCTGCATGGGCTACGAGATCCCGGCCGGCATCGGCGTCCAGCAGGCAGCACCGGACACCCCCGTCTGGTCGCTGGTCGGCGACGGCACCTACCTGATGATGCCGACCGAGATCGTCACGGCGGTCCAGGAAGGCCTCCCGGTCAACCTGGTCCTGATCCAGAACCACGGCTACGCCTCCATCGGCGGCCTCTCCGAGTCCGTCGGCAGCGAGCGCTTCGGCACCGCCTACCGCTACCGCGCGGCCGACGGCACCTTCTCCGGCGCCCCGCTCCCGGTCGACCTCGCCGCCAACGCGGCCAGCCTCGGCATGGACGTCCTGCGCGCCAAGACGGTCCGCGAACTGCGCGAGGCGCTCGCCACGGCCCGCGCCTCCGACCGCCCGACGTGCGTCTACGTCGAGACCGACACCGCCACCCCGACCGCTCCCCCGGCCGAGGCCTGGTGGGACGTGCCGGTCGCCGAGACCGCCTCGCGCGAGTCGGCCGTACAGGCCCGCGAGGAGTACGACCGCCAGGTCGCCGACCGTCGCCGTCACCTCTGAACTCCCCTCCCCCGAAAGGCTTTCGCACCATGAAGACGATCACTCACTGGATCGACGGCAAGCCCGTCGAGAGCACCTCGGGCCGTTTCGGTCCCGTGTACAACCCGGCGACCGGCGCGCAGGAGAAGCAGGTCGGCTTCGCGACCGTCGACGAGGTGGACGCCGCCGTCGCCTCCGCGAAGGCCGCGTTCGAGAGCTGGGGCGTCGCCTCGCTCGCCAAGCGCACCGCGATCCTGTTCAAGTACCGCGAGCTGCTGGACGCGCACCGCGACGAGATCGCCGAGCTGATCACCGCCGAGCACGGCAAGGTCCACTCGGACGCGCTCGGCGAGGTCGCGCGCGGCATGGAGATCGTCGAACTCGCCTGCGGCATCAGCGTGCAGCTCAAGGGCGAGCTGTCGACGCAGGTCTCCACGCGCGTCGACGTGGCCTCAATTCGCCAGCCGCTGGGCGTGGTTGCGGGCATCACACCGTTCAACTTCCCGGCCATGGTGCCGATGTGGATGTTCCCCCTCGCGATCGCGACCGGCAACACCTTCATCCTCAAGCCCAGCGAGAAGGACCCGTCGGCGTCCTACCGTCTGGCCGAACTCGCCTCCGAGGCGGGCCTGCCGCAGGGTGTGCTGAACGTCGTGCAGGGCGACAAGGTGGCCGTCGACCGCATCCTGGAGCACCCGGACATCGAGGCCGTCTCGTTCGTCGGCTCGACGCCGATCGCCAAGTACATCCAGCTCAAGGCGGTTGAGCACGGCAAGCGCGTACAGGCCCTCGGTGGCGCCAAGAACCACATGCTGGTCCTGCCGGACGCGGACCTGGACTTCGCGGCCGACCAGGCGATCAACGCGGCCTACGGTTCGGCCGGCGAGCGCTGCATGGCCGTCTCCGTCGTGGTCGCGGTCGGCGACACCGGTGACGAGCTGGTCGCCAAGATCGCCGAGCGCGCCGGCAACCTGCGCATCGGCCCCGGCAACGACCCGGCGTCCGAGATGGGCCCGCTCATCACCCGCGAGCACCGCGACAAGGTCGCCTCGTACGTCGCGTCCGCCGCCGCACAGGGTGCCGAGGTCGTCGTCGACGGCACCGGCTTCTCGGTCGAGGGCCACGAGGACGGCTTCTTCCTCGGCGTCTCCCTCCTCGACAAGGTGCCGCTGACGGCGGACGCGTACAAGGACGAGATCTTCGGCCCGGTCCTGGTCGTCGTCCGCGCCGAGTCCTACGACGAGGCCATCACCCTGATCAACAGCTCCCGTTGGGGCAACGGCACCGCGATCTTCACCCGGGACGGCGGCGCGGCGCGCCGCTTCCAGATGGAGGTCAAGGCGGGCATGGTCGGCGTGAACGTGCCGATCCCGGTGCCGGTCGGCTACCACTCCTTCGGCGGCTGGAAGGACTCCCTCTTCGGGGACCTCCACGTCTACGGCAACGACGGCGTCGCCTTCTACACGCAGGGCAAGGTGATCACCACCCGCTGGCCGGACCCGGCCGACGGTGGCATCAACCTCGGTTTCCCCAGCAACTCCTGACTGCCCGTCACGATCTGTGAGGAGGTGCCCCTGTGGCGAAGACCGGTGACTACTCGCGTGCCGCGAACGGGTCCCCGCTCGATGCCCTGCATTTCGCCCTGGACCGCAACAGTCCGGTGCCGCTGTACTACCAGCTCGCACAGCAGCTGGAGTCGGCGATCGAGCACGGGACTTTGGCGCCGGGCAACCTCCTGGGCAACGAGATCGACCTGTCCGTACGCCTCGGCCTGTCCCGCCCCACCGTCCGCCAGGCCATCCAATCCCTTGTCGACAAGGGGCTGTTGGTCCGGCGGCGGGGGGTCGGCACGCAGGTGGTGCACAGCCAGGTCAAGAGACCGCTGGAACTCAGCAGCCTCTACGACGACCTGGAGTCGGCCGGGCAGGGCCCGACCACGGTGGTGCTGCGCAACGAGGGCGTGCCCGCGACCGCGGATGTCGCGGCCGCCCTCGGTGTCCCGGAGGGCAGCGAGGTCACCCTCCTGGAACGGTTGCGCTCCACCCACGGCCAGCCGGTCGCGTTCCTCTGCAACTACCTCCCGTCGAACCTGCTCCCGCTCGACACCGCCCGGCTGGAGTCGACGGGCCTGTACCGGATGCTGCGCACCGCCGGCATCACCCTGCACAGCGCCCGCCAGACGATAGGCGCCCGCTCCGCCACCCCGGCGGAGGCCACCCGCCTGGACGAGAAGGAGGGCGCGGCTCTGCTCACGATGCAGCGCACTGCGTACGACGACACGGGGCGGGCGGTCGAGTACGGGACGCACATCTACCGGGCGTCCCGGTACGCGTTCGACTTCCAGTTGCTGGTTAGGCCCTGAACTACACGGCGGAGTCGAGGAGTTGCCGCTGCTCCGCCGTCAACTCCAGGTCCACGGCGGCAAGGTTCTCCTCCAGCTGGGCCACCGACGACGCCCCCGCGAGCGGCACGATCGGCAGCGGACCTCCCAACTGCCAGGCCAGGACTACCTGGTTGACAGTCGCCCCGGTCTCCTTCGCCACCTCCCGCAGTGCGGCGAGGCGGGCGGGGGTGCCGGGGTGATCGTAGTCGGCGGGCAGGGGTTTGTCCTCGCGTGTGTAGGCGCCGGCCAGCAGGGGTGAGTAGGCGACCAGTGTGAGGGCGGGCTCGGCCCGCAGATAGCCGAGCAGGTCCGGACCGGCACTGCCGATACTGCCGTCGGGGAAGAACTCCGAGGGCAGGTCCGTCCGGGGGCGCAGATAGCTGTGCTGGTACTGGAGGACCTCGTAGCCGGGCAGCCCGGCCGCGGCGGCGAGAGCGCGGGACCGTTCCACCCGCCAGGAGGCGTGGTTGCTGACGCCCAGGAGACCGACGGTGCCCTCGGCGACCAACTCGGCGAATCCTTCGACGGTTTCCTGCAACGGAACGCTCTGATCCTCGATGTGTGCGTACAGCAGGTCGAGTTTCTCGACGCCGAGGCGTTCGCGGCTGCGCTCGGCCGACTCGCGGATGACCTTGGCGGACAGGCCCTCCGGGTTGTCGACGAACCCCGTGCCCGGTGCCAGGGGGCGGGCGCCGAGCTTGGTGGCGATCACGATCTCGTCGCCGATGCCACGGCTGCGCCGCCACCGTCCGAGCAGCTTCTCGCTCTGGCCGCCCTGGCTTCCGTCGACCCAGAACGCGTAGTTGTCGGACGTGTCGATGAAGTTCCCGCCGGCCTCGACATAGCGGTCGAGCACGGCGAAGGAGGTCTCCTCGTCGGTGCGGGAGCCGAACAGCATCGCGCCGAGCGCGAGCACGCTCACCTCGCGGCGGTGAGCCGGATCGGTGCCGATGGTGCGGTACTTCATGGTGGTCCCTCCCGTTCGCACCCGGGTCGGCCGGGCACGAACGGGAGTCTTCCGCTTGGAGCGCACTTCAAGTCAAGGCCCCGCGCGGCTACTTGGCGAACGGCCCGTCCAGCGCGGCCCATTGGAGCAACATGATGGTCTTGGCATCGGCGATCTCGCCGCTCCGAATCATCTCCAGGGCTCTACGGAAGGGCAGTTCGAGGATCTCGATGTCCTCGCCCTCCTCCTGAAGACCGCCGCCCTCGTGGGTGCGGGTCGAGGGGCCGTAGGAGGCGGCGTAGAAACCGATGCGTTCGGTGACCGAGCCGGGGCTCATGTAGACGTCGAAGACGTGCTCCACCTCGCCGACGGTGTGGCCGGTCTCCTCGATCACCTCGCGGCGTACGGCCTCCTCCGGGTGCTCGTCCTCGTCGTCGAGGAGGCCGCCCGGGGTCTCGACGAGCATGCCGTCGGGGTGGCCGTTGACGTACACGGGGAAGCGGAACTGGCGGGTGAGCAGGACCATTTCGCGCTCGGCGTCGTAGAGGAGCAGGGTGGCGCCGTTGCCGCGGTCGTGGGTCTCGCGCTCCTGGGTCGTCCAGGTGCCGTCAGCGTGCCGGAAGTCGAAGGTGGTGGTGCGCTCGACGTACCAGTGGCTGGAGAGCAGTGTCACGTCGCGGACCCTGACCCGGGGGTTGCCGGTCAGGTCGAGGCCGGTGCGGTCCAGGCCGGTGCGGCCCCGGCGGTCGGGGGTGTCGGCGCCGGCGGTCATCGGGCACCGGCCGGGCGGGAGGAGGCGACGGCGGGAAAGGCGGGGACGATCACGTTGTTCATGTCCGACGTCTATCACCTCGGAGCGCGGGACGCCTGGCCGAAACCTGTGCCTCGCGAGCCCAACTGGTGTGCCGGTTGCGTTGATTCGTCGCGTACCGTCCCCGGGTCCGGGCATGCTGGAAGCATGTCTGAGCACGGTGATCAGGTTCCCGGGTACCGGATGATCAGGATGGAGGCCCTGCCGGACGCACCGGCGGCGGCCCTCGCGGACGTCGAGGCGTGGCAGGCCCGCAAGGCCTATCCGAACGTCCTCGGCGGTGGCGGCCCGGTGTTCGGTGTGGCCGAGGAACTGGAGACCGGCGGCTGGCGGATCATCTCCAGCTGCTCCACCTCCTTCCCGCAGGGCGCCCGCGACACCATGGCCATGCTCTTCCGCGGCTGGGCGCGGGACGCCCTCGACGCGGGCGACACGGAGTCGCAGCAGGAGTGGCTGCGCGGCGCGGCGCGGCTGGACTGGGAGACCGTGGACGAACTCACCGTGCACGGCCGCCGGTTCCGGGTCGTGCGGGGGGATCAGTTCATCCGGATGGGACCGACGGGGCCGGAGCCGCCCCGGCCGTCCGACCCCGACCCGGCGAAGGTGGGGCACGGGAACGAATACCGCGGCCGTACCAAGGGATTCGTGATCGATCCGTACACCCCGACGGGGATGTCCGAGGGCATCCTGCGGATGGAGCTGCTGTCGCTGGTCCAGGCGCGGGGCACGGCTCCCGCCGCCGTACGGAAGGACTCGTTGCGCGCTCTGAAGACGCATCCCGGGGGTGTGCTGCTGCCCGCCGAGTTCACCGCGGCCGAGTTCTCGGACGGCCACTGGGCGCCGACGCAGATGACGAACCCGAGTCCGCAGGGGGCGCGGGACACACTCACCACCTATCTGCGGGTGATGGCGCCGGCCATGGAGCAGCTCGACGAGGAGACGCGCGCCGAGTACGCGCGGGCCGCCGACCGGATCGACGCCGAACGCTGCGACGAGATCGTGATCGACGGGTGCCGGACGCGGATCGTGCGGGTGGAACGGCTCGTCCGCATCGGCCCCGACGGTCCCGAGGGACCGCGTCCCTCCGACCACGACCCTGAACTGCCGACCGCCGTCCAGGAGGAACAGCTGCGCGCGGAGGGCCTGTTCGACGAGAACCGCGCGGTGAGCGAGGAGGAGGCCGAGCAGCAGCGGGTCGCGGAGGAACAAGCCAAGGAGTTCCTAAGGCTGTTCGAGGAGCAGCGCCGCAAGCGGGAGGCGGCGGAGGGGTCCTGAGCGCGGGTCGGTGGGGTGGGGCCGACCGCGCGGCACGCGGTCGGCCCCACCCTGTTCGCCGGTGGCGTCAGCTCTCGCCTTCGCCGGTGGTGTGTCAGCCCTTGCCGAGCATCTTGTTCATCTGCGAGATCTCGGCACTCTGCGCCGTGATCACGTCAGCGGCGAGCGCGGTGGCGGGACGGTAACTGCCGTCCGCCTTCTCGGTCTTGGCCATCGCCACGGCGCCCTCGTGGTGCTCGACCATCATGTTGAGGAACATGGTGTCGAACATGGCACCGGAGGCCTTCTCCAGCTTGCCCATGTCCGCGTCGGTCATCATGCCGGGCGTCGAGGACGACATGTCGTGGCCCATGCCGGTCATGTCCTGGGGCACCTTCTCGCCCCACGACGTGAGCCAGCCGGACATGGTCTTGATCTCGGGGTCCTGTGCGCCCTTGATCTTCGTGGCAAGGCTCTTGACCTGGGCCGAGGATGCGTGGTCGGCGGCGAGCGAGGCCATCTCCACGGCCTGCCGGTGGTGCTGGATCATCTCCTTGGAGAAGGAGACGTCGGCGGCGTTGTGCCCGCCCGTCTTGGTCCCGCCGCTTGCCTTGCTGTCGCTGTCGTCGCCACAGGCGGCGAGCGTGAGGGCGGCCACCGAGGCGGTGACGGCGAGAGCGACGGTACGACGGGCGAACCCGCGTTGTGCGGTCATGGTGGTACTCCTGGAACTGGAACGGTCGTCTGTGCAGGGCATGCCGAAGCGCGCGGGTGGGCGCGCGGGCCGCTCTAGATCCGCAGGAGTTGAAGTTCGGAGAGGGTGGGCGGGGCCCGGCCGCCGTCGGGGCCACCGCCGGTCAAGGAGCCGAGCGCGTCCGGCAGTTGGGCCCAGGCGGCCACATCGGGCAACAGCAGCGGAACCATGGCCGGAGTACTGGCGACGGAGGCGGAGGCGCAGGTGGCGTCCGCGTGGGTCATGGGGCTGCCGCAGTCGCCCGCGTCGTGATCGCAGGGGTCGGGCGTCGACGCCTGCTCGCCCATGGCCGCGGTCACGGCGTGCCCCGGCGCGGGGTGGGCCAGGGGAACGGGCCCGAGTCCGTGCATGCCCAGCAGGCCCAGAAGCAGCGCGGCCACGAGCATCCCGTAGCGCCGCACCCTCGGGTGCGGTGCTACGGGATGTCCGGGACGGGCCATGCGGTCA